>Ga0307966_1001030_pt1 | contig 22587 bp, 17 predicted proteins | sample OrgLakmetagen646_FD_203141 | JGI IMG/M metagenome (GOLD analysis project Ga0307966, IMG submission 203141) | Saline water microbial communities from Organic Lake, Antarctica - #646 | ecosystem: Environmental > Aquatic > Non-marine Saline and Alkaline > Saline | place: Antarctica: Organic Lake... | reverse complement strand
CCTCACAAAACCATGGCTTTGCCGTACAGTCTGATACTTTGCCAAATAACGTGGTAGTAACCCATGTGTCTTTGTTCGACAAATCTCTTCAAGGCATCGAGTTTACCGACAGACCTGCATTTAGTTTTCAAGGTCACCCAGAGGCGAGCCCAGGTCCGCAGGATGCAGATTCGCTGTTCGACCACTTTATTGATTTAATTAAACAAGCAAAGCAATAGGAAACTGATTTATGCCAAAACGTAGCGATATCAAAAGTGTTTTGATTCTTGGCGCTGGTCCTATTGTGATAGGTCAAGCCTGTGAATTTGATTATTCAGGAGCACAAGCCTGCAAAGCCTTACGCGAAGAAGGTTACCGAGTTATTCTTGTTAACTCTAATCCTGCAACAATTATGACCGATCCTGAAATGGCAGATGCAACTTACATTGAGCCAATCCACTGGGAAGTAGTGCGCAACATTATTGCAAAAGAAAGACCTGACGCTATTTTACCCACCATGGGGGGGCAAACCGCATTGAACTGTGCGCTTGACCTAAATAAGTTTGGCGTACTTAAAGAGTTTAATGTTGAGCTTATCGGCGCAACCGCAGATGCTATCGACAAAGCGGAAGATAGAGAACGTTTTGATAAGGCGATGAAGTCTATTGGGCTGGAATGTCCGCGTGCCGAGATTGCGCATAATCTTGCGCAGGCCCAAGATGTTATTACTCGTATTGGTTTCCCTTGTATTATCCGACCTTCGTTCACAATGGGTGGAAGTGGCGGAGGTATTGCCTACAATATTGAAGAGTTCAATGAAATTTGTATTCGAGGTTTAGATTTATCACCAACCTCTGAACTTCTCATTGATGAGTCATTGATTGGCTGGAAAGAGTATGAAATGGAGGTGGTGCGAGATAAAGCCGACAACTGCATTATTGTTTGTACCATTGAAAACTTCGATCCTATGGGGGTTCACACTGGCGATTCTATTACCGTAGCCCCTGCACAGACCCTTACCGATAAAGAATTTCAAATAATGCGGAACGCCGCCATGGCGGTTTTGCGTGAGATTGGTGTAGAGACAGGCGGTTCCAACGTTCAATTTGGCGTCGATCCAAAAACCGGACGCCTAGTGATTATCGAAATGAATCCAAGAGTGTCGCGTTCCTCAGCACTTGCGTCAAAGGCGACCGGTTTCCCGATTGCAAAAATAGCGGCAAAACTTGCGGTTGGCTTTACGCTTGACGAGCTTGCCAACGATATTACCGGTGGAAAAACACCGGCTTCCTTTGAGCCGTCTATTGACTACGTTGTTACTAAAATCCCTCGCTTTAACTTTGAAAAGTTTGCTGGCGCAAACGACCGCTTAACCACCCAAATGAAGTCGGTAGGTGAGGTTATGGCGATTGGTCGTAACTTCCAAGAGTCCTTACAAAAAGCGCTACGCGGATTAGAGGTAGGTGTGTCAGGTTTAGATCCAATTGTGGATTTAGCTGACCCTGATGCTAGAAACAAAATTGTATATGAACTGCGTGAGCCAGGTGCTGAACGAATTTGGTATATTGGCGATGCATTCAGAATGGGACTGTCAGTTAACGAAATATTTGCCTTAACCAATGTCGATCCTTGGTACCTCGTACAAATTGAAGATTTAGTAAAGCATGAAAACGAGTTAGTTGACCTAGGACTCAGAGGTATTGATGCAGACTTAATGAGAACCCTCAAGCGTAAAGGGTTTTCTGATGAACGTATTGCTGCTCTAACGCAAGTCGCCCCAAAAGATGTGAAAGATGTGCGTTACGCGCACAAGGTCTTACCGGTATACAAGCGCGTAGATACTTGCGCCGCAGAGTTTTCTACATCCACTGCTTACATGTATTCCACATATGATGAAGAATGCGAAGCGAATCCTACCGACCGTGAAAAAATCATGGTGTTAGGCGGCGGTCCTAATCGAATAGGACAGGGCATCGAGTTTGATTATTGCTGTGTACATGCGGCCCTTGCGATGCGCGAAGATGGCTACGAGACGATTATGGTCAACTGTAACCCTGAGACGGTATCAACTGACTATGACACATCAGACCGCTTATACTTTGAGTCGGTGACCCTAGAAGATGTACTTGAGATTGTGCGTATTGAGCAGCCCAAAGGCGTTATAGTGCAATACGGCGGTCAAACCCCTCTAAAGCTAGCCCGAGCATTAAAGGCCAATGGCGTTAATATCATCGGTACTTCGCCTGATGCAATTGACCGAGCTGAAGACCGTGAGCGTTTTCAGCAGATGGTGACCAAGCTAGGTCTCAAGCAACCCGCAAATGCTACAGTTACAAATTTACAACAAGCACTCAAGTGCGCTAAAGATATTGGCTTTCCTTTAGTAGTGCGTCCTTCTTACGTGCTTGGCGGTAGAGCGATGGAGATTGTATATGATCTTAAAGATTTAGAGCGCTATCTTAAAGAGGCTGTAAAAGTGTCTAATGACAGCCCTGTGCTTTTGGATCGCTTCTTAGACGATGCTGTTGAAGTAGATGTTGATGCTATATGTGATGGTGAGCAAGTACTGATTGGCGGTATTATGGAGCATATTGAACAAGCAGGGGTGCACTCAGGAGACTCAGCTTGTAGTTTACCTCCTTATTCATTATCGGCTGAAATTCAAGATGTGATGCGTGAACAGGTTCGCCAGATGGCGTTGGAACTAGAAGTGCGTGGTTTAATGAACACGCAGTTTGCGATTAAAGACAACGAAGTTTATATCATTGAAGTAAATCCTCGTGCTGCTCGCACGGTTCCCTTCGTATCAAAAGCAACCGGTATGCCGCTAGCAAAAATTGCTGCACGAGTGATGGCAGGGACTAGTTTAAGAGAGCAGGGAATAGAAAAAGAAATCATTCCACCGTTTTACTCGGTGAAAGAAGTGGTATTGCCATTCGCTAAGTTCCAAGGTGTCGACCCACTACTTGGACCAGAAATGCGTTCAACCGGTGAAGTAATGGGCGTAGGCAACGATTTTGAAGAGGCTTATGCAAAAGCGAATTTAGGTGCGTCTTCACCATTGCCTACTTCTGGTAAGATTTTACTGTCAGTGCGCAACAACGACAAAGTCAGATTATTGGAGTTGGCTCGAGATATTGTTAGTAAAGGATTTACGATTGAGGCAACGAGTGGCACATCGAAATCGATTAACGATGCAGGCATTGCGTGCAGTAGTGTGAATAAATTAAGTGAAGGTCGCCCAAATATTGTTGACGCTATCAAAAATGGTGAATATTCTTACATTGTGAATACTACAGAGGGGCGTCAAGCTATTATTGACTCTGTATATATTCGCAGTGAAGCACTGCTGAATAAGGTAACGTATACAACAACCTTGAATGGTGCTTTTGCCACTATGCAAGCTATTGCAGCAGACGCGAAGTCAAATGTAGTCTCGGTTCAAGAACTACATCAACGTATTGCGGCGCAAAACTGAGATGAATACTGACTAAGATTGTTCTATACTTAAAGTCTAATTTGAAAAAACTGCCGTATTACAAAAACGAATGCTTATGAAAGCATTCGTTTTTGTTTTATACGCTTTACATTCTGGGTACAGCTTACAGAGTGTAAAGCTCAAACTACATAATAAGAGATGATGTATGAACAGCTATCCAATGACTGCAGATGGCGCAAAAAATTTGCGCGATGAACTAGACGAATTAAAGTCTGTGGTGCGTCCGCGTATAATTAAATCCATTGCCGAAGCTAGAGAGCATGGGGATCTTAAAGAAAACGCGGAATATCACGCCGCCAGAGAGCAGCAGAGCTTTTGCGAAGGGCGCATTCAAGATATTGAAGGTAAACTGTCTAACGCTCAAATCATCGACGTGACGAAATTACCAAATACTGGAAAGGTAGTATTCGGGGTAACGGTGACCATTATTAATACACAAACTGATGAAGAAATTACTTATCGGATTGTTGGCGATGATGAAGCCGATATTAAAAAGCAGAAAATTTCGATAAATTCGCCAATTGCACGCGGATTAATCGGAAAGTCCCTAGATGATATATCATCAATTCAGACGCCATCGGGTGTAGTTGAGTTTGAAATTATTGATGTGCAATATAAGTAAAAATTAATAAGCGCTCTGCTAACAGGACATGTTACTGATAGCAGAGCGCTTTTTTGTGCGCGTTTTTAAATATGCGCTAGTCGGCGATGACTTCTAATAATTCAACATGAAACAACAGAACCGAATTCGCAGGGATCCCTGGACGGTCTGCGCTGCCATAGGCGAGCTCAGCTGGGATCGTTAACTGCCACTTACCACCTTCTTTCATTAACTGTAAAGCTTCAGTCCAGCCTCGAATAACTTGTGTTACACCAAACTCTGCTGGCGTGCCACGGTCGTATGAGGAGTCAAACTGAGTGCCGTCAACAAGCGTGCCTTTATAATGCACTTTAACGGAATCGCTTGATTTTGGTGTGTCACCAGTGCCTGCGGTTAAGACTTTATATTGCAGGCCTGACTCAAGCTCAACTACGCCTTCTTTAGTTTTGTTTGCTTCAAGGTATGCAGTATTAGCCGCCATACTTTCTTGCGCTTGCATCTCTGTTTTTGCTTGCATCGCGACTGTGACGCGCTGTTGAAGGGCTTCTAAACTTGCGCGCATGGTATCTTGATCCATCGCTTCTCTTGCATTGAGTGCGTCAATAAAACCAGCTTCAACTAAAGCACTATCCAGAGCAATGCCAGAGTCATTGATATAGCTTAGGCTGCCAGCAGTTGCTTGGCCAGCTGAAAAGCCTAAAGTATAGGCTGCTTTTTCGTCTTCTGTTTGCAAGGCAGGAGAGCCTGCCTCAGCTTCCATTTCGACAGACGCTGACTCTACCGAGTCAGTTGATTGTGGTGCTGGATTACATGCAGAGATTAATACGCCGCCAAGAATGAGGGCAGTTAGCTTTAAACTTGTATTTGAGGTCAAAACGGTTTCCTTATAATGTGAATGGGTTCGCCATGAATTAAGCGAAGCAGTACTTGCAATGCTGATGATAACGCAAGTGTGAAACGAAATCATCAAATTGCCTAATGCAAGCCACACACTCGTTTATTCTTCAAACTTAACAGCAGTCCCATAAGCAAGTAATTCTGCTGCACCTTGAGCAATCATTGAGGTGGTAAAGCGCGTATTAATTACAGCATCGGCGCCAAGCATTTTAGCTTCTTCCACCATTCTATCTATGGCTTGTTCACGGCTTTCGGCCATTAACTTTGTGTACTCATTAATTTCGCCGCCTAGAATATTTCTGAACAGCGCAAGTATATCTTTACCTATGTGTCTTGCTCTGATTGTATTACCTCTCACTAAACCTAGGTGTTTGATAATATTTTTGCCGGCAACTTCGTTGTTTGTAACAATTGTGATGTCTTTCATAATTTTACTCCTTTATATTTATCTGTTTTCCTAGCGGTCCATTGTTGTCTAACGACCGATAAAAATACCCCTATCAAACCGCCCCATATAAGACTCGAGACTATTTTTTCGGATGTACTGGTGCTACTTGCAAACATAAACTCTAAAACAACAAAGGCGAGTAATATGCCGAGTCCAATAATGAACATGCTCCAAGCAAAGGTTTGCAATGCACTAGATGCAGAGCCGCTCATGATGGCGTCTATTCTATCTATTTCCATTTCTGGCATTTCGCTCCCTTTAATTGCTTGCTTGATCTGCTCTAGATCTTTTACTGTTTGTTGACACGTTTCACAACTTTCTAAGTGCAATGAAACTAATTGCCTTTGCTGTTGCGTAAGTTCGTTGTCAAGGTAACCGGATATCATCTCATTAATTTGATGACACGCTTTTTCGGTACTATTAGTGTTCATCATGGTGTTTGTCCTCTTTTACTTGTTTCAATAAAGCCTCTTTTAATGCGTTTCGTGAGCGGTGCAAGCGCGACATAACCGAGCCAGGTGCAATATCTAAAATCTCTGCTATTTGTAAATAACTGAAATCGTGATAATCCTTCAATAACACTATTTCACGCTGTTGCACTGATATGCTTATCAATGCTTGGTTAAGCGCAGTATGTTGCTGCTGCTTTACCAATTGATACTCTGGATTTAGTGTATGTGCGGCCTGCGAGCTTATATTGTCAATGGCCTCTTCTTCATTACTTGCTGCTTGTTTTTGTTCGCGCTGTATGCTTCTGAGTTTATCTATGCTTCTGTTTCTAACGACTCTATAAAACCAAGGCTTAAAATTATCGGCATCTAGTTTAGGTGCTTTTTCATGGTTTAGCGCAATGGTAGCTGCATCTTGAATAACATCGTGAGCATCACTATTGTTATTAACAATCTTTGCAGCTAACTTAAACGCATCTTTTACCATGTCGGCAAAACGAGTATCCATGTGTTTATTTAACCTAAATTATCGTTCGTACTTATATAACGAACTTGGGTGAGGGTTTATTCCATACTATTTTAAAAAATAAATCAGTAAGAGATTTTTTGAAATGAAAATACACTGAGAATTAAGAACCACAAAAGCTGCTACCGGCGAGTTGAGCTAGTATTTCATTGACGACCTAACTGATGAGAGCAATAACAAAAAGATAGTAAAGGCGATTATTGCGCTGGCATCTTCACTTGAGCTGCAGGTAGTTGCCGAAGGCGTTGAATCTGAAAAAATCCAAAAAATAATTTCATCACTTGGTGCAGAGTGGTTTCAAGGGTTTTTAGTCAGTAAGCCCATTCCTACCGACCAAGTGCTTACGCTTTTAAATCATAGCGCGCAGTTTCAAAGTAGAGCATTGTAATCGAGCTAAGTAACCAGCCCAAATAGCAAAGCCTACCCAACGCAATTATATATTATTGACTTCAACTAGCGAAAAGCTGGTCCCTTGCTCGCCATCAACCATGACTCGACATTTACCCCACGAGTCTGGAATAGACCATACAAATTCCTCAGCCACAGTAAATTTTTCGCGATGGCTGTCGCATCTTACTTCCAGAGTCTCGAGCGTGCCTTCTATGTCTAAAAAGGCAAAGTGTTTACGAGTGAGTGTATGAAAATAGTTACCGCGTTCTTTAATATTAATATCCACGATTAACTGTTGCTCAGAGGCTATGGCGTCGTCTATGATTTTTTTGGTATTTTGTAATGGCTGCATTAAAGACTCGCCATCAGCCAGTTGTAATATTTCGTCAGCCGTTTCAAGTGCTAATCCCAAGTAGCCTTGTGTCGCTTCTAAGATGAACATGCGTTGATGCAAATAACCTAGAAACTGGTCATCAAACGTCCCTTGTCCGTCGGCATGACTTTTACTATTTGAGATGGTACGGCGAATAGCGCTTAACTCACGTACATCGTCTTTTTGCGTCTGTGCAATGCTTGCATCTAAACTCGACATCCAAGCATTCTCATAACGGTTACTTGCACGTTTTTCACTTAGTTCAACTAACAAGGCTTCTGCGCCTTCGATATCACCGGCTGCTAGCTTTTCTCGCGCTTGCTTATAAGAGCGTGCAAATCTGCGAGACGCTCCACTGACACCGGCCATAGTAAAATCAAAACGCACAGCACTGTGGCATTGTTCTGTTGGTTCGCCATCTTTCATTGCCGGCGAGAATTTCCAATTTTGAATAGCCCTTAAAGCAGAGCGTTTAAAACCCTTATCGCCTTCAAAATCTTCAACTACTGGGTCTTGAACATTACCCTCTACATCTACCACATAACTCATTAATACCCAGCCTTCGCTGCCGTTTTTTGCCGCGGTTTTCGGGTATGTTGGGTTTACTCGTTCCAAGGCTTTTGCTTCCTGATAACCCGTAATGCGTTTTACCTCGTCAGGAGTGGCTTGCGATAGCACCTCTTGCTCCAATTCATCGCAGGGTAGCATGCTGTCTTCGGGTATCTGCTGAGCAAAACTTGCTGAAGACAAGAAGTAAAAACTTGCGAGGACACAAGATATTAAAGATTTGCGTGAGGGCGCAGTGAACATGTAGAGGACTTCCTTATTTGTTGTTTATCCATGTGGATGAGTGCTGTGAATCATCTCTGACCTACATTAGCGAATAATATAAAGATAAGTCAAGTTGCGAACGTAGTTTCCTAATTTAAAGGATGTGAAAAAGATACTAAAAAGACGCGGTGATGGTGTTCTCATAGTCAAAAGTAGGATTATGGGTGCCAATTTCTTGTGCACACGTATATACTTGTGCTACAAAATGTATGCGTTTACATGCATATGAAAAAATTAAACAAAAATGTAAGGCAAGGTAAGTGTAGGCTGGGTTCTAGGCAGTTTTTCACTTTTAAAATGGCCCTTAGAAATTATCTACCGTTAGCCACAGTCAAAGTCCGCCTTGCCTTTTTTAAGTTGTGTTAGCTTTGGTTTTGTTTATCTTGCTGCTAAAAGTGGACAGCTAGCTCTGCACTTAGATTATTATTTTGAAGGATTTGGTATATGGCGCATAGGGTAAGCGGTGAGTTTCTGACAAGAGCGGGCACCGAATATTACGTAATTCGAAATGTTGATAAAATGCCACCATTTTTCATTAGCATGGTGTCTGATAATGATCACTGGTTGTTTGCCGGCTCACAAGGCGGAATAAGTGCGGGTAGAGTTTCTCCTGAAACGGCATTATTCCCGTATTTATGTGTTGATAAGCTCTATGATACTGCCTTATCTACTGGCTCACGTACACTTTGCCGAGGTCATTATAGTGATGGTCGTAATTGGTCGTGGGAACCCTTTAACTTCGAGCAAGATGGCAAATTTATCCTTACCCGCAATCTATACAAAAGTGTTTTGGGTAACACCTTGTGCTATGAAGAAATTAATCATGATTTAGGTTTAGCATTTGAATATAGCTGGCACTTTTCAGATCAATTCGGTATCTGTCGTAACGCCATTATCCGCAATATTGGAGCGCATAATCAAGATGTTGAAGTATTAGATGGAATACAAAACGTACTGCCCGCAGGTACCCCCCGTTTTACCCAAACCAACTCAAGTAATTTAGTTGATGCTTATAAATGGACGGAGCTAGACAGCGCTAGTGGTATTGCATTATTTACCCTATATTCGGCCATTACAGATCGCGCAGAACCCGTTGAATCATTGCGCGCTACGGCGGTGTATGCGCATGCCGAACATGAATTTGACGTCTTAATTGACCCAAACAGCGTTCAGCAGTTTAAACAAGATAAATCGAGTGAGTTACTAAACAGTACCCGTGGAGTCCGCGGCGTATATTTTACTCGCGCAAGACTCAGCGTGGCACCAGAACAAACTAAACAGTGGTGGATAGTTGCTAATACTGAGCAAGATCAAGGCAAAATTGCAGCTCTTCAGGCTCAATTGAAAGCCTTACCTGATATTGGCGCCTCGTTGCTGAATTCTATTGATATAGGCTCTGAGCGTTTAGCCAGCATAATGGCCCGAGCTGATGGTTTTCAAAACACCGCAGAAAAAGAAGTCAGCGTACACCATTATGCTAACACTCTGTTTAACGTATTAAGAGGCGGTATATTTGCAAATCAATACCAAATATCAAAGCGTGATTTCTTATTAACCCTCGGCCACTTTAATCGCGCCTTAGCCCAAGACACTCAGCATTTATTCAATGATTTAGAGGAATGGGTTGAGCTTCAGCACTTGCAGAAAATCGCTTTAGATAGCGAAAACTTGCAACTCCTTCGTCTTGTAAATGAGTATTTACCCATCACTTTTGGTCGGCGCCATGGAGACCCTAGTCGCCCGTGGAATCAGTTTGCCATTGAACTCAAAGATAGCAGCGGTAATCCATTACTTTCATATCAAGGCAACTGGCGAGATATCTTTCAAAACTGGGAAGCATTAGCCTATAGCTACCCGAGCTTTATCAATTCGATGATCGCTAAATTTGTTAATGCCTCTACAATGGACGGCTATAATCCTTATCGAATTACTAAAAAAGGCATTGATTGGGAGATTGAAGAGCCAGATGATCCATGGAGTTACATTGGCTATTGGGGCGATCATCAAATTATCTACTTGCTTAAACTGCTTGAAGTATCCTACAAGTTTTCACCACAAACACTAAAGGCGCAACTTCATTCTAAAGCTTTTAGCTATGCGAATGTGCCTTATCGAATTCGTTCGTTTGAACAGATTTGTGAAAATCCCAAAGCGACTGTTGACTATGCATGGGATGCATCAATAATAATCGAGCAACGCGTTGAAAAAGTTGGTGCAGATGGTCGATTAGTAATACAACAAAATGGCAGCGTTTATCAAGTAAGCCTTCTAGAGAAACTATTGGTGCCACTTCTGACCAAGCTAAGCAACTTAGTCATTGATGGAGGGATTTGGTTAAACACCCAGCGCCCAGAATGGAATGATGCAAACAATGCTTTGGTAGGACAAGGCCTATCGATGGTAACCTTGTATTACATGCATAGATATTTAGACTTCTTGAGAGACTTAGTTGCAGGTGAGGTGCTTGGCAATGACCATTCGATTGAGCTTACCAGTGAGGTGAGTGAATGGTTATCTAGCAGTTTATTATGCATGCAGCAGGCAAATACTGAACTCTCACATGCGCCTATCTCACAAACAGCTTTGTATGGGTTTATCCAGACAATGGGCTTGGCCGCAGAAAAATATCGTAATGCGGTGTATCAGCATGATGGAAACTTTAGCAGTACCAATATTGCTAGCTCGCAATTAATTGAGCTAATTGATAATGCGATGCAGTTAGTGAAACGAAGCATTGCCAACAATAAAGACAAAAATGGCCTATACCATGCCTATAATACTATTGCTTTGTCAGCACAGAGTGCAGAAGTAGGGCACTTATACACAATGTTAGAAGGTCAGGTTGCGGCATTAAGCTCGGGTGCAATTTCTCCGCCTGAGGCGGTAGATGTGTTGGATGCCTTGTTTGCCAGCGAAGTATACCGCGCCGATGTCGATACCTTTATGTTATACCCAGACCGCACGCAAACCCAATTTATGCAAAAAAACTGTGTGACTGCAGATACCGTGCAATCTATTACACTTGTTCAGCAAATGTTAAATGCAAACGATAGACGGCTAGTGTTTAAAGATGCCAGTGCGCAACTGCGCTTTAATAGCGAAATAGTAAACGCGGCGGCGTTAACAAAGGTATTTTCAAGCATAGCAAACGAGTACGCAGACTATGTTGAGCCTGACACATTAAAACAGCTGTTGAATGTTTACGAAGATACTTTTGCGCACAGTCAGTTTACCGGCCGCAGTGGCGGCATGTTTGGATTTGAGGGCCTAGGCAGTGTCTATTGGCATATGACCTCAAAACTGTTGCTAGCAATACAAGAGCTTGCTCAAAGAGCATATGCTGAGCGTGAGCCGTCGTTAAATGCATTGATTCATCATTATTATCGAGTTCGTCAGGGTATTGGTTATAATAAAAGCCCTGAACAGTATGGTGCGTTTCCATGCGATCCATACTCGCACACACCCAAGCATGCGGGTGCACAGCAGCCGGGCATGACCGGTCAAGTAAAAGAAGAAATACTGACCCGTTTTGGTGAATTAGGTTGTCAGGTAGAAAATGGCATTATTAGCTTTGCGCCATTCTTACTTAGAGCGAAAGAGTTCTTGAAAGTCTCAGATGACTTTAAATATCTAGATGTACATGATAATTGGAAAAGCTTACAACTTCCTGCATCAGCTTTGGCCTTCACATGGTGTCAGGTACCTATCGTGTACACTCTAAAAGAAGATAGCGATAGTATAGACATCCATATTACTTATAACGATGGTTCAAATAGTTTACTGCACGTATCACAGCTCGACGCAGATACAAGCCGACATATTTTTGCCCGAGATGGCAAAGTTGAAGCATTGACCGTTAACATTCCCAGCAGCATGTTATATGTTGCCTAGTTCACATTTTATTGACAGCTTACTTGCGCGCATGAGCCTCGAACAAAAGCTGGGGCAAATGAGTCAAATCATGGGGAATGAGGGACACATAAGTGACGAACTCTCTGAGCAAGTCAGAGCGGGTTTGATTGGCTCTATTATCAATGAAGTCAATACCGATATCATAAATGAACTCCAGCGTATTGCGCTTGAAGAGAGTGAACTCGGTATACCGCTGTTAATTGGGCGTGACGTTATTCATGGTTTTAAAACAATATTTCCGATACCGCTGGGGCAGGCGGCGAGTTTTTCTCCTCGATTGATAGAGCAAGCCGCGCGTGTGAGCGCAATTGAAGCTTCTAAGTTTGGTATCAATTGGACCTTCTCACCTATGATTGATGTGAGCCGAGACCCTCGTTGGGGGCGCATTGCTGAAAGTTTTGGTGAAGACCCTTATTTATGCAGCGTTCTCGGGCAGGCAATGATCCGTGGCTATCAGGGCGCCGATCTCAGTGCACCAGACGCAATAGCTGCCTGTGCTAAACATTTTGCTGGATATGGGGCATCTGAAAGTGGCAGAGACTACGCGACGACCAATATATCTGAACATGAATTAAGAAATGTATATTTACGGCCTTTTTATGCAGCGCATGAGGCTGATGTTGCAACATTTATGACATCATTTGGCGATTTAAATGGCGTCCCTGCTACAGGAAATAAGTGGCTGCTTAAAGCCGTCCTTAGAGATGAATGGCAATATAAAGGGATGGTTGTGAGTGATTGGGAGTCTGTTTCGCAATTATCTATTCATGGATTTACAGAAAATGACGCACAATCTGCATCTGCATCTATTAATGCTGGTATTGATATGGAAATGTCGAGTGCTACCTTTAAGCACCATACACCGGGATTGCTGCAAAATAATAGTGTGGATATTGCAAGTATCGACAATGCGGTTCGCCGCATACTAGCTTTGAAATTAAACTTAGATTTGTTTTCTAATCCTTACAGGCCAGCTCCTAACGAAAATGACATTGTGACGCCTGAGCATCGCATGCTTGCTCAACAACTTGCGTCAGAAAGCCTGGTACTGCTTGAAAATAGAAAACAGTGCTTGCCTCTTAATAAATCAACCATTAGCAAGCTTGCTGTGATTGGGCCGCTAGCAAATGATGGCTACGAGCAACTGGGTACATGGATTTTTGATGGTGAAGAGCGCCACTCAATTACATGCTTACAAGCTTTACAAGACTACCTCCCAAACGACATAGAGATAAGCACTGCACGTGGCGTATCATCAACGCGCTCGCAAGACTCTTCTTTACTAGAAGAGGCCGTGATGACGGCTCAAAATGCAGATGTTGCTTTACTGTTTTTAGGTGAAGAATCAATACTGTCTGGAGAGGCACATAGCCGAGCAAATATTGAATTGCCTGGTTTACAAAACGAATTAGTACAGGCCATTGCGAAAACAGGTACACCAATTGTTGCTGTTGTGATGGCAGGCAGGCCGATTATCGTTGAAAGTATTGTCGAACATGTCAGTGCGCTCATATTTGCATGGCATCCGGGCACCATGGGAGGCCCTGCTATTGTAAACTTGTTGTTTGGTGAAACCGTACCGTCTGGCCGTTTACCTGTTTCTGTACCTCGGCATGTAGGACAAGTACCGCTTTATTACGCGCAAAAAAATGGTGGTAAACCGGTATCACGAAGTTCTTATGTGCATATGAAAGATATTCCTTTAAGGGCTAGTCAAACCTCTGTAGGTATGGTCTCGGCACATTTAGACGTAGACTTTACGCCGCGTTATCCCTTTGGTTTTGGTCTTAATTATAGCCAAATTCAGTACAGCGATTTAGCAGTAGACAAACAAGTCATAGATGAGCATGCAAGCCTACAAATATCGGTGTGTATAGAAAATATTGGTCAGGTAGATGCGCTTGAAACCGTGCAACTTTATGTGCGTGACCGGGTAGGAAGTGTGACTCGCCCAGTGAGAGAGCTAATTGCTTTTAAAAAGGTGCATCTTAAGGCACATAGTAAAACGCAAGTGGCACTTGAGATTAGTGCGTTAGATTTGACGTTTTATGATATTGATATGCAGCATACCGCAGAAGCCGGCGATTTTGATTTATGGGTAGGAGCTGACTCAAATGCCAGCCTACATGCACAATTTTCCTTGGCTTACTCTTAACAGGCCAAGGATTTAGCACAAATAATGTGTTGGCTAGCCGTATTTGAACTGCCCGTCTTTATCCCAAAGGCCCCAGTGTGCGCCAACACCACCTTCATCTTCCACTTTCCAGGTCTCGTCAAATGAAGAGAAGTAGAAGACTTCAATGTTATCTTCGCTCGCCCATTGATATGTGCCAATGAAGTATTTCAAAGCGTTGATGTAAGAAGGTTCAGCACCTCATTCGTTAGGGCCTTGATTAGGCCATCCCGTTTCAGTCACAATAACTTTTTTGCCTCTAGCGACTTTCATTGCGCGGCGGTACATATCTTTCATATACAAAATAGAGTAATCGAGTACACAACCTTCCCAAAATGGGTAGCAGTTAGCTAAGATCACATCACATTCTTGGGTGATGTTCGGATGCAGCTCAAACTTATAATAAGCCTCAACATAACCAACATCTAAATCAGGCAAAGCCTGTTTTACTCGCTTGATATAAGCAATAAGTTGCTCTTCGCTCAGGTCTTTGCGCAATAACACTTCATTGCCAACTGCGACAATATCAACAAAACCTGCCTTGGCGGTCGCAATTAACTTATTGATCTCTTTATCGTTATTCTCTAAATCATCATCTAACCAAGCGCCTACTAATGCCTTTAGGCCACGCTTTTTGGCGAGCTCGGGAATGAGTTCATTACCATCAGTGCAGGAAAATGAGCGAATCCAACGAACAGAAGAGCTGATTAAACCTAAACGCTGTTCAATTTGTTCTGCTGTAATCTGCTCGCCCGGTCCTTGTCCTTCGGTATACGGACTAAAGGATATCCCATGTATTTGATGGTGCAAAATATTTTGCATTAATGCTTCTAATTCTGACTTGGGCTTGTCTAGTACGTTCATGCCCGACAAAGACATATATTGCTGGTGATTACATGACACTTATTACCTCAACACTTAAGAGAATGTGACGGTTTTTATACAGAATACATACTCGTTGACCTGAAGTGACAAGTCTAAAACTATGTTGATATAACACAAACCAAATAAGCCAGAACGGACTGTGGCGAGGATTAATAGGGATAGGAGGTAGTTATTTCAGCTGTATCGAAGCTCAAAGAGTAAGCGGTAGCGCGGCTAATACGCTAATTCATAAATAGCTTAGCGATTTACCGGCGGTGAGCCTTTTCGTTTAAGCCAAATGGCGATTGCTAGTGCCAAAAGCATCACCAAATATATCGGTGTATTAGCATATTTTGCATAAGGTGTGCTGCCATTCACAAGTGGAACATTAACTTGTAACACGCCTTCTTCAAACTGAGGAAGTACGCCAAGTAAGTCGCCTTTATGATTATAAGCGGCAGTAATGCCGGTGTTCGTAGCGCGAAGCACCGGCAAACCAAATTCCATAGCTCGAATCTGTGCTATCTGTAAATGTTGATGTGGGCCATGAGAGTCGCCAAACCAAGCATCATTACTCACGGTTAGTATTGCGTCTGACGCAGGCGTAATATTGGCCGATATTTGTGATGGAAAGGCAATCTCAAAACAGATAGCAGGAACTAAATGCAAGCCCTTAGCCTTGAGATTGGGCTGCACATAATCACCACGTGTAAATGATGACATAGGTAAATCAAAAATAGGGGCTAATGGACGCAATAAGGCCTCAAAAGGCACAAACTCACCAATAGGCAGTAGATGATGTTTTGAAAAGCGGTTGTCGTGCATATACCGATAGGATTGTGAGCTTTGTGTAAAAGTATCTAAACCTAAGCCTAACATACTGTTAAAAGCTGTATCCGTTTCATAGTTATAGTTAACTACGCCGGTGAGTAAAGCACTTTTACTTTTGCTGGCACGTTCATCCAGCTCTGCAATAAAGTCTATAGCAAGGGGTTCATTTCTAGGGATGGCAGCCTCTGGCCAGATGATCAAGTCATTACCCCATAACGGCTCTGTTAAGCGTAAATATTTTTCCATTGTTGGGCGGTCTTGTTCGGGACGCCATCTAATAGACTGTTCTATGTTCCCTTGCACAAGCGCTACCGAAGTCGTTTGCCCAGTAGGCTTGACCCATTCGATTTGATTTAGTGTGAACGCACTGCTGATAAATATCAGTGAAACTAATACCGCAGATGATATGTTTATTGTTTTTTTGATAACGAAGGCAGTGGCAATCACACTGGCAAATAACAACATCAATGCTGATAGTCCAATTTCACCAATTAGCGGGAAAAAGCTACTGAAAATCCCGGTACTTTGGCTATATGCAATCGACAGCCATGGGAAACCTGTTAAAAAGTTCGCTCGAAGATATTCACATATTAACCATATTGCAGGGGCGGCTAATGGCCATAGTGCAATATGAAAGAAACGCTTGAGTGCAAAGCTAAAAAGACCAAAAAATAACGCGAGATAGCCGCATAGCAGCAACATTAAAAAGATAGAGAAAACGAGCGGAACACCACCAAAATTTGCAATGCTGACATGCACCCAAGAGATACCGGCCCCAAAATAGCCGAGACCAAAGCACCAGCCGCTGATAAATGCGCGTTTAGCATAAAGCGCAGTAAGAACTAACCAAATGGGTAATACTAAGAAGGGCAGAGGCCAAATGTCAAAAGGTGAAAATGCAAGCGTGAGGGAAGCCCCTAAGGCTATATTACTTGCATAAAGTGCTAATCCTTTCAGCCTGAACTCTCCAAATCAGGCAAAAATACTTTAAGTTGTAATAAGCGCCTTTTATCGGAGGTGGTAACTTCAAAATGAATATTGTCTATTTCTACTTTTTCACCCGTTTCAGGCATGTGGCCGAATGCTCTGAGCACAACGCCACCGATAGTATCGGATTCTTCTTCATTAAACTTGGTTTCAAAAAAGGTATTAAAGTCATCTACAGGCGTTAAGGCTTTAACTGAATAAGTGCTTTTGTTTAAAGGACGAATGTGTTCATTCTCATTCACATCATCGTCAAATTCATCGTCTATCTCACCCACAATGAGCTCTAAAATATCCTCGATTGTGACTAAGCCCGAAACACCGCCATATTCATCGACCACAATGGCCATATGATAGCGTTGCAATCTAAATTCTTTTAACAGCACGTCAACACGCTTGCTTTCTGGAACAATAATAGCTTCGCGCATGTTTTCTTTTAGTGAAAAAGTTTTATCATCGTTAAAGGCGTAAGCGAGCAAGTCTTTTGCTAAGAGTATGCCTTCAATATGGTCCTTGTCTTCACTGATAATGGGGAATCGACTGTGGGCAGATTCGAGCATTAAGGGCAAAAGCTCATCAACGCCTTGCTCAATATCAATGGTGATCATTTGAGCGCGTGGGATCATAATGTCGCGAACTTTAACTTCACTGACCCCCATTACCCCTTCAATCATCTCTTGTGTTTGAGGATCGATTAGCTCGCGTTGCTGAGCACCTGAAATCATTTCAGAGAGCTCTTCTTTATTTTGCGGCTCACTCTTGAAGCTTTGTAGCAAGTTTGCCAACCAGCTTTTGTTTGAGGAGCCGTTGGTAGATGGGGGCTTGTCTTCGCTCATTGTTCTGTTATTGCAACTTATATGTAGTGTTAGGTTTTAACGTTAACGGTCTTGGTAAGGATCGTCAATACCCAATGATGCCAAAATGGTCGTTTCTAAAGCTTCCATTGTTAGCGCGTCTTGTTCGTCAATATGGTCATAGCCTAGCAGATGCAATAGTCCATGCACACATAAATGTGCCCAATGTGCCTCGTTTGATTTGTGCTGAGCCTCTGCTTCTTGCGCTAAAATAGCAACACAAATTGCGATATCACCAATGTAATCGGATTCAACAAAGTCAGGGGCGTCAGATGCAAACGAAAGCACGTTAGTGGGTTTATCTTTGTCTCTGTAGCCAAGATTTAAAGCCTGAGACTCAGCGGCAGTGATTGCTCTAACTGTGAGTTCGCAGGGTTTTTTATAGTCAATATGTTGCAACGCAGTATTAAGCCAAAGCAAAACCTTTTCAGGGGACACAAGTGAAGCATGTTCAGCAGCAGATAAATCATCCGCTGCTTCAAAATATAGCTCTATCTGATTATTGCTCACTATTTTCGTCTTTTGAGACGCTGGCGGGCGCTGGCACTGAGCTAGGGGGTGAAACATTGCGCTGCTTCGCCAACTTTTTACTTTCTTGCTCAGCGTCGTGGTCTTCATAAGCTTGCACAATACGCGCAACAACTGGGTGGCGTACTACATCTTGCGCACTAAAGAAGTTAAATGAGATATCATTTACCTCGCCTAGTACCTCAATTGCGTGTCTTAAGCCGGAGCGAACATTACGAGGTAGGTCGACCTGCGTGATATCACCGGTTATTACCGCTTTAGAGTTAAACCCAATACGGGTAAGAAACATTTTCATTTGCTCGGCAGTCGTATTTTGTGACTCGTCCAAAATAATGAAAGCGTCGTTAAGCGTTCGACCTCGCATATAAGCTAGGGGGGCGACTTCAATCACATTACGCTCTATGAGTTTTTCAACCTTCTCAAAACCTAGCATTTCAAATAAAGCATCATAAAGTGGGCGAAGGTAGGGGTCGACTTTTTGCGACAAATCACCGGGTAAAAAACCCAGTTTCTCACCCGCTTCTACCGCAGGGCGAGTTAATAGAATACGTCTTACCTCTTGGCGTTCTAATGCATCTACAGCGCATGCAACGGCTAGATAAGTTTTACCCGTGCCAGCAGGGCCAACGCCAAAGGTAATATCGTGCGTAACCACGTTTGCAACATACTTGGACTGATTAGGATTACGCGGTTTAATGACGCCACGCTTAGTCTTAATATGCACTTCTTTGCCATAGTCACCGGCTTCTGCACGTTCAAGACACTTTGCTTCTTGAATCGCTAAATGCACTTGATTGGGCTCCAGTAAAGGAATACTTCCTTTGACCGGCTGAGTTTCAATGTATAGGAGTTTTAGTAATTCGCTGGCCCCATTTGCCTGCTGTGGGTCGCCCATCACGCTAAACTGATTTGAGCGATAAGAAATTTCGACACCTAATCTACGTTCAATTTGTTTAATATTGTCATCAAAGGGGCCACATAAACTAGATAAACGTTTGCTATCTTCGGGTTCTAATAAGATTTGATTACTAACAAGATTACTCAATATTGATTCCTTGGTAAATTATATTTATACAGGGGTAAACTGAATTACGCCATGTGCATCAGGACCGGGCTGTTTAGCCATAATGACTTGCGGTGAAATCGCCACTCTCAAGCCCATTTCTGATTCACGCCTGAGTACATCGCCGCGCAATGAGTTAGAAAAGACGTTAGTGATTTGAACGTCAACAAATTCGCCAATCATGTCAGGGGACCCGACAAAATTCACTACACGATTGTTTTCGGTACGACCTGTGAGTTCGTCAGGATCTTTTTTAGACGGCCCTTCAACTAAGATACGCTGAGTAGTATCTAGCATATTGCGTGCTATTTGCTGTGCGTTTTGATTGATCCGCTGTTGTAAAATCTGTAGGCGCTGCTTTTTTGTTTCTTCGCTTATATCATCCACAATATCTGCCGCCGGTGTACCTGGGCGGGCGCTGTAAATAAAGCTAAAGCTCATATCATAACCCACGTGATTAATCAGGTTCATGGTCGCTTCAAAATCGTCCTGACTTTCACCTGGAAAACCAATAATAAAGTCTGAACTCATGCACAAATTAGGACGCACTTTTTTCAGTTTGCGAATAATACTCTTATATTCGATAGCAGTGTGTCCACGCTTCATCATGTTAAGCACGCGGTCTGAGCCACTTTGCACGGGCAAATGTAAATGATCCACCAATTCTGGAATATGTTTGTAGGCTTCGACGATGTCGTCAGTGAACTCTACTGGATGTGACGTGGTGTAGCGGATACGGTCGATACCGTCAATACTGGCAACTAATTCAAGCAATTCAGAAAATCGACATACACCGCCGTCGTGTTGCTCTCCTCTGAAGGCATTGACGTTTTGACCCAGTAAGTTTACTTCACGCACGCCCTGAGAGGCGAGTTGAGCCACTTCAAGTAAAACGTCATCTACTGGGCGACTCACTTCTTCACCACGGGTGTAGGGTACAACGCAGAAACTGCAATATTTGGAGCAGCCTTCCATGATAGATACAAAAGCAGTTGGACCATCTGCTTTGGGCTCAGGGAGACGATCAAATTTTTCGATTTCAGGAAAGCTAACGTCGACTACTGACTTATCGCCAGCTTTAATCTGCTTAATCATTTCAGGTAAACGATGCAAAGTTTGAGGACCAAAAACAATATCGACATAAGGTGCACGTTTGCGAATTTCTGTACCTTCTTGTGAGGCTACGCATCCACCAACACCAATAATCAACTCTGGCTTATTTTTTTTAAGATTTTTCCAACGGCCTAACTGATGGAATACCTTCTCTTGTGCTTTTTCACGAATCGAGCAGGTGTTCAGTAGGATCACGTCAGCATCTTCAGCTTCTTCGGCAACAGTGTATCCGTGAGTAGCGTCGAGCAAGTCAGCCATTTTCTCCGAGTCATACTCGTTCATTTGGCAGCCCCAAGTTTTAATAAACAGCTTCTTAGTCATAGAGGTTATTATCGGCCTTCAAGGTGAATTTTCGGCGCTGTTTGCGTCTAAAATCCAATAATACAAAATAGTCGTATATTTTAACGTTAATAGTCCCAATAAGCCAGTCATTGGTCTATGCGGCTTTCATCGAAAGTTTCTGTTATTGTGTATGGATAAACCTTGTTCAAATAGAAGGGAATATGTAGCTCCTCAACCTCGGAGTTTCACAAATAGTATTTTATAATGATTAGCCAATAGAGACTGGGCAATTGTTGCATCATCAAACGCAGCATAAACGCAGATAAGAGACAAAATGAATACAAAAACTAAGGCTGTATCTAGCCTTGATACGATTGACGTTGACGTCTGTGTGTTTGGCGCAGGCATGGTTGGAGCAGCCAGCGCATGCGCTCTGGCGCAGCAGGGTTTGCGTATTGCGCTGATTGAACCATACTTGCCTAAGCCCTTTTCTTCAGAGCAAGCACCAGAGCTTCGCGTTTCGGCTTTGAATCGCCATAGTATGAATTTGTTGGCGTCACTCAAAGCCTTACCTTACATTGAGCAGATGCGTTTTCGAAGTTACGATAGCCTTGAGGTTTGGGAAGACAGTCTCTCGAAAACGATTTTTAGCGCACAAGATCTTGGGGAAACACAGCTTGGTATTTTTGCTGAGAATCGAATTATTCAATTAGCGCTATTACGCAGTATTTCAGCGAGTTATGGCGATAATATCCAAATAGTCAAAGATAAAGCACAAAAGGTTGATGTGACTGATGCTAGCATCGAATTGCAAAGCGGCGCAAAAATACAGGCCAAATTTTTATTAGGCGCCGACGGCGCACAATCACAAATTCGTAAAGCTGCAGGAATCGGTCAAACCGGGTGGCAGTACCAACAACGTGCCAATATTATTTGTATAAGCATGCACCAAGCCATTGAAGATACCACTTGGCAACAGTTTACGCCTACAGGACCTCTTGCTCTTTTACCCATGCACGATAATTTTGCCAGTTTGGTTTGGTATGCCGATGACGAAAGTTCTGCTTACATTCAATCTTTAGATAATGAGGCGCTAAAGGCTGCAATATTAGAGCGTTTCCCGTCACGTTTGGCTGACTTTGATATTATCAATAAAGCAGGCTTTGGACTAACTCGTATGCACGCTAATCAATATTGGCGGCATAAGGCAGTGCTAGCGGGGGATGCTGCGCATACTATAAATCCGCTTGCAGGGCAGGGCGTAAATTTAGGTTTTAAGGATGTTTCTGCGCTCAGTGATGCTGTTAAAGAGCATGGCTTACATGACCTAAGCGGCGCTTTCAAAATGTATGAGAAACAACGTCGCGCGCAAAATTTATTAATGATGTCGGCTATGGATGCCCTTTATGTGACGTTTAGTAACGATATAGCGCCTCTTAAGTTTGCGCGTAACACCGCTTTGATGCTTGCACAGCGTGCCGGCGGTCTAAAAAATAGGGCACTAAAGTATGCAATGGGTATCTAAATATATTGGGACTGCATTGTAGCCAGATTCTTATTCGCAGTAATTGATATGCGCGGTAATTGATATGCGCGGTAATTGATATGCGCAATAAATGAGTAGACAGATAAGCTAATTAGAGATTAATAAGGGAGTGGTAGAATGAATGTGTTTGTGATTTTAGGGGTGCTTTTTGTTGCCTTGTTGGTAATTATTCCTTTGGTAGAAAAGTCAGGGTTGCGCGTCTCACCTGAAACATCTGCAAAACTCTCGCGTTTCATTTGGCCTTTGTTGATTATCGCTCTGGTCATTCAATTATTGCTTTTTGCGTTTTAAATTAGCTTAAGATTACAAAAAGTATTTAATAAAAAGCCAGCATGATTGCTGGCTTTTGTTATTGTAAGACTCTAGTTAAGAGCTTTCAGGTTTTCCTGTCCAAATATCTTTTTCTTCAAGTTCACCCTGCATTTGACACGTTCTTTGGTCAAA
>Ga0307966_1001029_pt1 | contig 22590 bp, 15 predicted proteins | sample OrgLakmetagen646_FD_203141 | JGI IMG/M metagenome (GOLD analysis project Ga0307966, IMG submission 203141) | Saline water microbial communities from Organic Lake, Antarctica - #646 | ecosystem: Environmental > Aquatic > Non-marine Saline and Alkaline > Saline | place: Antarctica: Organic Lake... | reverse complement strand
CAGTTGCTGAGGATGGAACCGTATATACAAGCTGGCTTTCTACAGAAGAAGAAAAAGGGTACGTTATGATGCGCAGAGTTTCAAAAGATGGTTCTGCTGGAGAACCGATTCAAGTGGGAATCACCTCCTCGAGCCGGAGAAGTGGATTTCCAAGAATGGGGCTCATGAATGACGGCCTGCTGTTTGCCTGGACCCAGACGGAACCGATGATCAGAGTAAGGACGGCAAGTATTAGCTTCGCTCAAATCGAACAGGAAAACCTGGAAGAGTAGGGTAAATATCTACCGCGCATACTATTATTGATTAGTACCAGTTAAATAATTTCAACTTTTAATAATTTAATACCATGCAGAAACTAAAATTTATACCTCTTGTACTTCTGATTCTTTTTCAGGCATCCTGTGCCGGTGCTCAAATGACGACAGATTCGGATGAGGAGCTGCACCGTCAGGCGATAGAGATCCTGGAAAGAGTGCCGCTTTTTGATGGGCATAATGATGCACCTTACCAGTACAGAAATCGTGTAGGGTATAAATTTAGTGAACTCGATTTTTATGATACAACTCAGCTCGACGACCCGATGCATACGGATATTCCGCGTCTGAAAGATGGGCATGTCGGCGCCCAGTGGTGGAGCGTGTATGTTCCTGCCGGAATTCCTGAAGATGAAGCGGTTAAGCGGACCATGGAGCAGATCAATTTTGTGTACCGGATGGCAGAGACATATCCGGATGAGTTTGAAATGGCGTTTACTGCAGATGATGTGGAACGGATATTTGAGGATGGGAAAATTGCCTCGCTTATTGGCATGGAGGGGGGGCACTCCATCGCTAACTCACTCGCGGTATTGCGAAGTTTTTACGGGCTTGGCGCGCGCTACATGACGATTACCCATAGCCGGACACTTGATTGGGCGGATGCAGCAGGAGACGAACCTCAGCATGATGGACTTACAGGCTTTGGTGAAGAGGTGATACGTGAAATGAATCGCCTGGGTATGATGGTGGATCTATCTCACGTCACGCCTGCCACCATGAAAGATGCTATTCGTGTGTCGGAAGCTCCGGTGATGTTCTCGCACTCAAACGCCCGTGCGATCTCCGGCCACCCGCGTAACGTGCCGGATGATGTACTCCGCATGCTGCCTGAAGAGGACGGGCTGGTTATGGTGACATTTGTGGAGTCATTTACCTCAGAAGAGCTGCGTCAGTGGTATGCAGAGCGTAACGGTTACCGGGAAAAAATGGAGTCGCTTTATGGTGGGCAGCCCGATTCGGTAAGTGCCAAAATGGAGCAGTGGATGAATGAATATGAGCAGCCGAAATCAACGCTTGAGCAGGTTGCCGATCATATTGATCATATCAGAGATGTCGTTGGCGTGGACTACATTGGCATTGGCGGAGACTATGATGGCGTATCGTCACTTCCTTTGGGCCTTGAAGACGTGTCGACCTATCCGGCTCTTTTTGCAGAACTGCTGAGCCGCGGATATACAGAGGAGGAGCTTGAAAAGATCGCGGGACTTAATATGCTGCGTGTAATGCGGGGTATGGAGGAGGTTGCAGAACGACTTCAGTCTGAACGTTCACCAAGTGAAATGCTGATCGGAGATGCTGAATAAATCTTCCCAATTAATTTTCCGATAGATATTTATAATCAATGATATTAGTGGCTCTGAAATTCTTGAGGTTTAAGATTCAGAGCTTTCTTTCTTCACTTTCTCAGATTATTTCTCAGACGATTGCCTGATTTTGAAGCACTGCTGTCCGAGTTGTCTTTATCCATATCCAATTCTATGGCCTGGGTTTCGGTGGTACCGGATTGCCCGTTGGTACTCTTATCAGTTGATGGTTCACTTGTCATTTGCCTGGCCTGAAGAACAAGATTTTCGGCGATTTCTGTAATTTCCCGGACATGTTTTTTAATTCTGCGCTTTTGTGTCCAGGAAATCAGGGGAAAAAGAAGTGCTGTGAGCGTAACTCCGGCCATCATTCCAAACCAGGGGTTGTCTGTTACAGCAAAACCGGCAGCAGCTCCCAGAGGTATTAAGATTATGGCAGTGAAGAAAAGAATAATGATATTTGTAGCTGTTGTGTCCCAAGAGAGATTCATAGTCTGACGCTTACTTACGCGAATTCTGAGTTTCTCGCCTCTTTGCTGAATGAGAACGCGTGTGGTGTAAAGTGACATTTCATCTGTATACTTCCACTCGGCACTTGTCGCTGTTTTATTTACAATGGCCTTACCTGAGTAATCATCAAATAGTTTATTCCACCAGGTGATCTCTTTCTGTGAAGTGCCAAACTGGTGATTCAGTTCAAGGATCAGATCATCAAGAACCCGGCTGTTTATATTTGCCTTGATCCAGTGTTCGGCTAAAATGTCTGAATCTTTTACAACTGTGGTTTCATCTAAGCTACTTGAAGTATAATTCTGGTGAAGATCATCAGCAGCAAGACGCATCAGTTCGGGATCAATACCTGAATCAGCCGCGATTTTTTCAAGGTCCTGCATGGTGAGACCTTTTTGGTCTCCTTTGCCGCCCCGTTTTGTTCGCTCTGATTCAAGCTCAACAGCCCTGCGGATCAGCAGTGCAACTTCTTCCTCTGAATAAACACGGTCAGACATGGACGAAAGGTTTAATTAATAGTTTTAAATTAACGTATTCTTTGATGGGTACAGTACAAAAAAAAGTACGTCCAGAGAAGATAAATGTTACGAATCCAAAATTTTATGTTTACGACAGCCTGAGTTGTGCCGTTAGTCGGACAGCTGTGAGTAGTGCGCCATAGCTTTTTCTCGCAGGTTAAACCCGCTGCTCATGACCTCTCCGTAGGCACCCGCACTTCGAATGGCTACCAGATCACCCCGTTCCATCTCCGGAAGTTGAATTCCTTTACGAAACGTATCGGATGTCTCACAGATCGGCCCCACAACATCGTATGTTTTTGAAGGTTTTTCTGATGTGAGTACATCAACACTATGTGACGCCTGATAGAGCGCCGGGCGGATGAGTTCGGTCATTCCGGCATCAAGCACAGCAAAATTTGTGGTGATTCCTTCTTTTACAAACAACACTTTGGAAATGAGGCTTCCGCACTGCCCAACAATACTGCGGCCTAGTTCAAAGTGAACCTGCTGACCGTCCCTCAGTTTAAGATGCTCTTCGAACAGATTGAAAAACGATTCGAAATCGGGGTACGGTTCCTTATCGGGATCGTCATAGTTGATGCCATATCCGCCGCCGACGTTTACATGTGTCAGGGGCAGACCATTGTCTTCAAACCAATCCTGAAACATATTCACTTTGTTGCAAAGATCTCTAAACGGTTTCAGGTCAGTTATTTGAGATCCAATATGGAAATGGATACCGGTGAGAGTGATGGAATTCAGAGACGGCAGCAGTTTAAACAGCTGCGGGAGATGATCAGGGTTCACGCCGAACTTATTTTCACTCAGTCCGGTAGTGATATATTTATGTGTTTTCGCCTCAACATTTGGGTTTAAACGAACCGATACATTTGCAATTTTTCCGGCTTGCTCTGCGAGATCGTTTAATATCTTGATCTCCTGGATTGACTCGCAGTTGAATGAGAAGATATCGTTAGATAGACCCGTCTGCATCTCCTCATCAGTTTTCCCTACGCCGGCAAACGCGATCTGTTCGGGTTTGAATCCCGCTTCTAAAGCACGGTCAATCTCCTTCCCGCTCACGCAATCAATTCCAAGGCCCGCCTTGCGGATCAAGTGCAGCAGTGGCAGATTAAAATTGGCCTTTACCGCAAAATGAACATGGAAACCTTTCGACAGGCCGTGTGTCTTGATTTGATCAAGCGTCTCCTGTAGCAGATTAAGGTCATAGTAGTAAAACGGGGTTTTAAGAGATCGAAATTTTTCGACGGGAAATGAGTGGGGCATCAGATTGGATTGGGTTGTCATCAAGCGTGAAAAGGTACGGATTTGATACTAATGATGTAAATTTGAATGGAAATGATCACAATAATATGTTGATAATAACCAGAGGTGTGAATTCAACAGAGTAAGAAGCGTATGAATTTTCACGCCAAATTTTGTCAGATATTCCTGACTCAACTGCATGCAGCTATTGCTGTTTGATGGGTTCTATTTTTTTAAAATAGGTTTTGTGACTCAATTATATTGATGGCAATTAGGAATTTGGAATGGATGTGTATAGATTATAAATATATACACATGGTGTAATTAATCAATTATGCGAACAAATATAGTTATTGATGATGAGTTAATGGATGAAGCTCTCAAGCTGAGTCGTTTGAAGACAAAGAAAGACGCGGTAGAGGAGGGACTAAAGTTGTTGGTCCAGCGCAAAAAGCAGGAAAGGATTAAAGAATTGAGGGGAAAATTGCACTGGAGTGGCGATTTAGAAGATATGAGGTCTGACAAACCATGATCTTAGTTGACACCAGTGTATGGATCAATTATTTCAACGGGGTAGTATCAAAACAGACTGATACGCTTGACCGACTCCTTTCTGAAGAGACAGTCTTACTGGGGGACATTATTCTGGCCGAAATTTTACAAAGGTTTGATAGCGACAAAGAGTTTAATCAGGCCAAAGAAGCGCTTGATTCTGTGGTATGTGTTCATCTCGGAGGGAAACCGCTGGCAGTTAAGGCAGCAAGTAATTTTCGGCTATTACGATCGAAAGGTATTACCATTCGGAAAACAGTAGATATGCTTATTGGAAGCTGGTGTATTGAGCATAACGTGATGCTGCTTCACAATGATAAAGATTTTGATAGGGTTGCGAGAGAGCTACCATTACAGATATATGATGGCGGAAAATGAATACCTGTTAAAGTCTGATAGTCATCGGATGAGTTTTTTCAAATTACGAGTAATACTGAATCAGCAAGTAATTCGTGGGTGAGTTATCTGATGACTTTTTGACGGTATTTGATCTGTCACAAAACCTATAATGAATTCAAAAAGCGCAGATACACCTCGCCTCTGCTCTCGGCGAGATGATCAAACAGGTAAAGCAAACTGCTCATTACGATTAGCCCAATGGCAATTCCAATAGCCAGTTCGTTTTGCCGGAATAGAACGATGATCAGCAGGCCAATCACAAAAAGTGCAATCTCTACTTTTTTGATGATGCTGAAGCTGTTCATTACGCGTTCCATTCGGGGAATTTCATCTGTTTGAATCAATTTAGGAGTCTCATGATAAAAATTCGACACCCGATCAATATCACCGGGTGTTCGTAAAATTACACTGACGCAAATGATAAGAAGCAGGACTGAAATTGGTAGCGCGCTGTAAGCGAACCCTTTCAGAACAGCTTTATCCATGAAGAGAAAATAGATGGTAGCGGCGATCAGGGTCACAGAACTGATGGCACCAACCAGGCACTGTAGTTTTTCCCCGTCAAAATAGGCAGTGATATGTTCCATAGATATTAGTTAGCCGTTTACTTTGAATTCAGCTGGTATATCCAATCTAATCAAACTTATAGTGTTAGATCCATTATTTTAATAACCGGAACTGATTCCTGTTCTTGATTTGTCATCTCTTCAAATACAACTTTGGGTGCCATTTTCGATTTTTTTGGACATTAAACAGTAATTATTTCAAAATGTTACTTTACTAAGAGCCCCGTTTCGGGGTGCCATACCCGTAGCCCATGGTCAACGCAAAGCGATGGCCATGGGTTAACGGTGAGTAAGAAAATGAGAGCGCCGTAGGTGCGATATTTCCGTAACTCTGTACGATAAATCTATCTTATCCCGCTATTTAGTTTATTGAATATGCCTCAGAATATCTGTTTGGAATTTATGACTGAGATTGAATTCAGGGTTCGAATGATGCCACACCTACGGTGCTTCTCTAATATTCGGTCTGTTTGCCCCCACAGATTCACAATGTGAACCTGTAGGGCTACGGATATGCCGCCCCGAAATGGGGCTAGTTTATCCCTCCTGAAAACGTAAACGCCATTAATGTTATCTGAAATCGAATAATTCAAAAAAGTAAAGAAAGAATGACCAGCAAAAGCCAATAATTACATAGAAGAAGTTAAAAAATGACATCTTTCTATCACGTTTAAATAGATCATAATTTGTAGCATTACATCGCCTCTTTGCGGAACATCAGATAAGTGCTACAAGGTAATCATCGAGTCGCTCCGTTGTTCAAAGCAATAATCACAATCAAAAAGAAAGCTTTAAAGATGTTGGTGAGTGTAGCTTGACCCGCAACTGCAAACTCGTTGACACCAGAGAGTGCCCATAGCAGATTCGTAAGCTCCAGCAGGATGCTCAGCCAGACGATGCTGCCTGTCTTCCAGCTCATCCAACCGTAATAATTTCTCTATGGCAGGTCAGAAGTTTTAGTTTTTGAGCACGATTCGGAACCTGGCTTTTCCGTTTGCAAGATGCTCAATTGCCTCATTTACCTTATCCATGGGAAATTCTTCAACATCAGGATAAATATTGTGTCGCACACAAAAATCCAGCATCGTTTTCGTTAAAGCAGGGCTGCCAATTGGACTTCCACCCACGGATTTTTCTCCCATAATCAGACTAAATGCAGGAATAGCCATGGGCTCCAAAACGGCCCCAACTGTGTGAAACCTTCCTTTTGGTGCTAACGCTGTTAAATAAGAGTTCCAGTCAAGCGTGACATTCGTGGTGTTAAGAATGAAATTTAGCTGTCCGGCGATGCTTTCTAATTCCTCAGAAGATGTCGAATCAATGACTTTACCTGCACCCATTGCCAAAATGGACTCTTTCTTATCCGGATTTGAGCTAAACGCAACGACTTCACATCCCCAGTGCTTCAAAAATTTTAAGGCCATATGACCCAGGCCTCCGATTCCAATAACACCCACCTTGTCCGTTGGTTTGACGCCGGCTAGTATGATGGGGTTGAAGACCGTAATGCCGCCACAAAGTAAGGGGCCTGCTTTACTCATATCAATATCCTGAGGCATTGGAATGGCCCACGACCAATGGCCGCGAACTACGTCAGCGAAACCGCCATTTCTGCCCACAATCGTTGCCTCACTTTCGGGGCAAAGATGGTGTTCACCATCCATACACTGTTCGCAGCTCATACATGATGACGACATCCACCCCAGGCCTACTTTATCTCCCACCTTTACATTTTTTACCGCGTTTCCCGCAGCTATCACTTCACCGGTTACTTCATGGCCGGGGACCAGGGGATACTGAGACATTCCCCATTCATTATTGATCATGCTCAAATCAGAGTGGCAGATGCCGCAGTACGACACTTTAATATCAACCTGCTCAGAACCGATCTCACCTAATTCGTACGAATAGGGCGTTAGTTTTGCTTTTTCCTCAGTGGCAGCGTAGGCGTTTACTTTCATAATATGATCTGTTCTTGTTTAAAGGTTTTTGATATCCTCACCACACAATCATATCTCTCATTTTGTTTGTATGGATCCTGGCCTCTTAATCAGGATCTACCTAAAGTCTCACCTGTTATTTCATGATAATATGAACAAAGCCGGATTAATATCATAGTGGGAAGGTTGATTGTTGTCCTATTATTTTAGCTTTTTGCTGATTTGTGTAGGTAGTTAAAAACCTGATCTATTCTTTCCTGGGTACAACTATGTCCATATAGTTTTTTTGTGAATCACCATTAGATTTGAGTCTAAATGGATTAGTGTGGGTGAAATATTAAAGATCCTACAATTACTGTAGAAAACGGCTATCAATAATGGCACTCATCATACTCCTAATAGACCCTGTAAGGGTCACTTATTACAGCTTGGGGCAGCGCCCCAAGACTGCAGAATCGATCCTATAAATCCCCGAGGTGATAGATTTAATCAGCGCTCTATATCTTGTCGAGGGGTGGTGAATATGAATCAACGTGGTGTCATAGTGCGTTGGATTGACAACGAGAAAACAACCATCGGAATTGGCACTGTGGAACTACTGGGTTGTGAGAGCGATGGTGCATGGATGTATGCTCTTTTACGCGGGGCGCTGCCCCACGCTGTGTTCTATTACCCTATCAGGGTCTGGATTCCTAGCATTAACAATAATCAGTTTACGTTTCTCTTTTATATCTATTTCAGAGAAACCCGTCTGTCCGCGGAATCAGCGCGCTGACGGGATCGGGGTGTCGATAACTATGACTCATTTAATGACTCAATTTATAGATCAGATTCCAAGGGCGGAAACCCATCAGGCGGACGACGGTGCTGTGTTGCCTGCTCGTAGGCGTACGCCAGACTGAAAAGGAGGCCTTCGGAATAGGGGCGTCCCGCAATCTGGAGTCCTGCCGGCAAATTATCGTAGGTAAAGCCCATCGGGACGGTGATGGCTGGAAGTCCGGCGGCTGGAATGAGTCCCTGGGAATTGTCGCCCCTGTACTCTTCATTGGCCTGGTCAAGTGGAGCGGGAGGGTAGCTCCAGCTTGGAAATATAAACGCATCGATACCGGCACTATCCATCGCTTCTGTCACGGCGGCCAGCAGCGCCTGCCTGCCCGGATGTTCAGCAAAGTCGGGGCAGGGCTCGTCTCTTTCTGCCGGATGGATGATCTCCGGCTCTTCCCCGGCGATTGAATTCAGAATGCCTTCCACATCTGCACCATATTCACCCGTCTCCAGTATTTCCATTACATCCGACATGGGTGCATCGTCACCAAGCGTGAGGAGGTATTGATGCATGTCGTAGCGAAACCGGTTGCACCAGTTGCCGGCCTGCATAAGCTCTTGCTGACCCTCAATTTCAAAGTCCACAATTTCGGCACCCAGCTGACGCAGGTCTGCAAGCGCATCGTCGAAACTGGCTAAGACCAGGCTGTCGCCTTGCGAAGGATTGGCGTGGGTGGTGAGCACGCCGAGGCGCTTTCCGGCCAGGGCGTCACGGTTTAAAAAGTCTGTATAGTCATCTTCCTTTAAGTCCCGGCCGGCCTCTGTGTATGGACCTTTAGGGTCATAGCCCGCCACCACGTTAAATATCAGGGCAGCGTCCTCTACGGTTCTCGTCATGGGTCCGGCGATGTCGCGGTCGAAGGAGAGCGGGATCACGCCTGCGCGTGAGGTGAGGCCAATGGTGGAACGGATCCCTACCAGCGAAAGGTGGGAGCTTGGACCCCGAATAGAATTTCCGGTGTCAGAGCCCAGACCTGCCACCCCGAAACTTGCGGCAACACCCGAGGCGGTTCCCCCGCTCGATCCGGCCGGTGTTCTGTCAAGCGCATAGGCGTTTGCCGTAGTGTCGTAGGATGATGACACGGTTTGACGCGGACTGAATGCCCACTCCGCCATGTTGGTCTTCGCGATCACGATGGCGCCTTCCTCGCGGATACGCTTCACCATAAAGGCGTCATCAGGAGGGATGCTTCCGGCCAGTGCGATGGATCCACCGGTGGTCGGCAGGTCGTGCGTGTCGAAATTATCTTTAACAAGGATAGGAGCGCATACCAAAGAGCCCGGATCCTCACCCGAGGCAAGTGCACGGTCGATGGAGTCAGCCTTTGCGAGCGCCCGGGGATTAACCTCCGTGATGGCGTTCAGGCCGGTTGATTGATCATACGCCTCGATCCGGTCCAGGTACGCCTGCACCACAGCACGGCAGCTGGTTTCGCCCTCCATGATTGCGGACTGGAGGTCGGCGATCGATACTTCTACCACGTTGATGGGTTGATGGTCGGTTGGACTTTGGGTGCAGGATGTGATGAGGAGGAGGGTAAGAAGAACTGCCAAAAGGAGGGAGGAGTGAGAGGCTGAGTAAACTCTATGCTCATTTATTTTCATCATTTTCTTACCGTGTGTGTTGATTTGGCGTAATTAGTTGTAGGTTTTATGCTTTCATTACTGTAGCGCTTTTCAAGTTTTTGGGTATTATTTTTTGATTTTAAAAAACCTTTCGATCTTAAGATCCCGAAAGGAATATGTCCATCTTAATTGAGACTAAACTGTTATGTTGTTCGTCTTAAGCCAATGGTTTAAAGGTGGGTAAACCAAAATAGTTTATGTACTTGATACTCTTTTTCTTTCAATAATTTTATATGTATCGGTTCTCGTATTTAATGCTGGGTATGTCCCCTCCAATATATCAATCACTGCATCATTAATTTTTGGATATTCTAATGAACCACTAGTTACACTAATTTTATTACCATCATCTTTTGCCATATTTACATGTAATATTTGTTCAGCATTACAAGCCACAGCCAAATTTGGATTATGAGTAACAATAATTATCTGTCGTTTGTCTTTTGCTCTTTTGATAAATTGAACAAGAATTTTAAATACACTTTGATTATCTAAATTTTCTTCTGGTTGATCAATCACTAAGGGTACATCATCTTGATCTAATGTTAAGTAGAAAATAAGCAAAAGTGCACCTCTCTCACCTGGTGATAATTCTGAAAGATTTTTATCCCCTAATTTTAATTTGTATTCAGGCTCTAAATAGTCAAGATTAAAGAGAAATGAATATAAATCTAAAATTGAATAACCTTTCTTAAGTTGGTTTTCCAAGTCTCTTTTTGATTTTTCGTGATCTTCTCTTTGATCTTGATGGAGATTTAGTATTACTTCATCTAGATAGGAAACTATTCCTTCTGACGATTTAAGATCATGATTATCGATTATTTTGTTTAGCCTTTCAATTCCGGCAGGATTGCCAATAAAACTTCCTTTACTACCAAGACTTATATGGTCAAAGAACTTTTCAGTTAATCCCACAATTTTGAAATCCACGTCTAACTCAATACTGTAGTCTGAGAGCAAATCCCCATAGTTTCTAATAAATTCAGTTATTGGCTTGAAAAGATTCTTATACAAACGAATTATTTCCTGTTTCTTTTGAAACAGTTCAAGCGTATAATTTTTGCGAATTTGAGTTTGTACCTCAAGATTAGCTGAGAGCTTTTCCTCTATATATTTTATCTGATGTTTTAAAGCATTAATTGTCCCATCTTTTTCTTTATCTCCAATTATCTGTTTGTGTTTTTCCTCCCACAATCTCATTTCATCCAAAAAATTTTGATAAACTTTTGATTGTTCATCAAGTTTTTCTTGTAATTTTTTCAATTCAAGTTGTAAAGATTCTTTCTTATTCAAAAAACCTGTTTTATCATCATTAGAAATAGATTGATTCAATTCTATTGAATGTTCTTGATTCTCTTTTAACAGCTTCTCTAAATCGCTTTTATCAATTTTAACTGTTACACTTTTTTCGAAGTTTAACGAATGCTTTTCAAATATTGGTTCGACTTCATCTCTTAAGGCAATAAATTGATTTTGAAATGAGCTTATTGATTGTAAAGCTTTTTCAATATCAGCAATGTCAAGTTTTGTTGTTGCTAGTATGTTTTGTGTTTTTTCAACTTCATCATTCAATGTGACAATTTCATTTCTTATAGCTGAAATCCGCTCAGTAAACTGCTTATTTTTTTCTATTACTGATTCATTTGTAGGTGCTTCAACAGGCGTAGGTTTTGATGCCTCGTGTGCTTTTAGTTCTTTGTTCTTTTCATTTAGTTTTTCTTCTAGAGTTTTACGGTGCTTGTCAGACTTTTTTCTTTCAAGATCGATTATCTTCTTGTTTGCGCTTTGTAATTTGCTTTGGATTTCTTCGATATCATCTTGAATAACTTCAGATTGAAATTCAATTAGTTCATCTAAGTTCTCTTTTCCAAGTTTATCTGATTCGGAAAGATGTGAAAAAATTACATTTCTTAGTTCATTTTCAAATTCTTTTAAATCTTCATTGCAAAGTTTTTCAAGAAAATTTTGTGGGAGATACTTCACTTTTTCAACTGAAGATTCTTCAGGATTTTCATCTAAGTTGTTGAAATCAGTTGTTCCATCAAGCCACGAGAGACTGGCTTCGAAATGTTCAGACTTATTTAGTGGTTTTCGTTTCCTGAACTTTTCCTTATTCAAAAATGAAAAATCTTCATAATTTGGGGTATTACCCAACAGGCCAATGATATCAGAGATTGCACTTTTTCCTTGTCCTTTGTTACCAATTATTGCAACCATTGAAGGATTAAAAACCAATTCAAAATCCTCAAACCATTTTTCAGTTAAAGATGACCCATTAACTTTTTTTACGGTCAAAGAATCAATGAAACGTGTTGGATTATTTTTTTTACGAATTAATAACGGAGGAGTATCACCTATAAATACTCGACTCGTATCATTTGCTACTTGCTTTAATCCTTCAAATGTTAAGTCTGATTTTATCCAAGTAAAACAATTTCCAATACGATCTTTTTCTTCTTTTTTTGTCGAAAATGAATGAGCGTCACTGCAATCCAATAAAAAACTTCTTACTCCCTCTGACTTGAGCTTGTCTGAATGTTTCTGATGGTCCTCAAAGTTTTGGAGTGAAATAAAAGAAAAGGATGCTCTATTAATTGTATTTTTTTTCTCTGCAGCAGAGCCAGTCCAGCGCATAGTATCCCACTCAGATTTTCCAACTGCAGTTAAGCATTTGCCCTTAAAATACCCTTTAACTATCTCCAACACGACTTCATAGTCAAAGTTTATGTTAAAAAATCCAACCTTCAAATTTGTTTCATTGATTTGAACAGGCGAGCTTTGCTTAATCTGTTCTCCAAGATTTTCAAGGTTTTCTTTTGTGGCTACACCCCGAAATTCTATTCCATCAATATCTGGTGATAACTTTATTGAATGTTGGATTGCTTTTACAAATTGTGCATCAATTTCATCCACTGAAAGTTGATCGGAAAAAATTACATGCAAGTTCACTTTTTTCCATGCTTCATCACCTAAGGATGCAAACTTATTAATTCAATAATAGGTAATATGAGCTCAATGTTACGTAATCGACCTTGTTCTTTAAATTCTATTACTTTTTTGTAGCCATCTAAAAAAATATAGTCGTTAATCCCTATAGCTTTAAACTCTTCTGGAAGATTTTCTAAATCTGTAATGAATGTTTCCCAATTCTCATCTGTATCTCCTCCATAATTCTGTATAATGGATTTTGGTGTATGAACGTGTAAGTCCCATTTGTTCCACTCAGACCCTCTCGAGTATTTATATCTTTCCATTTAAATAGATTTTGAAGTGATGAAAAATTTGATTGAACGATATTTGTATAAATGAATAGTATGTAAGAGAATATCCGTTTTCATATCTACTTGCAAATTGTTGCTTCTCCATAGCATGCTTCTGTTTTAAGAGTATTGATTCAAACGAAATCCCCGCCTTACCAGAGGAACAATCACACCCAAAAACAGAACACCTGAGACAATGGTGATAGTGGTTTGCCCCGGAACCGCAAACTCAAATATTCCAGAGAGTGCCCGCAGCAGATTGGTCAGGCCCAGCAGGATGCTCAGCCAGACGACGATGCCGGTCAGCAGATTTTGAATAGGGCCGTTTTGGTGAGCTTTCGGAAGGACGCAGCCGTTGTTCATTAAAAGAAATAGGATGACGGCAATGACGGGCAGAATAATACCGTTCAGCGCCTGCGCCAGAATAATGACCGGCACGGGCCGGAGCTCCATCACACCGAACAGCAGACCGATGCCGAGTACGCTCATCCAAACGGATCTGAACTTTAGACTGGTTTCGCTCCAGGATGAAGCGTCTTCAGAATCGGAAAGAAGGGATTTTGCGGTAATGGATGCGGCGAGGGCGGCGGTAAGGGTAGAGCTGAGTCCCGCGCCAAATAGGCCGATGGCGAGCAGAAGGGATCCATAGCCACCCAGCTGCTGGGAGAGGGTAGAGGCCAGTTTCTCAAACGTAAAGCTCCCTGTAATGGCGGTGCCGGTGAGCAGGATGGCGACAGAAATGAGTCCGCCAAGCCCGATGGCGATTCCCAGGCTGAGTTTCATTTCCGTGGGCGACTGGGCGTGTTTGAGTCCTGACCCCAGGAAAATATTATAGGGTACCACGGTCGTGCCAATAAGTCCAAGAACAATGATTTCAGATCCATTGGGAATCGATGGTATAAATCCATCGGCGAAGATCTCAGAAAGTGAGGGAGCAATCATGGCGGCGGTAATCACAAAACAGATGCCCATAATGGCCACGATCACGCCAAGCAGTTTCGCAATTTGCTGAACCGTGCCGTTCCAGAGCAGTATGCCGGCCGTGATGCCAATGACCGCTACAATAACCGGAACAGGTACAGAACCGCTGACGAGGGTCAGCCCCGCCACGGCACCCAGAATATTACCTGCTTCAAACGCGGCGCAGCCGCTGAGAATGGCAATAAGCGCGAGCCAGATCAGCCCGTTTCCCGCCCTCGAACTGCCATACTCCTGCTTCATCGCCTGACCCAGATTCAGCCCGCTCACGGCGGTAATTCGTGCAGATGCTTCCTGAAGGATGTAGCACGCGACTGTGGAAAAAATCAGGGCCCAGATCAGCGCATACCCAAATCCCGCACCGGCCGAGGCGGCGGTCGTCACCGTTCCGGGGCCGATAAATGCCGCGGAGATCACCGACCAAAAGAGGATGTTGAGGAGTCGTTGTTTCATTTTGCAGTTGATTAGGGAATTAGTGTAACAGAGAATTGGGAGAATTGGAAATCGTTTATTCGTGTATTCGTGAATTCGGTGGACCCACCCCTCTCGGTCTCCCCTCCCTATCCGCCGGCTGGCGGACACCGGCGCTCCGCATGGATGGGAGAGGAGTTAGATCAGAAATCGAAAAACGCAAAATCTCAAGAATCGCTACATCAAGAGTTGTGTCCAATAATTTAGAGTTAGCTTTAAACGAATAACGAATAACGAATAACGAATAACGAATAACGAATAACGAATAGCGAACACCGCACGCTACCAGGAGCTCTTCGGCCATCCGGCGGGTCGCACGCTTGCAGGTCCTTTGCACAAGAACATCCATAGCAGTATGAACGATTGACTTCAGTCGAAGCTCAGGATGTCAGGGAAGGTCGTGTCTTAATCGTCTATAGATGTTAATTATTTGAGAATGACTGAACTCCTGAAAAATGGGCTGCACTATCCCTCGACAAATATCTCTTTGTTGATTATATCCATCGCCTCGGAATTGTCTATGATGGAACCCGTAGTCCCAGGGCTTACGCCCTGGGCTATTGATATGCCGCACCTCCGGCGCTTTTTTTCGGTTAAGAAATTTATTTCGAGGCTCCCCTCTCTGACGAGTCCCGACAGGGCGAGATAGGGAGGGGTTGGGGGAGGGTTCCGAATAAACGAACAAACGAATCACGATCACCGGACTCTGCCAGGAGCTCTCTTCGTTCGCACTCTTGCAGGTCCTCATCTAACTAATAAACGAATTGGATTTGAGTTGATCATTTGTTCTTTATCTTTTGACTCAGCAAGAACTCTATTTAAAACTAAAGATGCGGTCACAAAACGAATCTTCGGCGCCATCTCCATGGAAACTTTATATCGATACCGGTGGCACATTCACCGACTGTATTGCATATGATCCGGAGGGGAATATTCACCGAAAAAAAGTTTTGAGCAGCAGTGCGATACGGGGAATGGCCGAAGCCGGGCCGTCGTCAAACACGTTGAAAATATATCTGAGCGAAGAACTGCCGGACAGTTTTTTTGAAGAGTGCACATTTTGGCTGTTGGATAGTCCGGAAGATCGTTTTGAGATTCAGGGTTTTAACGCATCCGACTCAGAGCTGACCCTGGATGGTCCGGTCGGGATAAAGAATGGAACAAAGCAGGCATTTGAGATTCGGAGCCATGAAGAGGCGCCTGTACTCGCGGCCAGACTTGTCACTAAAACAGCACCCGGCACTCAGTTTCCACCACTTGAGGTGCGACTTGCCACAACGAAAGGAACCAACGCGCTTCTCGAGCGAAAAGGAGCGGCGTCACTTTTCCTGATCACAGAAGGGTTTCGGGATCTGCTGAAAATAAGGAATCAACAAAGGCCTGACCTTTTCGCTCTCGACATCCATAAGTCAGCTCCATTTTACCGGTATGTTGTGGAGGTTCCTGAGCGGATTGATGCCGGCGGCAAAATTATCAAGCCATTGAATAAAGAGCTTCTTAAGGAGCGCATCACGCCACATCTGAAAGATATTGAGGCAGTGGGAATCTGCCTGATGAACAGCTACCGAAACAGCGTTCATGAAACAGAGATAGAGGAGTTATTAAACGAGCTTGGCCTGAGATATATATCACGTTCAGCCGGCTTGAGTTCAGAGATTAAAATTGTACCCCGGGCAGTCACGACCGACGTTAACGCATTCCTGTCTCCAATCATGGAGCGTTATCTTTCCAGGATATCGGATGTGATCGGGGGGAATTCGTTCAGGGTAATGAGCAGCGGCGGTAATCTGACCGAGGCAGAGCATTACACGCCAAAGGACGGTCTTTTAAGCGGACCGGCAGGTGGCGTGATCGGAGCGGCGGCAATAGGGAAGAGGGTTGCGAAAAACCTGTCAGGTTTCAATCAGGAAAATTCTAAATCCAGATCTGATGATGTTAAAAACCTGACAGGTTTAGAAAAAATTATCTCGTTTGATATGGGCGGCACCAGCAGTGATGTTTCCCGTTACGACGGGACTATTGATTACGTGTATGAGCACTCTGTTGGAGATGCGAAATTATCGGCACCTGCTGTAGAGATTGAGACCGTGGCAGCTGGCGGCGGATCAATATGTGGCTATGACGGGCAAAGTCTTACGGTGGGGCCCGAGAGTGGCGGCGCTGATCCAGGGCCTGCATGTTACGGCCGGGGAGGCCCACTGACCATTACCGATGTTAATCTTCTTACAGGCAGGCTGAATCCTGCAAACTTCCATATCTCAATTGACCGGAAAGCTTCAGAAAAACGGCTTAAGGAGTTAGAAATTCAGATCAATTGCGATAAAAAGAGACGCCTGTCGAAGCAACAGATCTTATCCGGTTTTATGGACATCGCAAATGAACGGATGGCCCAGGCGATTGCCAAAATCTCTACGCAAAAAGGGTTCGATCCGACGGACTATTCTATGGTGGCGTTCGGAGGCGCCGGCGCGCAGCATGCTATGGCGATCGCTAAAAAATTGAAAATACAGACGGTACTGGTCCCATCAGACGCAGGGCTTCTGAGCGCATACGGCCTCAGGCAGGCTAAGCTGGAACAGATTGAAACCAAGCAGATTCTGAAGCCCATCAAGGATATTGGGGATGCACTTGGTGATTGGTTCAACGATCTGGAAGCGAAAGCTCAATCAGGGCTGGAGATGCAGGGAGTGGACACTGACGCAGTATCTGACGGTCAGAAGCAGCTCTTTTTGCGATTTCAGGGACAGGAGAGCTCTGTAGAAATTGACTGGACACCAGGGCTGAATATCATTGAGAAGTTTGAAAAGCTTTATCGTAATCAGTACGGTCACTGGATAGAAGACCGGGATATTGAGGTTGAAGTGCTTCGGGTGAGAGTATCAGAAAAAACGGCTGGCCGCTCAAAACAGGCGGTTAAATCGGATCATCAGAGACCAAAAATCTATGAGCCCAATTCCGTTACAAGTACCCGGTTTATTACCTCAGCTGGAGAACTTGACGCAGCTGTCTTCGAGCGGTCAGGTTTAGATGCGGGAGCGTTCATTACCGGGCCGGCGCTGATTTTGGATGCCCACAGCACAACCGTCATTGAACAGGGCTGGGAAGGACATCTTCTGAATGATGGAACGTGGGTTTTTAAAACCCAAGAGTGTGGTTCTTCCGGAGAGTTTAATGAGACTGATCATCGCTCAGACGAAGTAAATCTGCAGCTCTATACGAACCGATTCACCTCAGTAGCGGACGAGATGGGTGAAGTACTGAGAAAGACATCGATGTCGGTAAATGTAAAAGAGAGGCTCGACTTTTCATGCGCACTGCTTGACAGTGACGGCTATTTGGTTGTGAATGCGCCCCATATTCCTGTACATCTCGGTGCGATGGGGACCTGTGTGAGAAAGTTGATTGAATGGGTGAAATCATCAAACAAAGACCTGACAGGTTTTGAAAACCTGTCAGGTCTGGACAATGAACTCAAAGAAGGCGATATCATCGTCACAAACCACCCTGCGTTTGGAGGCTCTCACCTTCCGGATGTAACCCTTATTACACCGGTTTTCGTTGATGGTGAGCACATTGGCTTTACGGCGTCCCGGGCACATCACGCTGAAATAGGCGGTAAGCGGCCAGGGTCTATGCCGCCCGATGCAACGCGACTCTCAGAGGAGGGAGTGGTCATCCCCCCGATGTTTTTGGCTCGAAATGGAGAGTTCAGGTGGGATCACATCAAAGAGAAGCTGACAGGTGCTGAATGGCCGACGCGATCACTCCGTGAGAATATGGCCGACCTGCAGTCGGCCGTGTCTGCCAACCATCGCGGAGCTGAGAAACTTAAACAGCTTGCGGGTGAATTTGGGGTGAAAGAGGTCACGCGATACATGCGCCGGCTGAAGGATTACGCAACCGACAGGATGCTGTTTACGCTGAAAGAGATCGAAAATGGCGAGTATAGCGCGACGGAAACTATGGATGACGGATCACGTCTGGCCGTTACCTGTACCGTTCAGGATCAGTCGATGGTTATCGATTTTAGCGGCACATCACCGGTGAATAGTGGCAATCTTAACGCAAATCCCTCAATTGTGACCAGCGTGATTATGTATGTTCTCAGGCTGATGATTGATGAGCCACTGCCGCTTAACGATGGACTTCTGACGCCCATAAACCTGATTCTGCCCGAATGCATGCTGAATCCGGTTTTTCCCGATGATCCATCTCAGTGTCCCGCAGTTGTTGGAGGAAATATAGAGACAAGTCAGCGTCTGACGGATACGCTACTCAAAGCATTTGGTTTGAGCGCATGCAGTTACGGAACAATGAATAATGTGCTCTTTGGCAACGATCATTTTGGGTATTATGAAACCGTTGGTGGCGGAACAGGAGCGGGCGAGGGGTTTAACGGCTCTGATGCTGTTCATCAGCATATGACCAACACCCGTGCGACGGATCCTGAAGTACTGGAACACCGCTACCCGGTCCGGCTTGACCGATATTCAATTCGGGGCAAATCAGGTGGTGCAGGAAAATGGAATGGCGGCAACGGGATGGTTCGGGAACTTACGATTTTAGAGCCGGTGAGCCTGTCGGTTCTAACTCAGCACAGAAATGTTGAGCCGTACGGACTTAAGGGCGGAGAAAATGGAAAATCAGGCAGGCAGTGGGTTGAAAAAGCGAACGGAGAAAAGGAGGAGTTGTCGTGGCGAGATGGTGCTGATCTTGGGAAAGGCGACCGATTTATACTTCTTACGCCCGGCGGTGGCGGATATGGCAAGAAAGAGAGTTAGAAAGCGTTGACGCTTACAGTTAGTAGTGAGTATTTTAGAGAACACAAAATAATTTTAGTCGCATCCAATGACAATCGACACAGCAGAACAACGACTTGAATCTCGAAGCATTCAGCCTACAGCAATGCGCCTCAGAGTATTGCGATATTTGTCAGACCGAAGAGCAGCCGTGAGCCTTGCCGACCTTGAGCATCATTTCTCAAAATCCGATCGAACGACGCTCTACCGGACGCTAAAGACATTTCAGGAGCATGGCGTGGTGCATCAGATTTATGATGAAAGCGGCAGCACGAAGTACGGGCTTTGTGCTGAAAACTGTACGTGTTCGTACCCTGACGATATGCACGCCCATTTCTACTGCAGCTCCTGCGACAACACCTACTGCCTCCAAAAGCTATCGATTCCGACTGTTGATCTTCCGGATGGATTCGCACCATCGTACGGAAATTTCGTAATTACCGGCCGCTGTCCGGATTGCTGAAGCTAATCTTTGCAATACGGTTGCACGGGTCAAAGCCATATTTTTCCTAAGAATCTGGAAAAAAGTAGATCCGTATTGATTATGTCTGAGAATAAGAATGAAAGTGCCTGCTGCGACTCTTGTGGGACCAATGAACCGCAAAAAAAGAAAGAGTCATCTGAATCATCTGCATATCTTACGGCATATTGGGCGCCAATTCTCAGCGGAGTGCTTCTATTTACAGGTCTGTCAATCGACCACCTTCTGCAGGCCGGCTGGTTTTCAGGACAAGTAAAGCTCATATGGTATCTCATCGCCTACATGCCGGTTGGATTTCCGGTGCTGCAACAGGGCCTCAAAAACGCGTTGAGCGGAAGCTTGTTTACCGAATTCTTTTTGATGGGAATTGCCACCATCGGTGCGTTTTTTATCGGTGAATATGCTGAGGGTGTGGCCGTAATGCTTTTCTATTCGGTAGGTGAACTCTTTCAGCACCGGGCGGTTCAAAAAGCACGTGCAAACATACGGTCACTGCTGGATGTTAGGCCCGAGAACGCGCACCTGATTCGTGACGGGCGGGTGACGACTGTTCATCCAAAATCAATTTCTGTTGGAGAACAGATCCGGGTCAGGCCGGGCGAGCGTGTTCCGCTCGATGGTGAATTGGTTTCTGAAGGTGGTGGCTTTGATACGTCTGCCCTGACTGGTGAAAGCAAACCGCGATACTTTTCAGAAGGGGATACCGTGCTCAGCGGCATGGTGAATCAGAACAGGGTTGTAGACATCGAGGTTACGAAGTCTTACGAGAACAGTTCTATTTCCAGGATTCTCAAACTGGTTGAGGATGCTTCGTCCCGAAAAGCGAAGACAGAGTTGTTTATCAGGCGCTTTGCCAAAATATATACGCCGGCCGTAGTCGGGTTGGCGGCTTTGCTGGTTGCACTTCCTGCACTGTTCGTAACTCCATATGTTTTTGATGAGTGGCTGTATCGCGGCCTTGTTTTCCTGGTAATTTCATGCCCTTGTGCTCTTATGATTTCAATTCCGCTTGGCTATTTTGGTGGAATAGGAGCCTCATCAAAAAACGGGATACTGGTAAAAGGATCCAACTTTCTGGATGCTCTGAATTCGGTTAAAACTGTCGTTTTTGATAAGACTGGTACGCTTACAGAAGGGAGATATTCTGTACAGAATATCGATATCAAAAGTGAAAACCGAAATCAGATGCTTTCAATGCTTAATGCAGTTGAGACGTCATCCACGCACCCCGTTGCAAAGGCAATTGTAGAACGAATTGGGCAAGAAGCGATTTTCTTGCCAAAGATTTCTGATCAGCAGGAAATTCCCGGGTTTGGTGTGAAAGCAATTGCCGACGGTAAACCGGTCGTTATCGGTTCTGAAAAGCTGATGAGACAAGAGCATATAGATCTTAATGGTTATGCAAAAAATGGTCGGTCAGACCGTTCAATCGTCTACCTTGCTGTTGATGGTGAGCATGCAGGGACAATTACTTTGTCTGATCGATTGAAAGCCGACGCCGCCGACGCCATCAAACAGCTAAAAAAACTTGGTATTGAGCGGACCGTCATGCTGAGTGGAGATCGGCAATCGATTGCTGATGACGTAGGTAAGGAGATCGGGATCGACGAGGTTTTTGGCGACCTGTTGCCGGATCAAAAAGCTGATAAACTGGATGAGATTAAGCAGCGATATCCGGGCGTTACAGCTTATGCCGGAGATGGAATTAACGATGCACCCGTGCTTGCTCTGAGCGATGTTGGAATTGCGATGGGGGCGATGGGAAGCGATGTGGCCATCGAAACAGCTGATATAGTCATTCAGACAGATCAGCCATCAAAAATTGCGACAGCTATTCGGATTTCGAAAGCAACGAGAACCATCGTATGGCAGAATATCGGGCTCGCTTTAGGCGTAAAGGCGCTTGTACTTTTATTGGGTGCGGCTGGTATGGCAACTCTTTGGGAAGCCGTATTTGCTGATGTGGGTGTGACCTTGCTCGCGGTGGTGAATGCAGTCAGGATTCAAAAGATGAATTTCGATTGATTTGTGATATACACTATCAGTGAAAGACTACTTCACAAAAAGAACTTGAAAAAGACCCCGGAGCGGTGATCCGTAATACTGCACGAGTTCATTAATAATCTTAAAGTCTTTTGTTGTAAACACTCGCTTACGCTTTAGAGAAATGATTAACCGTTAACTAAAGATCTTGCAATCAATCAGCTGAAAAGAGAGGTGTTATCTTAGACAGGGAGTTTACAGAAAATTCAATTTGAGTCTGTGAATAAAGCAGAGAAGGGTAAAAGTTGCGCTACTGGCCGTTCTGAATGCGATCAGAATTTAGAAGATGGCGTTTGAGTGAATGTGAGTAGTAGAATTGGTTTGTGATTTTGCAGCTCCGGGATGGATAAATCTGAGATAGTCAGGGGAATACTCAACCCATCTGGATGTGTTTCGAAGGTACTGTTGCCAGTATTCTGTAGCTTATGGTGATGAGATCACTTTGAACACAACACCGCTTTAATCATCTTATCTTCGATAATAACGTGAATAATAATTGTGTGCGAAGCAAGGATAACCTGAATAGCGTTGGTGATATGCCGATGTAGGCCTCTACATGAACAAAATCTAAAATCATGAAAAGAATCATTCATATCTTGACAATATTAATTTTAACAGCTTGCGGAGGGGGTTCAAATATTCCTGATAATGTTAAGTGGGAAATAACAAAAGAAGAACCTAATGAAGCATTTAGAAAGGATAATATCGAAGTTAAACTCAACAAGAAAATTGACGAGAAAACATTAAATGAAA
>Ga0307966_1001026_pt1 | contig 22599 bp, 23 predicted proteins | sample OrgLakmetagen646_FD_203141 | JGI IMG/M metagenome (GOLD analysis project Ga0307966, IMG submission 203141) | Saline water microbial communities from Organic Lake, Antarctica - #646 | ecosystem: Environmental > Aquatic > Non-marine Saline and Alkaline > Saline | place: Antarctica: Organic Lake... | reverse complement strand
GGCGGCGTAGATCTGCCGAAGGCCGAGAAGGAGCAGTACGCCAGTCTGTCCATGGAAATTTCAGAGCTGTCCAACAGTTTCAGCGACAATGTTCTGGACGCCACCCAGCACTGGTACAAGCATATTACGGATGTTGCGGACCTGGCCGGGATTCCGGAAAGCGCCTTGGAGGGAGCCCAAGAGGCCGCGAAGCAGAAAGAGCTGGATGGCTACGTTATCACCCTGGATTTCCCCAGCTTCTATCCGGTTCTGACTTATTGTGATAACCGGAAATTGCGCCGTGAAGTGTACGAAGCGTTTGTAACCCGTGCCTCTGATCTCGGACCTGATGGCGGCACCTGGGACAATACGCCGGTAATGGCGGAAATTCTCAAGCGCCGCCACACTATGGCAAATCTTTTGGGCTTCAATAACTTTGCTGAGCGGTCGCTGGCCAAAAAGATGGCCCGCAGCGTTGAAGAGGTGCTGGATTTCCTTGATCAACTTGCTGAAAAATCCAGGCCTATCGCTGCGCGGGAATTTGGCGAACTGAAGGCCTTTGCCCTGAACACTCACGGTGAGAGCGATCTACAGGCCTGGGATATCGGCTACTACAGCGAGAAGCTGCGCCAGCAGCGTTACGATATTTCGCCCGAAATCCTGCGCCCTTATTTTCCGGCGGATAAAGTGGTGTCCGGTCTGTTCCAGGTGGCGGAAAAGCTGTTCGACGTGCAGATTGAAGTCAGGCCCGATGTGGAAACCTGGCACCAGGACGCTACTGCTTACTGCATCAGCCGGGGCGGCGAGCCTCTGGCATGGTTCTATCTTGATCCATACTCCCGTCAGGGCAAGCGTGGCGGTGCCTGGATGGCGGATTGCCGGGTGCGGTGGCGTAACCTGCGGGGCGAGATCCAGCTGCCGGTGGCGTTTCTGACCTGCAACTTCACGCCGTCGGTAAATGGCAAGCCGTCACTGCTCACCCATGATGAAGTGACCACGCTGTTTCACGAATTCGGCCACGGTCTGCATCACATGCTGACCCAGGTGGAAGTGATGGATGTGTCCGGTATCAACGGTGTGGCATGGGATGCCGTGGAGCTGCCTTCTCAGTTCCTGGAGAACTGGTGCTGGAACCCGGAGTCACTGGCGCTGATAGCTTCTCATCACGAGACGGGTGAACCGCTGCCAGACGACCTCTTGCAGAAGCTGCTGGCAGCGAAAAACTTCCAGTCGGGCATGGCCATGGTGCGTCAGATTGAATTCTCGCTGTTTGATTTCCGGCTGCACGCAGAGTTCACATCCGATGCGCCGACCAACCCGTTGGATATGCATCGGCAGGTACGCAGCGAGATTGCCGTGGTCGAGACACCCGAGTTCAACCGGTTCCCGAACAGTTTCTCTCACATCTTTGCGGGTGGTTACGCGGCGGGCTACTACAGCTACAAGTGGGCGGAAGTGCTGGCGGCAGATGCTTTCTCGCTGTTTGAGGAGAGGGGCATTTTCGATCAGGAAACCGGTAAGGCGTTTCTGCAAAACATTCTGGAAAAAGGTGGTTCGCAGGAGCCCCTGGAGCTGTTTAAGGCTTTCCGCGGCCGCGAACCGGCAGTCGACGCATTGCTGAAACAGACGGGTATCACTGACGACGCTGCCTGAACTGACAGGGTACAGCCGGCATATGTCGGCCGTACCCATGTTTTTATGGAGAACAACGAAATGGCCAGTCCAAAACGTTTTATCGCCGGTGCGGTTTGTCCGCGCTGCGCTGAAATGGACAAAATCATGATGTTCACCACTAACGATGAAGACCAGGTGAGGGAGTGTGTGGCCTGCGGATTTACCGACGCTGTGTCGGATGCCCCCAAAGTCGCGGATGCGGAGATTCAGACCCGGGTGAACAAACGCAACAACAAAGACGATCACACCGTGAAGCAAGTGGTGTTTTTCAAATCCGGTGAAAGCGAGTGATGCCGTCAGTTCTCCTCGACGAAGGCAAACCTGGGCACCCGCTCCCCCGCTACTTCTACGGTTTCAAGGAACATTCCTAAGGGCCTGACCCACAGGCTGTTATCCCCGTAAAGACAACGATAGACCACTAGGGGCTCCTCGGTTTCGCTGTGTCTTGCAACACCGGTTACCTGATATTCACGTCCTTTATAATGGCGATAACGACCCGGCCGTATCTCCCTTTTCTTGTCAGACATTGACGAACATCCTAGATGTACAGTTTAGCGACGTGTTTTCGCCAGAGGCGGAAAAGGTTCAGGGGCTAAACTGACAATGAATGGCGTTCTGGCCCGCTATTGCGGTGAGGAATTCGGGGTTCTGCCGGGCCAAGGACGATTGCAGAGTTTTGATATCCGCTCAGTTTTTCAGTTTATAACGACCAGGACCCAAGAAGACCAACGACAATGCGGTAAACAGGAAAAAGCCCTGCAGTTCCAGCGCCCAGCCACCCTGGCCGCCTAATGTCAGCAACTCGTTGGCATGAACAAGGGCAATGGCTATCAGCATATTAAAAACAATGATCAGCGCGCCAATGCGGGTTTGATAGCCCAGAATAACCATCAGCGGAGCAATCAGTTCACCGATGAATACTCCGTAGGCAAGGAATGTGGGTAGCCCGTGGCTGGCGAGCTGACCTTCGATGAAATCAACGCCGTGAAACAGCTTGGCGATGCCATGAAATAGCAGCAGCCCGCCCAGAGTCAGTCGTAGCAACAGTTTTCCAAAATCCGCGTTCTCAAGCAAAATAATGGCTCCTTAGTGGATGTGACAGATCAGAGATTCCGGATACCCGGATACAGGGGTACCAGACGTCCAATTAGCCTGTTTTGGGCGCTGGTGGCAACCCCGTTCGCTTCCATGGCCAGAATCAGGTTTTCGGCCAGGGCATTGAACTCGGTGTCGGTGACGTTCATCTCGGCATGGCCTTTCCTGAGTACTCCAGTTCCGGTTTCAGTTGCTGAAGGGCCTTGAGAGTGACTGGCAGGTCGGCGACCCCCACGGGCCGACTCATGTAAAAGCCCTGGCCGGTTTCGCAGCCCCAGTTTTTCAGAATGTGCCAGGTTTCATGGTTTTCGATGCCTTCGGCGACGATTTTCAGGCCAAGACCCTGGGCCATATCAATGGTGGATTTAACGATGAGCTGGTCTTGCGGTTCGCTGTTGAGTTTTAGTACAAAGGATTTATCGATCTTCAACTCTTGAACCGGCAGTTTGCGCAGTTGTGAGAGCGATGAATAGCCAGTTCCGAAGTCATCCACCGACAGGGTTACCCCCAGTTCGCGCAGTCTGCCAAGGGTTTCAAAAGCGGTTTTGGGATCATCCATCAGTGCGCTTTCGGTCACCTCGAGGGTAATATCGGACATGGGCAACTGCCAGTCCGAGAAAGCATCGGCGACTTCATCAATCAACTCCGGTCGGGCCAGATCCAGAGCCGACAGATTGATGGCCACACCGATTTTCAGGCCGGACGCATGCCACTGGCGGGCATCTTCGGCGACCCGGCGCAGAATGTGACGGGTGAGGTCAGTGATCTGGCCCGACTGTTCCGCCAGGAAAATGAATTCCTCGGGGGAAATAAAACCCAGCTCAGGATGGATCCAGCGAACCAGGGCTTCCACCTGCCGCAGGCTGCCATCGGCCATGGCAAGCTTGGGCTGATAGTTCATGCTTTAGCCGGTCTGCGACCGAGCGAAGCACCTGGTCCCCGAACGCGAGCCCCAGCGTATCGTTAATATTGGATAGATCACTGACGCGAAGGCCGAACAACCGGTATGCCCGGCCGTTCAGGAAGCCTTCTCGCACGCTGTTCAGAAATGCATGAGCATTCGGCAGGCCGGTAATTTCCTCATGGCTGGCAGCGTAGCGAATCTGCTCCTCTCGGTCTCTGAGCTTGCCCGGCATGTCGCCCAGTGTGTGGCGAAGTTCCGCCAACTCTCCGCCGACCCTGACCGGGGGTGGTTCCGGCGACTCGCCATCACCAATGGCTTTGGCATACTGAGCGAGGCTGAGCACGGGCTTGCCAAGGCTACGGGCAACAATCAGCGCGATCAGCAGGTTCAGGGTTTCTACGCGTTCTTCCAGTCCCGGGGGCGGGCTATCTGCTGCTGCCAGTGTCCGGCCATCGCTGTCGAGGATCATCGCGAACCGGGCTCCAACCCGACGGCTCTGGTTTTCCAGGGCACTGTCGGCGGTAAGCCGGTCACGACTGGCCAGTGCTGACAAAAAACCAAATCTCTTACAACAACATCCAGGCGCCCAGTTTCTTTACGCTCGGGTGCCAGAGGCTAAGACTGAGCTCGCCTGAGCTTGCGGTGTCTGCGGGCAGGGAAATGGTCGCCATCCCGGAGGCCTCGGTTTTCTCAAATAGTATCGAGGCATCAGGTTGATCTGCGGATAGTTCCAAGTTGAATACTTTGGCTGGGGAGAAGGAATACACATGGTGCTGGGTGGTGTCACGGTTCGGAAAGTTGACTTGCGAAACCCTGGCCACTATCAAGGATTTTGGCTGGAACTGGCGATTTTCCTGCACCATGTCGGCGCTGGACGGTTTGGCTGCGGCCCCGTGATTGACGATGACCCGGGCATCCCCGACCAGCGGGATTATCCTGTTTCTTAACATCAGCATGCCCACTTACGTGTTTACTCCCCAGCACCTCCCAGAGAGAGGCGAATATGATTGCGCTCCAGCAGATTATCCCAATACTGCTTCATCCAATCCCACGCAGCGTTCCTGGTCTGATCTACGAACGGATCGAGATTCAGTTCGTAATAATCCGGTGTGCCCGCGATCTGTAGCACGGTGACGGTAATGGATTGGTCCAGTTCGTTGGCGAAAGGTTCGCCAATCAACTGATGCGCCAGCAGGTTGGCTCTTGTTGCCTCCACATCCACCAGGTCACTGGCACGGGTACAGCGGTTGTTTTCACACATCTCTTCCATCAGACGGTGGCACAGGTAGGCCCGAATCAGCAGCCCACCCAGGCCGTCATAGCGCACCAGCAGCACCGAGGGCTGAGTAAAGTAACCAATTGAAGCTTTTATAAACGGCGCGAACAATTCCGAGTTCCCGGCTTCCGCAGCACAGGCTTCCACGCACTCCATCAGCCTGGGGGCCATTTCGATGTATTCGAGCGCAAACTGGAACAGGCAGCCTGCCGGCTGATAACCCTCGATCACGATGGTTGAGGGCAATGAAGCGGCGTTTTCCTGCATCTGCCCGAGGAAGCTGCCAGAGCGTGCTTCCTGGCGCCTGGCCTGATTGATAATGTCTAACACGGCCATCGGTGTCATTTGAGGGGATGCCAATGTCTGAACGGAATAGTGTCGCAAGGCGCCTCCCCTTGTCAGGAGCAGAATCGTCAGGAGCAGAATCGCTGGTGACAGGAAAAGTTGGTTGACTCGGCCACACGCCTGCTTTTCCTGACAAGTGTAGACGAGATTCCGTAGTCTGCCCGGTCAGCAAGCACCTTCAGAACAGGCATTTCCTTCAAACCGGCGACCGTGCAAACCAGCGATCGTGCCGGGTGTGCTGCAAACACAGCCACCCCATGGTCAGGGCGCGGGCTACCATAAGGCTAATCAGGGCGAACCAGAGGCCATGGTTGCCCCAGCCGGTGGTCAGCCACCAGACCGGCAGGAAAACCAGCCCTGCAGACACCAGCATGCAGTTCTGCATGTCCCGGGTCCGTGTGGCACCGATAAACACACCGTCCAGCAGAAAGCCCCACACTGCCGTCAGGGGCAGCGCCCAAAGCCAGGGCAGATATTGCCCGGCCGTGTGTCGCACTTCCTCAATGCCGGTTAACAGATTGATCAGCGCCCTTCCGCCCAATACGAATACCACGGTAAATAGCACGGAACCCCAGAGTGACCAACGCAGAGCCACCCGGAATACTCGCCGGAACTGTTCCCGATCGCCCTGCCCGACAGCTTCGCCGATCAGGGCTTCAGCAGCATTGGCAAAGCCGTCCAGGCCGTTGGATATCACCAGCAAAAAGGTGATCAGTACGGCATTGGCGGCCAGTATCGTATCCCCCTGGCGGGCACCCTGCGCCGTGAAGAATGCCAGCACCAGCAGCAGAGCGATGGTGCGAACCATTATGTAGCGGTTCACTCGGAGAATAGTCAGATAATCGCTGAGCTTGCCAAACAGCGCCCGGGTGAAACGCTGACCTGCGGGCATTTTGTTCAACACCAGGTAAAAGCCGACGCCGGCTGCGGAGTATTCAGCCATGACTGTCGCTATGGCCACACCAGCGCTGTTCCAGCCAAGAACCGTCACAAACAGAACATCCAGAATAATGTTCAGGCCATTGGCCACAATCAGCATGACCATCGGGCCTTTTGGCGTCTGGGTGCCGATCAGCCAGCCCACCAGTGTGTACTGACAGAGCACGGCGGGCGCACTCCAGATCCGGATGGAGGCATAGCCGGAGGCCAGTTCGGCAACGCTCTGGCTGGGGTTCATCAGAGTCAGCCCGATGCGGATCAGTGGCGGATGAAAAAGGATCAGCACCAACCCGATACCGATTGCCAACAGCACGGATCTTAACAGCAGAGCGATCTGGGCAAATTCATCCCTTCTGCCCCAGGCCTGGGCAGCCAGGCCGGTAGTGCCCATGCGCATGAAGCCGAAGGTCCAGTACAGAATGCTAAACAAGTTCGCTGCCACCGCCACCGCACCAAGGTATTCCGGGCTTTCCAGGTGCCCCAGCACGGCGGTGTCCACCAGCCCGAGCAAAGGCACGGTGAGGTTGGTAAGCATCAGTGGCCAGGCCAGTGTCCAGAGCCGGCGATCGGTCTGTGAAAGGGCTACAGCAGTTGCTTTATGGAGCTTCACAGTCAAAAAAATCTTCCTTGTTGAGTACAATTCCGGCGGTTGGGACTATCGAATTTTTTCAATATGTGCGTATAATTGTGGCCGATTAATCCTAAGCAGGCTTCCTTTCTGGCAAAGATAGTGTGTTCGAACATTGTTCGAGGCAGAGGGACTGGTCGCGAAATCCGACAATAATAACAGTCTGTGGAGACACAGTATGCGCGTGTACTTTAAGCGGGCCGGTGTGCTTTTGGGTGGACTTATGTTCCCGGCCTTGTCCATGGCGGACTGGGCGATGAACATGAGGCCCGGAGTCACCAGGATCAGCAATGAAATTTATGATCTTCACATGACTATCCTGTGGATCTGCGTAGCGATTGGCGTTGTGGTCTTTGGGATCATGTTCTGGTCTATCTTTGCCCATCGTAAATCCCCTGACCGTAAACCGGCCGATTTTCACGAGAGCACACTTGTGGAAATTCTCTGGACTATCATACCGTTGGTCATTCTTGTGGCTATGGCCATTCCCGCGACCGCGACTCTTGTCGACATGTACGACACCACCGAAGCCGAGATTGATATCAAGGTGACCGGTTATCAGTGGCGCTGGAAGTACGATTACATAGACGACGAGTTTGGATACTTCTCCAACATCGCCACCAGCGAAGATGAAATCTATAACCGGACAGCAAAAAGCGAACACTATTTGTTGGATGTCGATAACCCGATGGTGATTCCAACGCATACCCGGGTTCGCCTGCTGCTGACGGCAAACGATGTCATCCACAGCTGGTGGGTGCCGGAGTTCGGACTAAAGAAAGACGCTATTCCCGGATTCATTAACGAAATGTGGACGAAAGTGGATGAGCCCGGCATTTATCGTGGTCAGTGCACAGAACTTTGCGGCGTGGGGCACGGCTTTATGCCGGTGGTCGTCAAAGCGGTTCCCCGGGAAGAATACGATGCCTGGGTCATCGCACAGAAAGCGGCCGCACAGGCGGAGCGAGATTTGACCCAGAAAGACTGGACCTTGGCCGAGCTTATGGTGAGGGGCGAAAAGGCCTACTCCACGGCTTGCGCCGCCTGCCACCAGCCTGATGGCAGTGGAGCGCCTCCTGCATTCCCGGCTCTGAAAGGCAGCCGCATTGCACTCGAGGACATGGCCGCTCACCTGGATATTGTAGTGAACGGGAAGTCCGGAACTTCCATGCAAGCGTTCGGAGGCCAACTTAGCGAAGTCGACCTTGCCGCCGTTATTACCTACGAGCGAAATGCCTGGGGTAACAACACCGGTGAGATGGTGACGCCGAAACAGGTTTTCGATTACAAAAACCAGGAATGATTGAACACGCGATGCCAGGGAAAATCTTCGGCATCGCGTTTTTGACCACTGCTAGATTAATGACATCACCAGCCAGAACTTTTAGGCGGTAACGGGGGTTTTCATGAGTGCGGTTACAGATACCCACGCCCAGGACGATCATCACCATGGTCCTGCCAAGGGCATTACACGGTGGCTGCTGACGACCAACCACAAGGATATCGGGTCAATGTACCTGATGTTCAGTTTCGCCATGTTCCTGTTTGGCGGGACCATGGCGATGGTCATCAGGGCCGAGCTGTTCCAGCCAGGCCTACAAATTGTTGAGCCGGAATTCTTCAACCAGATGACGACCATGCATGGTCTGATTATGGTGTTCGGCGCGGTTATGCCTGCCTTTGTCGGCCTGGCCAACTGGATGATTCCGCTGATGATAGGTGCGCCCGATATGGCCCTGCCGCGGATGAATAACTGGAGCTTCTGGCTGCTGCCGTGCGCTTTCCTGATCCTGTTATCGACACTGTTTATGGAAGGTGGTGCACCGAACTTTGGCTGGACCTTCTACGCGCCGCTATCGACCACCTACGGCCCGCCGAGCACGACCTATTTTATCTTTGCCATTCACATCATGGGTATTTCGTCGATCATGGGCGCTATCAATGTGATCGCCACGATCCTGAATATGCGGGCACCGGGCATGACCCTGATGAAAATGCCGCTGTTCGTATGGACTTGGCTGATCACTGCGTTTTTGCTGATTGCAGTCATGCCGGTTCTGGCGGGTGTGGTGACCATGATGCTGATGGACATCAATTTCGGCACCAGTTTCTTTGACGCTTCTGGTGGCGGTGACCCGGTGCTGTTCCAGCATCTGTTCTGGTTCTTCGGGCATCCCGAGGTGTACATCATGATCCTGCCGGCCTTTGGTGCGGTGTCTCACATTATCCCGGCGTTCTCTCGTAAGCCGCTGTTCGGCTATGCCTCTATGGTTTATGCGGTCGGCTCTATCGCCCTGCTGTCATTCCTGGTCTGGGCTCACCACATGTTTACTGTGGGTATCCCCATCGCTGGCCAATTGTTTTTCATGTACGCCACTATGTTGATTGCGGTGCCCACCGGGGTGAAGGTTTTCAACTGGGTGGCCACCATGTTCCGCGGTTCTCTGACCTTTGAAGCGCCCATGCTGTTCGCGGTGGCCTTCGTGATCCTGTTTACTATCGGTGGGTTCTCTGGCCTGATGTTGGCCATCGCACCAGCTGACTTCCAGTACCACGACACCTACTTTGTAGTTGCTCACTTCCACTACGTACTGGTGCCAGGTGCCATTTTCGGTATCTTTGCCTCAGCCTACTTCTGGCTGCCCAAGTGGACGGGCCACATGTATGACGAAACTCTCGCCAAGACCCATTTCTGGCTGTCGTTCGTGGGCATGAACCTGGCCTTCTTCCCCATGCACTTTTTGGGGCTGGCGGGTATGCCGCGTCGTATTCCGGATTACGCTTTACAGTTCGCTGACTTCAACATGGTGTCCAGCATCGGCGCGTTCATGTTCGGCGCGACCCAGATCCTGTTCCTGGTGATTGTGGTTAAGTGTGTGAGAGGTGGCGAGAAAGCCTCCGCTAAGCCCTGGGATGGTGCCGAAGGTCTTGAGTGGACAGTGCCTTCGCCGGCGCCGTACCACACCTTTTCAACACCGCCGGAAGTAAAGTAAGTACGGGCGATGACGCCTGTTGGGTACAACAACAATCGATAACGGATAAGCCATCGGAGACTGTCATGGCGGATAACCAAACCTATTACGTGCCGGAACAGAGCAAGTGGCCGATTGTGGGCACCGTTGGCCTAGGTGTAATGTTTTATGGCCTTGCGTCAATATTGGTGAGCGGAAATCAGGGCGTGGAAACCACCGGTTCCTGGATCACCTTTTCGATTGGCTCGGCCATTATGGTTTATATGCTGTTCGGGTGGTTCGGCACTGTCATCAAGGAAAGCCGTTCAGGGCTATACAGCCCGCAGATGGACCGTTCATTCCGCTGGGGGATGAGCTGGTTTATTTTCTCCGAGGTGATGTTCTTCGCCGCTTTTTTCGGTGCACTCTTCTACGCCCGTGTGTTCGCCATCCCCTGGCTGGGCGGCGAAGGCGATAGAGGTAGCTCCAATATGCTCTGGGAAGGTTTCCAGGCCACCTGGCCACTGATCAATACGCCGGACCCTGAGGCTTATCCTGCGCCGGAAGGTATCATCGGCCCTTGGGGATTGCCGCTGATCAACACCATTCTGCTGGTCACGTCTTCCTTAACACTGACGGTGGCTCACCATGCCCTGAAGGAAAACCATCGCAATAAGGTCAAGATCTGGCTTACCACGACCATCGCTCTGGCCCTGATCTTCGTGTTTGTTCAGGGATATGAGTATGCCCACGCATACCAGGACTTGAATCTGACGCTGCAGTCAGGTATCTACGGCAGCACGTTCTTTATGCTGACCGGTTTCCACGGGCTCCACGTAATACTCGGCTCGCTGATGCTGATCATTATGCTGGTTCGGATACTCAAAGGGCACTTCACTGCCGACGACCATTTCGGTTTTGAAGCCGCGGCCTGGTACTGGCACTTTGTAGACGTGGTCTGGCTGGGATTGTTTGTTTTCGTGTACATAATTTGACGTTGTTTTTCAGGGGGTCGGATTAAGCGTTAGGCCCCCTTGCCAGAGAGATATCATAATGACCGCCAGCAGCGCCACGCTCAGGGCGACCCGCAGTGCAAGGGAATTGAAAACCCTGTTGGTTTTCCCGCCATCCCGTATCAGGAAGAACAATCCGCTGAACAGGCTCACCAGAACCGCCAGCATGAGTACAACGATGAGAATCTTCAGCATGATTAATCCTGTGGTGCAAAGCGTGCGTTCAGTGGCCACTATAGCAGACCATGTCTGATCCGGTCTCAGGTCCAGCCAGGCAGTGGCGTTTTGACTGGAGGCTGTTGCTGTTTTCGGGTCTTTTTCTGCCTCTGCTGGTGTTTTTGGGCAGTTGGCAACTGGAGCGGGCCGCTGAAAAGCAGGCCCAGCTTGCCCGGTGGGAAACCCAGAGTAATGAACTTGAGTGGCCTGTGCACCTTGCCGCGGGGTTGGAAGAGGGGCAGCCGGTCATGCTCAGTGGCCGGTATCGGGAAATGACCTGGTTGCTGGATAACAGGACCCGGGACGGTGCGCCCGGTTACGAGGTATTAACGCTCTTTCACCCTGAGGAAGGTGCGGATCTTGTGGTCAATCGCGGCTGGGTACAGGCACCGCGGCGGCGGGATGAATTACCCGATCTCGTCACGCCGTCTGAGGCTGTGGTTCTGTCGGGCAGACTGAGTGAATATCCCGAGCCGCCAGTGCTTATGGACACGTCTGAAGATCAGACGCATTGGCCGAGAAGGGTGCAGGTGCTGACGCAGCCGGATGCAGCAGGCGTGAGCCCGACAGTGGCGCCTCTCATTATGCGCCTCGAAGGAGCCGGCCAGCCCGGTGCCTATCGGGCCGACTGGGCACCCGACCGGATGGGTCCGCAGACTCACTACGGCTATGCAGCGCAGTGGTTTGCACTGGCGGCGGCACTGGTTATATTGACGGTGGTTGCAAGCTACCGCAAAACGGGAAACAACGATGACAACGGCTGAGTCCATGAATCAGAACAATGAGAACAACAAACTCTCGCCAGAGCAGGTCCGGCGAGGCCGTAGAATGGCCCTACTGCTGTTTGCGATTGGCTTTGGCCCGATGATTCTGGCAACGGTGATGTATTACACCGGATGGCTGAATCCGACCGGCCACAGCAACCATGGCGAACTGATCCAGCCGCCCTTTCCTGTTGCAGAATTACAGTTGCACGGCGCTGACGGGTCACCTCTGGCAGAACGATTTGGTCCTGAGCTGGTGGAACCGGAATGGACGATGGTGGTGGTAGCGGAAGACTGCGGCGCTGCCTGTGAGGACCTTCTGTACCGCACCCGGCAGGTGAATATTGCTTTGGGCAAAAACGCTACTCGGGTCAATCGGGCAGCCTGGGTGGGCGGTATGAGCGACGACCTGGCCCAGCGCTGGCCCGAGGAGTATTCCTTGATGGAAAAGCTGACCATGTCCGACAGCGCGGCACCTTCCTGGCCAGCCGGTGTCGATCCTGTCCAGCAGCCGCGAATTCTGGTTGTTGACCCGTTCGGCAATATCGTTATGCATTACGGCAGTGAACATACCGGTAAGGAAATGCTGAAGGACCTCAAGCAACTGCTGAAACTGTCACAGATCGGTTAGACGCATTTCCGGAGACTCAACTTTGAACCACACGCAGCCTTATTTTTCCAGCCATATCAGTATGTTGGCCAAAGTAGCCCTGCTAGCCACCTTGTTCGCGGTGGTCGTTATCATGCTCGGTGCCTGGACCCGGCTGGTGCACGCAGGGCTTGGCTGCCCGGACTGGCCCGGCTGTTATGGATTTCTGACGGTGCCTCATGATGAAGCACGTATGGCGATAGCCAACACCCGTTTTCCGGATACTCCGGTGGATGTGAAGAAAGGCTGGCCGGAAATGATTCACCGTTACGCCGCCGGAATGCTTGGCCTGATCGTGTTCGGTCTGGCGGGATACGCGGTGCGCCACCGTCGTGAGGGAATGCCCGTTAAACTGTCTCTGTTTATCGCTGGGTTTATCATTCTGCAGGGCGCGTTTGGCATGTGGACTGTGACGCTTAAGCTTTGGCCCCAAGTGGTCGCCCTCCATCTGCTGGGCGGGTTCACCACTCTGAGTCTTCTCACGTTGCTGACCTTGCGCTTACGCCGTCTGTCCGAAAGTCACGACCCCACCGACATGATGGCGTATCCTGCCCCATTCCCCATGGCTTTACGGCGGTTTCGGCCATGGCTTTACGGTGGCCTGATTCTGGTGGTCATGCAGATTGGCTTGGGCGCCTGGACAGCCGCCAACTATGCCGCCGTGGCCTGCACAGATTTGCCAACCTGCCAGGGGCAGTGGTGGCCCGATGATATGGACTTCAAGCATGGCTTTGACGTTACTCAGCATGTCGGCCCGAACTACCTCGGTGGCCAGTTAAACGCTGATGGCCGGGTCGCCATTCACGTTACTCATCGGGTCGGTGCCTTGATCTTACTTGCCTACTTTACGGTTCTTCTGGCATTGCTGTGGCGCCAGGTGAGCAGGACACCGTTGGCGTGGCACATGGCATTGGTCGCCACGGTTCTGGGATTACAGATCCTGTTGGGTCTGGCTAATGTCATCTTCCACATCCCTCTGTCTGTGGCAATAGCGCATAACGCTATGGGGGCAGGTCTTTTGCTGAGCGTGATCAACCTGATCTGGCGTCTGCCGCGAGTACCGGTTAGCCTGTCTGGCCCAGCAACACAACATACCACTATGAACGATCGAGAGGTGACAGCATGAGCGAGCATATTGAAAGGCTGCCCGCACAGGCTTCCAGCGAATCCGAGTCTTCAGCACGCATTAGCTGGCGTGATTATCTGGAACTGACCAAGCCGACGGTTGTCGCGCTGATGATCCTCACATCGGTGATTGGCATGCTGCTGGCAACGCCCGGCGTCCCCGGCTGGGAGGTATTTCTCTACGGTAATCTTGGTATCGCTTTGTTGGCCGGTGCTGCCGCCGTTATTAATCATGTTGTGGATCAGAAAATCGATACTGTGATGGCGCGTACCCGCAATAGGCCGGTGGCAACCGGGAAAATTGCTCCGCTGGAGGCCATGCTGTTTTCCACGGTTCTTGCGGCTGCCGGAATGGTGATTCTAGTCTGGCAGGTGAATAGCCTGACCGCCTGGCTGACACTGGCATCTCTGGTGGGCTACGCCGGCGTTTACACCTTGTTTCTGAAGCGCATGACGCCCCAAAACATTGTGATCGGTGGACTAGCCGGTGCCATGCCGCCTCTGCTGGGCTGGACGGCCGTCACCGGCCAGATCGACGGCCACGCACTGTTGCTGGTGCTGATTATTTTTGCCTGGACGCCGCCCCATTTCTGGGCGCTGGCGATCCATCGTAAAGAGGAATACGCCAAAGCCGGTATCCCCATGCTGCCGGTCACTCATGGTAACCGCTATACCGAACTGCACATTCTGCTGTACACGCTGATACTGCTGGCCGTCAGCTTGCTGCCGTTCGTGACGGGCATGTCGGGCATTATCTATCTGGTCGGTGCGCTGGTACTCGGGTTCAGATTCCTTCAATACTCGGTTCGTCTGTTGCGCGGCGACGATCGTCGGGTGGCCCTGAAGACTTTCAAGTTTTCAATTACCTATCTGATGGTGTTGTTTGTATTTCTGCTTGTCGATCATTTTGTCTTTTTCTGATCGCACTTTCTGATCACAACTTCTGACAGCGCTTTCTAATAGCGCTACGGAGACACTATGACCCGGTCCATCCGCATGACACTGACGGTTCTGCTGCTGGTGGTGATTGTTATCTTAGCGCTGGTTGTTGGCCGTCAGGTTTTTCTGGCAGGCCCTCAGGAGCCGACGCCTGCGCCGGAACTCAGTGATATCAATACCTATGTGTATGACAAGCCCCGGCCGCTGACCGATTTCCAGTTGCAGGACGAGAAGGGCGAACCGTTCACGCCAGAAGATCTCAAGGGCCACTGGACCTTCGCCTTTGTTGGCTTCACCAACTGTCCCGACATCTGCCCTGCCGCCATGGCCACTCTGCGGAAAATCGAAGGCCTGCTGCCCGCCAACCTGCCACAACCTGAGTATCTGTTGATCACCGCCGATCCGGAGCACGACACGCCCGAAAAACTCCGTGACTATGTGGGCTTTTTCGGCGACAACTTTCACGGTGCCACCGGTGAACTGTCGGTGCTCAGGAATTTGGCTACGAGTCTCGGGGCCGTGTTCATTCACCGTGAGGTAGAGGGCGATCTGCTGGTAGAGCACAGTGGTCACTTCGCGCTGATCAACCCCGACGGTGAAATGGCAGCCATTTTCCAGCCGCCCCATTCACCGGAAGACATTGCGGATGCGTTCCGGCAGATTTATGAATGGGCCAGAGAAAACCATCCACGAGCGTCTCAGTCCTCCTGAACGTGGCCCCGATTGAGCAGATACTGCCGAACCTGCTCCAGTCCTTGGAGCAGCACACCACCTTGTTGCTTCAGGCACCGCCTGGTGCCGGTAAAACCACCCGGGTTCCCCTTGCGCTCCTGAATGCGCCCTGGCGGCAGGGCCGCCGGATTCTGATGCTTGAACCCCGTCGCCTGGCGGCCCGCGCGGCCGCACGTTTTATGGCGGCGCAGCTCGGCGAAAAAGCCGGTGATACCGTGGGCTATCGCACGCGACTGGATACCAAGATTTCTGGCAAAACTGTGATCGAAGTGGTCACTGAGGGCATTCTCACTCGCCTGATTCAGTCAGATCCTGCGCTGGACGATTACGCGGTCGTGATTTTCGACGAATTCCACGAGCGATCCCTGCAGGCCGATCTGGGCCTGGCTCTGGTGAGGGAAACCCGACAGGCGCTGCGGGAGGACCTTCGGGTCATCGTGATGTCGGCTACTCTCGATACCGCTCCTATCGCGTCGTTGCTTGGTGACGTTCCGGTACTCACTGCTAAAGGCCGGGCATTTGCGGTAGATGAGCATTATCGGCCCTTGCCAGTGCGGGCTCGCCTGGTCGACCATCTGTGCACCGTGATTCTCGATGCGCTGCGCGAAGAGACCGGGTCGTTACTGGTCTTTCTTCCGGGCGCAGGCGAAATCCGACGGGCCGAGCGTCAACTGAGGGAATCGCTTGGGGCTGAAGTTGGCTCATCGGTACTCATTGCGCCCCTCTACGGTAATCTTGGCCCTCGGGAGCAGGACCTTGCCTTATCACCGGCGCCCGAGGGCCTACGAAAAATCGTGTTGGCCACGGCCATCGCTGAATCGAGCCTGACCATTGAAGGCATCCGGGTGGTGATCGACAGCGGCCAGCAGCGCCGCGCCGTGTTCGACCCTAACAGCGGAATGGCACAGCTGGTGACCGGCTGGGTGTCCAAAGCGTCCGCGGAACAGCGCAAAGGCCGCGCAGGTCGGCTGGAGCCGGGGGTTTGCTACCGCCTCTGGAGTGAATCCGCACAGTTCACACTGGCGGACTTCACGCCGCCGGAAATTCAGCAAGCGGACCTTGCCCCGCTGGTGCTGGAGCTTGCTCAATGGGGCGCCCGCAGCGCTGATCAGATGGAATGGATTGATCCGCCGCCACCCGCTCACTGGAATCAGGCCCGCGACATGTTGCAGTGGCTGGATCTGCTGGATGCGGATGGCGCCATCACCGATCACGGTAAAGCTGCCCGCCAGCTCGGGACTCACCCAAGGCTGGCCCATATGATGCTGATGGCGAAACCCATTGGCCTTGAATGTCTGGCTGCTGAACTGGTGGTTTTGCTGGAAGAAAGAGACATTCTGGGTCGCAGCGCCGGTGCGGATATGGAGGACAGAATTCGGGAGTTCCGTTACGGAGCGGCCACTGACCGTCGCCGATCCCTGAAGCAGCAACTGCGCAAACTCGTAGGCCAGGCTGAAACACCATCGGGAATGCCGCTGCACGGAGATGTTGGCCGTTTGCTGGCCATGGCCTATCCCGACCGGATTGCCCGACGCCGTAAGCCCGGAAGCCCGCGCTATCAGCTCAGCAATGGCAAAGGCGCGTCGCTGGGCGAAGGCGATCCGCTGGCCCGCTGGGAGTGGCTGGCGACAGCTGAGCTTGATGGCCAGTCCCGCGAGGCAAAAATCTATCTGGCAGCCGCGCTCGATCCGGTCGTGTTTGATCAGGATCTTGAGTCCCACATTCGTGAACAGGAAGAAGCCGGCTGGGACGATCGCCGGGGTACGGTGACTGCCCGCCGAGTCAGGCGAATGGGTCAACTTGTAGTGGCGGAAACCGCGCTGCCTGCGCCCTCACCGGAGCTGATCCAGCAAGGCCTGCTTACGGCGGTACGTCAGAAAGGACTGGATAGCCTGCCCTGGACGCCCCGGGCACGGCAATGGCAGGCCCGGGTGATGCTGATGAGTAAGCACTCTCCATCCGACTGGCCTGACGCCAGTGGCTCTGCCCTGTTAGCTCGACTTGAATCTTGGCTTGCTCCGTTTCTTGCGGGCATGAGCCACTGGAAGGAGGTTCAGGCTTTGGACCTTTTGACGACATTGAGCGGCCTGCTGGATTACCGCCAACAACAGGCACTTTTCCACCAGGCTCCGGAGCGCCTGACCATCCCCACCGGTCAGGCCGTTACCCTGGATTACACAGCGGATAACGGGCCTGTTCTGGCGGCTAAACTTCAGGCCTTGTTTGGCTGGCAGGAAACCCCAACCGTGGCGGGTGGCAAGACGCCGGTGGTGATTCACCTGCTATCACCGGCACAGCGGCCACTGGCGGTGACGGCGGACCTGGCCAGTTTCTGGCGTAACGCCTATCCCCAGATCCGGAAGGAACTCCGGGGCCGCTATCCCAAGCATCCATGGCCGGAAGACCCGTTGACCGCGGAACCGCAACAGGGAGTCAAACAACGCTCCGGGCATGGGTAGTTATGCTAAACTAGGCTTGCCGAAAAAGCCCAATAATCGTGCGACTCTTTGCTATCGATTCCGAGGCAGATCTGCGCGACATCGCTATAGCCGCAGGCGTCAGCGGCGACGGAGGTTGAGGGTAAAGGTCAGGGGCAGCGCCAGTAGACAGTAGGCGAGTATGAACATCACTGCATACCGTGCGTCGCCGCCCCAGTCTGCCAGCAACCCGCCGAGCATGGGCACCGAAAATGCCACCGTATAGCCCACCAGAAAGTTACCGGCTGACAGTCGGCCGGTCTCCGATGACGCCACCAGCATGGGTGGCAACGCAACCAGAAGAATCAGCAGGATACCCGCCGAGACGCTCATGGTGGTGGCACTGATGATAGTCCACCAACTGGTTAGGAAGACGGTCCCCAGGGTGCCCAGAACAGCGATGATCGCCGTGGTGATGATCGGGCCTTTTCGCCCCACCCAGACCCGTGCCATCTTCAGCATGATCAGTGAAGCCAACAGCTGGCCAAAGTTGTACCAGAACAGGGCATCCGCAAGCAGTTCGAACCGCCCCTGCTTTTCCAGCAGGTTACTCATGTAGGCATTCAGGCCGAAAAACATCGAGCCGGACATGCCTAGCAACAAGCCAATTCTGAGCGTAAGGGGGTTGCTCCAGTCCGGCAGCCATGCCGGCTTACGCAGCGGTTTGGCGAGGTCCCGTTTAGGGAAAAACAGCGCGCCAGCAACCAGCAAGCCCGGCAAGGACCAGACCAGCAGCGTGGCCCGCCAGTTGTTGTCCAACAGGGGCATCAGAACAGGCAGCGTGATACCGGCGCCGATAAACTCCCCTATCAGCATACCGTTCATGTAGATCGCCGAGCCAATGGCCATATGTTTCGCCTCCAGCCACCGCGGCAACAGGGCGGGGAGCGAGGGCTGCATCATCGAAATCCCAAACCCCATCACGGCGCTGGCGACCATAAGCGTGACTGTGTCGGGTGCCAGCCCGCGGCCGGCAGACCCTGCGACCATGATCATCATGGCGAAAAACAAGGTGTTACGGGGGCCAATATGCGCGATGGCCAGGGAGCCAGGCATTGAACCAATGGCCAGCATCAGAATGGGCAGAGTGGTTAGCGCACCCGTGAGCGCCTGGCTAAGGCCAAGTTCGTCACTGATGAAAGGTGCCAGCGGTGGCGCAACGAGAATGGGAATTCGCAAATAAGCACCGGCCAGCCAAAGCAAAACCGCCACCGGAAGCAGCTTAGCCTCCGCTGGCGGTTTTTTGATCGGTTCGATGTGCGGAACCGATTTCAGACTCAGTCCTCGCCGGTATCCGGGAGGTAAGCGCCATCTTCGTCGTGCACTTCGAGGCCGGTGACCGGTGGGTTGAACGTACAGATCAGGCGCATGTCTTCGGTACCGCCGAACAGGGTGTGCTGATCGTGCTTGTCCAGTGCGTACAAGGTGCCATCGCTGATCTGGTGGGTTTCACCGGTGGCCTTGTCCAGTATGCTGCCGTTGCCAGCAACGCAGTAAACGGCCTCAAAGTGGTGCTTGTACCAGAGATTTAGCTCGGCGCCCGCCGGGATGATGGTCTCATGATAAGAAAAGCCCATGCCGTCTTTTTTCAGCAGCATACGGCGGCTGGTCCAGCCTGGGCCAGTCACTTCGCGTTCTGTGCCAATGATGTCCTGAACTCGTACAATCTTCATACTTTTTCCTGATTAGGTGATTTCATGCTATTTCAGTATAAACATTCCTCTCAGGGCCGATTCAAGCGCCAATGGTCGAACGCAGCCATGGCGGCATCGATGGCGTCTCTGAAAGCCTGACGGGTTTTATCGTCTAGAGGGCGCTTTTTCCGGCACCGGTCGAACACCTGATGAATCGTCTGGCGGCTACGTCTATCCAGTGATTCCATCCAATGGTCGTCAGCGGGGGCAAGATCCAGTAACTCCCTGCCTGCATGATTGCGTTGGCTGATGTGCCACCAGTGATTGATTGCCCTGCCTAATACAACATAGCCGAATTGGCTGTCCTGTACAGGGCCAAAACTGGCCGTTCGGATGCCGTTCTTAAGTACGCCAATTTTCAGTACCGGTAGCAAAAGCCGATCGCCGTAGAAATAACTGCCGGCGGCGCCTATCAACCCGCCTACCAACGCGCCGGTTCCCAGAGAATGACCCAGGGTAACCGCGTCGATGCCCATTCCGCTAACGGCCCCAGCTCCAAAGCCTGCGGTGGCCAGGTAACGGCGATCCACGCCCCAGGCGGTACGGCTGTCTTCGCTGAACAGATCGTGCTCACTGTGCCAGACCAGTTCGGCTTCCTGCCGCTGAACGCGGTTGTGCTGATAAAGCCGTTCGACTGCAATCCGCAGGTGTTCCTCTTTTTTTCTCTGGTTTTTGTACCATTGATCCCGAAGCTGGTCAGCGAGTGCCTGATCTGACATTTCTGTGACCTGTTGCACGGTAAGAGTCCGTTTTTCCCGGAACGACATCATGCCCTCAAGGGTGTTGGCAATCAGGGTGGCGGATTCCCGTAGGCGCCGGTGCCGCTGGTCCGACAGATATCGGGTGGCCTCGTTCAGGGGTTCTTCCCATTTGGGCTCAAGTTGCCCGAAGGTTTTCAGCAGGCTCAGGTGTTGCTCGAAAGGCGCCCGTACTGCATCAAAGCGGCGGACGACCTGGAAAAACTGACCCAGGGCCCGCTGCCAGGTGTCGCTGTAATCATCCGGACCGATGCTGTTGATCAGTGCCAGGCTGGGCCTACCGGTCCAGCGCAGGATGGTCATTTCGGCTTCATGCTGGGGACTGTAGGGAATCGAGCCGTCCACCACGTAAATGACCCCGGCGCCCTCGGTGAGGGGTGCAAGCAGCTCACATTCATCGGCAAATCGGGTGTCGTCCTGGAATTGGGTCACGAAAGCTTTCACCGTTTCGGCCCGGTCGGACACTGACACGCTGTGTGCCTCAAGCCATTCGAGAACCCGTCGCGGCCGCTGGAAGCCGGGCGTATCTACCAAGGTGTAAACCCGGTGCCCGTCCACCGACAGCGGGTAGGCCTGCCGTTTGCGGGTCGTGCCTGGTTCCAGCGCAATGGCAATGGCGTCGTTCTGGGACAGGGTGGCCACAACGCTGGACTTGCCTTTGTTCGGGTGGCCGACCACGGCGAATACCGGTGCTTCTGCCATTACTTGAGGCCCCCCGGTTTCGGTTCGTAGGCCCGGGATTCCGGCGAGCGCAGATCTGGTTGGCTGACACCGACCCGCTCATCATTCAGTCTACCCACGAACCGTAGCCACTGACCCAGTTGTTGCGGGCTGGTGAGCTGCGTGGAGTCATTGGCGAATGGCAGTAGCGCAATGCGTGTTTTTTTGGGCCAGTGACGCTGGGCCGCCTCGATAAAATCCTTCAGTTCCGCGATCGGTGGTTCCCAGGCGCGGGTGACCAGGGTCACAGCCGGTTTGGCTTGTTTCGCCAGGAGGTCTTTGCAGAGCTCGATGGTTTGCTCATCGTCGGCCAGCGAACGTTGTCCGCCCGCGGATTCTGTCAGCAGATGCCCCGCAGACAGGCTGTCCGGTAATTCCGGATCTTCGGCTCCCGCCCAGTAGATCAGAATCTGGCTCTCCGGTAACGCCTGGCACTGGGCTGCGGTTTGCTCATCCGGGCTGTCTGCGGCGTCATGGTGTTGGTTTCCGGTGTCTACGGTCGGCGTTTCCATGCGGTATTCCAGTGCCACCATGCCGGGATGGCTTGCCAGCGCCCGCTGGGCGCGAAGGTGTAATTGAAACTGGGCCAGAGCCAGGCCCGCCAGCCGTGGCAACACCACATAAACAAGCCAGACCATCACCGCAAAGGGCCACCATTGCCCCCAAAGCTCAGGATCGGCTTCCCCGGAGCTGGCTTCAGTCCGGAAAAAGCGGGTTGCGTCCACCAGAGCCAGGTCCGGTACTGCCGTCGGCCAGAGGTGCTGCCAGGGCCAGGCGATGGTGCCAAGCAATTGGTGATAGCCTTCGGCGCTGGCGCTCAGGGTGGTGCTCCAGCCGAAGGCCAGGTCTTGAATCACCACCAGAACCAGAAGGGTGGCAACACCCGCCAGGCCAAAGCAGACGCCGCCGGTGTGAGCAACCCGGGCCATCAGTGCAGGCATCAGCGGTTTTAGCGGAGACTCCCTGCCGCTCAGCCCAAGGCGCCTTAGCAAAGGGCGCCAGGGCTGCCAGTTAACGGTGGACTGCACAATGGTGATCAGCGCCAGCAGGCTCTGCAGTGCGGCAAAGGCAAGCAATACCGTGAGGTTGATGCGCTGGCCGCCCTCGTAATAGAGCAGTCCGGCCATGGCAATAATTCCGAAAATCACGCCCGAGAGCGCGAAGGCAGCCAGCAGCCGTCGCCACTTGATCAGGGTCTGTTCTGGGGCGTTGGTTGCGAGCCTTGACCGGTGACTGTCCTCCCCGCCCATTCGCCCGACCCGCTCAAGATGGTCCAGCCAGCGGTCAACGGAGGGCGTTTCGTTTCTGTCCTGGCAATCCAGTGCAAAGCGCCGGTCGCGCCGATGGAGAAACACCGGAGACTGCTCCCGGTCGCGCCGGATCTGGCGGTCAAAAGCCAGTAGTCTCCGTAATCTGCTGTATGCCATGGGCATTCCTGGTTCGATATGAAGTTCTGCCGGTCACGGGGTACAAGAATTAGGTGCTAGGATAAGGGTATCTCAATTTCTGACAACAGACCTACCATGCCTCACCATCTGATGAACCTGCGATACGTGCCCGACGACGAGGCGGATGAAATCCGTGCCTTGTTTGACGACCATGAAGTGCCATTTTATGAAACCCCGCCAAGCCGCTGGGGTATAAGCATGGGCGGCTTCTGGATTCACGATGATGAGGAAGCCAAGCGCGCAAAAGCATTGCTTGAGCAGTATCAGAGCCAG
>Ga0307966_1001024_pt1 | contig 22626 bp, 15 predicted proteins | sample OrgLakmetagen646_FD_203141 | JGI IMG/M metagenome (GOLD analysis project Ga0307966, IMG submission 203141) | Saline water microbial communities from Organic Lake, Antarctica - #646 | ecosystem: Environmental > Aquatic > Non-marine Saline and Alkaline > Saline | place: Antarctica: Organic Lake... | reverse complement strand
CATTTTCGGCTATGTTTGCTAATAAAAATATACTAGGGGAAGGGTCTTCCAATTTTTATGTTTGTTTATTTAAAATGGTAAATCGTCCATTTCGCTGTTGGTATCTGGTGTTTGACTTGGTGCCGCAGCGGTCTGATTACTGGATTGGTTACCTGAATAATTTGATGATTGACCTGAATCATCTCCGCTTTTCTTTCCACCAAGCATAGTCATTTGGTCACCTACAACTTCTGTAGTATATCGCGTAACTCCATCTTTTTCCCATGATCTGGTCCTGAGCTTTCCCTCAACATAGATGCTATCTCCTTTTTTCAAGTATTTTTCAGCTACTTCAGCTAGACCTCTCCAAAGCACGATATTGTGCCATTCAGTTTGATCAACTCGTTCTCCGGAATTTCTGTCTTTATAGGTTTCGGTTGTTGCTATTGAAAAATTCGCAACGGATGCTCCGTTGTCTAAATGTCTTACCTCTGGGTCTTTGCCCAGATTGCCAATCAAAATGACTTTGTTTACTCCTGCCATAAGTTAAAAAGTTTTAGTTCAAAATTAATGTTAATAGTTGAAGTAAACTGCTTTTTAGAGGAAAATTATTTCCAACAGTTAACTTCAACTATAAATTTACCTAAATATTTTTGCTTGTCAAATAATTCTCAATCAATCTGGGTTTTGGTAGTTCTTCAACCTCTTGCCTTGTATAATATTGTAATGCAGTGTCGCTTACAATATTGGGATTATTTGATTTTAATTCGACAAAAACGGCTTCTAATTTTTGGTGTGACAGTAGATGCTTTACTGGTTCAGATATTTCAATCACTTCTGAATCACTGTATTTTGCGCTGATTTTCTCTAAGACTTCTTGAATGGAAAGAGCGGCATCTGTCTCAATTAATTCAAAGTCAAACAGGCCTTGCCAAATATCGTTTGCGCCTCTTTTTTTCATAGCAAGTTGATCATCCTTTTGCCAGATTAGATAATAAAGAAATCGATTTTTAACCTTGATTTTTTTCTTTTTCACAGGTAATTCAGCTTGCTTATGATGTATTCTGGCTTCGCATTCTAATGAGACGGGGCAATTTCCGCAATCTGGTTTTTTAGGTGTACAAATTGTGGCTCCTAATTCCATTATAGCTTGATTGAAAGAGGCGGCTTGTTTTTCAGGTATTAGCTCATTTGCAATATTGAAAAATGCAGTAAATGTTTTTGGCTGCGAAATATCATCAGAAATAGCGTAATACCTAGCTAGCACTCTGAAAACATTGCCATCCACTACTGGCACAGCTTGTCCGAACGCAAAAGAGGCGATTGCGGCAGCAGTGTATTTACCAACCCCTTTTAGATTAAGTAGTTCTTGAAAAGTGTTTGGAAACTTGCCGTCATAGTTTTTGACTACTGATTTAGCACATTCATGAAGATTTCTTGCGCGTGAATAATAGCCTAAACCCTGCCACAATCTCATGACTTCATCTTCTGGGGCATCAGCCAAATCTTGAACATGTGGATACTGATTTATAAATTTATTGTAGTACGGCAAGCCTTGGTTTACTCTAGTTTGCTGCAGGATGATTTCGGAAAGCCATATTTTATAAGGATCGCGGGTTTCCCTCCAGGGTAAGTCTCTTTGGTTGATATTGTACCAGTTTATAAGAAGGCTTGAGAAGTTTTTAGTCATATAGATGCAAATATGGGTATTCTTAAATAAAATAAATAAAGAATATAAAGTTGAAGTTATAATAAGTTTTTTGTATAAATTGCTGAGAATTAAAATGTTAAATGTGGAATTGATATATAAAGCTTACATATCTTTAAAAGATTTTACTTTTAAATTCAAAAATGTAGGGTTACCTTTGCAGACCCAAAATGAAAGGGAGATATTTTTTAAAAATTTAAATCAAATATAAGCGTGACTAAAGCAGACGTTATATCAGAAATTTCTGAAAAAACAGGTATCGATAAGGCAGATGTAACCGCTACAGTAGAAGCATTTTTCTCTGTTGTGAAGGACTCAATGGCTGATGGTGAAAACATTTATGTCAGAGGCTTTGGGAGTTTTGTCAATAAGAAGAGAGCGAAGAAAATTGCTCGAAACATTTCAAAAAATACAGCTATCGTAATTGATGAGCATTATGTGCCTAGTTTTAAACCATCAAAAGTATTCGTGGAGAAAATTAAAAGTTCTAATAAAGTTACTGAAGAAGTTTAAATTTATATATGCTCAAGTCCCGAATCATATTGATCGTTATAGCCATTGTTTTAATAGCAGTGGTTTTTACATTGCCTAAAGTGGTGGTGGATAACGAGAATGAGAGCATAGAAAAGGGGGGTGAATCGGTCGACAATACTGCATCTTCTGAGGAGGGTTCTCCATCTTCCGCAAATGGATTGATGAAGGATTCTCATTCAGGAAATATCCCAAAAGAAGTGAAGGAGGACATTGAGCGGTTAAGAAATAGTTATAAGTTAGCTAAAAATCAGGAAAATAGTGTTATATTTGCGGATTCTTTAGCTAGTGTATTTCGAGACCTTAACAGGCTCGATAGTGCAGCTAAATATGTAGAGTTGTCCCAAGAAGATAACGAATTAATAGGAAACGCCTATTATGAAGCGTTCAGTTTTGCAGCTGATGTTAATAAGGCTAAAAGGCTAGCTATAAAAACTAGAGAATACCTACAGAAGGTATTAGATGAAGATCCGAGTAATAACAGTGCTAAAATTAAATTAGCAATGACTTACGTATCTTCTGATAATCCGATGAAAGGTATTTCGATGCTCTTGGAAGTAGTAGAGGAAAATCCAGATAATGAAGAAGCATTATTTAATTTAGGGATTCTCTCAATTCAGTCAGGTCAGTATAGCAAAGCCATAGAGCGGTTTGAAAAACTTTTAAGACAACATCCTGAGAATATTCAGGCAGAATTTTATTTAGCTTTAAGTTTGATGAATAACGGACGAAAAGAAGAAGCTAGAAAGTTATTTGTAGAAATTAAAAATAAAAGTAATGATGAGCAGCTTTTAGCAGCTGTTGAGAGTTACTTGAATGAATTACAATAAAATTGTTTAACAAAAAATTTTAAAATTATGCCTTGCGGTAAAAAAAGAAAAAGACACAAGATTTCAACTCATAAGAGAAAGAAAAGACTAAGAAAGAATAGACACAAAACCAAGAAGTAATTATTACTTCTTGGTTGTCTTTGTATAAGACATTTTTTTTTAGTTTTTCACTTTAACTTATAGAGCTTTGAGCAATGAATTAATTATTAATTCAACTCAAAATGGCAGTCGTATTGCCCTTCTAAATGATAGGAATCTCATTGAGATTCATTATGATAATAAAGAAGAGCAATTTAGTGTTGGTGATATTTATTTAGGAAACGTTCGAAAGGTAATGCAAGGCTTAAATGCCGCCTTTGTGGACGTGGGTTATGAAAAAGATGCGTTTTTGCATTACCATGATCTAGGGCCGAAAATAAACTCACTTTTAAAATATACTAAATTTGCCACCACTCGTAATAACACCTCATACAAATTAAGTAAGTTCAAATTAGAGCCTGAGATTGACAAACTAGGTAAAATCTCACAGGTGCTCTCAAAGAACAAGCAGGTGTTGGTTCAGGTTATTAAAGAACCTATCTCTACGAAAGGGCCAAGACTATCATGCGAGTTGTCACTAGCAGGAAGGTATTTGGTATTAGTACCATTTGCCAATGGAATAAGCATATCCAAAAAGATATCAACTAGTGAGGAACGTAAGAGACTCACCAGATTAATTTCTTCCATTAAGCCAGAAAACTTTGGCGTAATTATCCGCACTGTTGCTGAAGGAAAAGAGGTAGCAGAATTAGATACCGACCTAAGAAACTTATTGGATACTTGGGAAGACGGTGTCAAAAAGCTTAAGGACGCCAAACCGAAGGATAAAATCATCGGTGAAGTAGGCAGAGCTTCTTCTATTCTTAGGGATATGATGAATGAATCTTTCGATAACATCCATGTAGATGATGAAGAGATATTCAAGGAAATGCAGACCTATATTCAGAAAATAGACCCGAGTAAAGAAAAGATCTTAAAACTTTACAGTGGAAAGAATAAGGTTTTCGAGCATTTCGGGATAGAAAGACAGCTAAAATCTTTATTTGGACAATCTGTTAACATAAAAGGCGGTGGGTATCTCATCATTGAGCATACTGAGGCATTGCATGTTGTTGATGTTAATAGCGGAAATAAATCAAATAATGAGGAGAGTCAAGAAGATACTGCTTTAAGCACCAACTTAGAGGCCGCTAAAGAAGTTGCACGTCAGTTGCGATTAAGAGATATGGGCGGTATTATTGTTGTTGATTTTATCGACATGAAGAATCCTGATAATAAAAAACTTCTTTTCAAGAGAATGAAGGATTTTATGGAAACCGATCGTTCGAAGCATACCGTCCTTCCACTTTCTAAGTTTGGTTTGATGCAAATCACTCGTCAAAGGGTGAGACCTGAATTGAATATCATAACTAAGGAGAATTGTCCTACATGTAATGGAACTGGTAAAATTACCGCTTCTATATTAGTTACAGATAAAATTGAGCATGATTTAGACCATTTATTGACGAAGCAGAATGAAGTTTCTCTAAGTCTAGCAGTACACCCATTTTTATATTCTTATTACACAAAGGGAATGATGTCTCTACGTGTGAAATGGTTCTTCAAATATGGAAAATGGATTAAATTAATTCAAGACAGTTCATTAGCTTTAACAGAGTATCATTTTATGAATTCAGACCAAGAATTGATAGAGATGGAATAAGAGTGCAATTATTGTATTATTTCAACAGCCCATAATTTTATTAAAATTATGGGCTGTTTTATTATGTATTACATCGAAGTCAGGTGCACGTTAGTCTAAGTTATTTTTTGGGCTCTATAATATTATCTAAATTAGGGAAATATTGGACTTTTTAAATATGGCAGTCATAAAACCAGGTTTTCATTTATTTTTTCAAAAGCAAAGACTATTAATTACACTCCTTCTATTTGCTGAGCTGCTTTCTTTTGATGCCGTATCTTTTCAAATTAGTGACTCGTCTTCTATACCCTCTATCGATTCTATCATGTTTCATGAGTTTGATGGCTCTCTTTACCGAGCCAGTTCTTTTAATTATGTAGCTGAAGAAGATGAAGATGGTGTTTTATATATTGGGAATGAAAATGGTTTGTTGGAATTTGACGGGACACATTGGCAATTACATCAGAAGCCAAAGTTTACACCTGTTGCGAACTTAAAAATTATTGGAGATAAAATTTATGCGGTAGGCGGTGGGGATGTTGGGTTTTTTCAAAGAAATTCAACAGGTCAGATGAAGTATCATTCTTTGAATGATAAACTTGACAAAGAGGAAATGTCTTTTGTTCTTTATATTGCAGAGCAGAAGGGAGATGTAATTTTCAGCACGTTAAATGGTATTTTTAAATGGGAGGGTGAATTATTGAAAAAGACGGCCTTCAAAAATATATGGTCACTGAGAAATGTTAATGGTGAAATAGTGGTTTCAGTATTTGGTGAAGGTGGAGGACTTGCTGTTTATGAAGATGATTCTATCAAAATTAAAAATAAGAATTTTAGTTTTATGGATGATGCAGCATACGATTTTATTCAAAAGAGAGATGGGCAATGGTTGATTTTTACTTCGGAGGAGGGGTTCTACAAATTTAATACAGAAACCTATGAAACGGAACTGTGGGACAATGAAGCTAATCAATATTTTCTACAAGACAGTATGTACTTGTATTCAATCAGGAAATTTCGTGACTCATTATTTGTAGCAACCTCATGGGAAAATGGATTAGTAATTTTCAATGAAGAAGGCAAGATTCTGCATAATCTTACTGAGGACGATGGTCTTATGACGAACCTTTATACTGTCCCTTTGTCTGATAGAAGAGGCAATTTGTGGTTGGCGAATCCGACAGGTCTTAATTACTTAAGGTGGAAGCAGGATGACGAAAAGCTCGAGTTTGAACCGAAAGCATTGGTTCGCTATATGCGGATTGAGGATAGTACGATTTATATAAAAGGTGAAAATGATAATATTGTCTTACAGGATGATAAGATAAAATCTTTTGGGCTATATTTTTCAGTGCCAAGTTTTATTAAGCAAGATTTAGAATTTTCATATTTATTGGAGGGCTTTGATGATAATTGGTCAGATTGGACTACTGATACTAGAAAGGAATACACTAATCTTTCTGGTGGTCAGTACACTTTTCATTTAAGAGCTAGAAATATTGAGAATCAAGAATTAGAGATTCTTCCCTTTGAGTTTAATATTATAGTCCCTATAAAATGGTATGAAAGCTATATTACCTATGCTCTTCTTGGGGTACTTCTCGGCTTAATAATATTTGGATTTGTTAGATATCGCACACATAGACTAAGCGTAACTAATAAGAAATTAGAGTCTATTGTAAAGAAAAGGACATCCGAATTGAGATCTCAAAAAGAACGACTTAAAAGAGCCAATGAGGAATTGAAAACAATTAATAATGAATTAGATAACTTTGTTTATCGATCATCCCACGACTTGGTGGCTCCTTTAAAATCTTTAAGAGGCTTGATTTCTGTGGCCGGAATGTCAAATAATCCAGATGAAATTAAACAGTATTTTAAATTAATGAATGTCAGCATTACGAAGCTGGAGGAATTTATTAAAAGTATTATGGATTTCTCCACTAATACTAAAAAGCCTCTTGAGATGAAGCCCGTTAAAATGGACTTTATTTTAGATAGTATAGCGGAGGACCTGAAATTTTATGCAAATGCTGATAAAGTTGAATTAATAAGGGCCTACGATTCCGATTTTGAAATTAAAACTGATCCAAAGAGATTAAATATTATATTGAGTAATTTGGTCACGAATGCTCTGAAGTATCATGATTTTGAAAAAGAAGAAAGTCCATTTATTAAGGTCAGCGCTAAAATTGAAGACAAGTCCTATGTGATCGAAGTTGAAGATAATGGTTCGGGAATTCCTGATGAATATCAAAGTAAGATTTTTGACATGTTTTTTAGAGCCCATCAAGGAATTGAAGGGTCTGGATTAGGACTTTATATAGTAGTGGACACACTAAATGTATTGAAAGGTAAAATTGATTTCACTTCAAAAAGCAGAAAGGGCACTAAATTCAAAATCGTCCTTCCATTTGTGGATTAATACTAATAATCTTCAACTCTTCATCTAATGTAGAAAGTCTGTGCTAAAGCAGTAAGGTAAAATTATAATTCATTTAGGGATATTGAGTTTAGATTGTTGTTAATTTCTACGTAGTCAACAGTCTCTACTTCCTGCTAACTTTCATGGGGCGATTCCTTAGTAGTATGCTTCGCAAAGGATCATTATCTAACACCAAGACCGCTCTTGACTAAAGAAAAATGTCAAAGTGCAAATCGCTATTTGACTTTGACTAAATGGCTGTTCAAATTCGATAACAGAGAATATTTCACTAGGACCGTATCCAAATTTTAGTGTTATCCTAAATTCTAATTTTTAAGAATAAGAGATTTTAAGGTTTGTACCCAATCTTTATTATCATTTAAGCTCTCTACTAAATCCCAGCGTTCTCCACCTGCCTCTTCAAACTCCTCTTTAAACTCCTCTCCCACTTCAATAGTAGTCTCCAAGCAATCGGAGACAAAAGCAGGTGAGTAGGCCAAAACTGATTTTTTCCCATTATTGGCTAGATCCTTCAAAACAACGTCAGTATAAGGTTTGATCCACGGGTCATTACCCAATCGGCTTTGGAAAGTAACAGTGTATTTATCTTCAGCTAAGTTGAGTTCGTTTGCTATGAGACGTGCAGTTTGGAAACACTGTGCTCTATAGCAGAATCTGTTTTTATCATGATAAGCATTGCAACAATTCCCTAATTTGCAATAATTATCAACTGACCCTTTTCTGATTTGTCGTTCTGGCAAACCATGAAAGCTAAAAAGGACATGATCGTAATCATGTTTGTCCAAATATTTTTTACCCAAGCTAGCAAAGGTTTTATAAAAACCAGGTTCTTCCACGAAATTACTGATGAAATTAATTTGAGGAATAATCTGCCATTTTTGTACAATTTCCATCACCTTATCATGAATAGAACCGCTAGTTGCAGATGCATATTGAGGAAATAATGGCAATACTATTAACTTAGCTACATTATGACTTCTCAATTCATCCAAAGCATCTTTTATAGTAGGAGATTGATATCGCATTGCAATCGCAACCTCATAATCATCATCCAACTCCTCTTGCAGCATATCTCTGACGTCTACTCCATAGAATTTCAAAGGAGAGCCTCTTTCCTCCCAAAGTTTACGATATTCTTTGGCCGATTTTGGCGCTCTGAAAGGTGCAATAATCAAGTTTACTAACATCCAGCGAAACAAAAATGGAATGTCAATTACTCTTTTATCCATTAAAAACTCCCTTAGATATTTTCTAACGTCTGATGTTTTGGTAGAATCGGGTGTGCCCAAATTCACTAATAATACTCCTGTTTTTCCTTGATTTGCTTTTTTCATAATGGGTTGAATAACCTATAATGTCCTTTATATGTTTTTACTTTTTAATGTGCTCTTGGAGATTGTACTAAAACCTTGTAAGGTCTATGATTAAATTATCAGAAATTTTTTGAATACTATTTATGAAAGACCAAAAGCTTTCTTTTGTTTATCAAGTGAGGCTTTTAGCTCCGATTTATTTTTTTGTAGCTTTTCAATTAAAGACTTTTTCAAATCTTTTTGGTAGGCTTTTAAGTCATCTAATCCACCTTCAGCAGCAGTACTGATTTTATCCTCTATTGCCCCTAATTGCTGCATTAAAGTATCCTTTTCTTTTACTAAAGCCTCTATTTTTTGATACACTTCACTTATATCAAATGCAAACTCAACAATTTTGGTAATTTCACCATTTTGATTCTTCAAAACAGTATATGAGCCTTTGATATTTATTTTATGGGCATTTTTACCGTAGCGCTCGAACACTCCGCTCTGAATCTGTCCCGCTCTTAAATTTTCCCAAAAAGCATGATATTCTTCGGAAGTAGCATATTCATCACTTACAAAAATCTTATGATGTCTTCCTTTAATTTCATCAACCGATTTATAGCCAAATAAATCGATGAAGGTGTCGTCAGCTGTAATGATTTCACCTGTTGGGGTAAACTCTACATAAGCCATTCCACTTTTCTCAATAGCGACTAGACGTTCATTATTTTCTTTTTGGGAACGATCCATCTCTTCCTGAGTAGCTTGCAATTCCTCCATGTTTTGACGCATTTCCTCCTCTTGTGAGCGCATTTCCTCCGTCATCTTCTGAGAATCTTCTAAAAGCTTGTTTGTGCGTTCATTAATTTTTACTGACTGAACGGAAGAAGCAATATTTTCCCCAACATCTTCTATGAATTTTCTTTCATTTTCTGTGAACTCCGTAAAAGTCCCAACTTCTATTACACCATAAACAATTTCATTGGCGATCAGTGGAACTATAAAAAGGCTCTTTGGAGTTGACTTACCCAATCCTGAAGTGATGGTGATATAATTTTCAGGTAGCTCTTTCATATAGATGGATTGCTTTTCAAGGTATACTTGACCTACTAATCCTTGTCCCGGTTGAATAGTTTTTTCTATAAATTTCTTTCGATCATAGGCATAAGTAGCTGTCAGGTGAAGAGCTTCTTCACCGTTTGAATCCTCATCAAATATAAATATACTTCCTTGATTAGCATTTAGGTAATTTACCATAAAAGTGATTACCTGATCACTCAACTCAAGTATGTTGTTATTATATTTCCGTAAAATATCTCCGAATTCAGCGGCACCCTTGTTGATCCAATTTCTGATTCTTGCTTCTTCAGAAACATTTTTGAGACTTTCTCTCATTTCAGCTAAGGAAGAACCTATATCACCTTCATTATTAAAAACGGAAATATCGCTGTCAAAACTACCGTTCCCTACTTCTAAAGCAAAATTCTTGACATTAGATAAGTTGGTTGAGAGCGTATGTATTTCTTCTAAAATAATATCAAATTCATCATTGGTTTTAGCTCTGGTTTCAGGAATATTTCCTTCACTTAGTATTTTCACTTCATCTTGTAATGTATTGATACTGCTTTTGAACTGCTTTCGAGCAAAACGATATAATATAAAACATAGAAGAATTGCTATTATGACGATGGTTGATTCAACTAAGACAAATCTGTCTCGATCAGTATAAATCTTTTCAGCTACTTCGCGTGATTCTTTTTCTATGTTAGCATACAGTAAGCTTGCTTTGTCATCAAACTCATCGCTTAATCCCTTTAAATTTTCAGCATATAAATTACCATTTGGATTGGTGTTAGAGCCTGCATTAGCCAATTCATCATCAATCCAATTTTGTAAATCATTTTTATCATAAATAGTGTCTCCGTCTGCACCAGCATAGCCAAAAAGTGATATACTTATTTCGCTATCTCCAAATTGAGCATTGTTTATCACTTCTTGTTGCTTGGTTTGGATGCGATTCCCTAATCTGTTGAGTTTTTCATATAAAATGATATTCTCTGGATTTTGCCAAGAGCTTTTTAAAGAATCTATGCTGTCTCTAGCAGATTGAATTTCTTTTTTCCAGATATCATCTATTTCATTTTTTAAATCTTCGTTTCCTGTTAGTAAATAGCTTTGAATTTTAACATTGGAATAACGTATTTCACTTTTAAAAGCATTAACATATATTCGAGAGGGCTGTTTGTTTTCTAATACATCAACTCCCATAATCATGATGTTGGCAATTTGGGACAACGTAATGGAAACAACAATTACTATTAACAGTGCCATGCTGCTATAGCCTATTATCATTCTACTCTTGATTGAATTGAAGTTAATTTTTTTCATATTGACAGCCCGCTATTTCTAAGTTTCAATTTATCTTTTATCAACCTAATTAAAAAGCTTCAAACATAAATTTTGAGCAATCGGTTATCATGTCACATTAAAATCCTTAGAAAATGAATAAAAAGCATGAAAAGTCACTGATTTGGTTTAGAAGAAATTTAAGACTTCAGGATAATCAAGCCCTTAGAGAAGGAATTGAAAACTCAAATCAATACCTCTTGATTTATATTTTTGACGAAAAAGATTGGCATGAAAGTCCTTTAGGAATAAAAAGGTCATCTGATTTGAAACTGAATTTCAGATGGCAATCAGTTTTGGATCTAAAAGAGAAAATTGAAAAACGAGGAGGTCAGCTGCTTATTCAAAAAGGAGATCCCACAACTCTCATCCAATCCCTTTTAGAAGAGCATAGTTTTGATGCACTTTATGCTCCGAAAGAATCAGGGACTGAAGAAATTCAGTACGAAAATAAAGTGCAAGATCTATTCATGAGAAATAAAGGCGAGCTCCATTTATTTCCTCAGAACACACTTTTTCATGAAGATGATATTCCTTGGCCAATAGGGAAACTACCGAATATATTCACTCAATTTAGAAAAGAAAACGAAAAACAAACTGAAGTAAGAAGCTTAGATGAATGTCCCGAGGATTTATCCAATGCTATATCTATAAATCAGCATTTTGAATTTACTGACTTAGGCATTGAGAACGTACAATCTGGAAAAAAAGCGGTGTTAAATTTTCAAGGTGGAGAAAGTACAGCATGGGAAAGGTTGGAGCATTATTTCTGGGAAGCAGATCAGCTTAAGGAATACAAAAGCACTAGAAATGGCATGTTGGGTGAAAGTTACTCTTCTAAATTTTCGCCTTGGCTTGCTGAAGGTTGTATTTCTGCAAAGTCTATTTACTATCAGGTAAAAAAATACGAAAAAGAGCGAAAGAAAAACCAATCTACTTACTGGATGATTTTTGAACTGATTTGGAGAGATTATTTCCATTTTGTGCTAAAGAGATTTGGTCCTCAATTATTCCAAAAGGAAGGCATTAAGGGAAATGATACCGCCTGGAAATGGGATGTGAGTCTTTTTGAAAAATGGAAAAATGGCGAAACGGGTGTGCCGTTTATCGATGCCAATATGAGAGAACTGAACAGCTCGGGTTTCATGAGTAATCGAGGCAGACAAAATGTAGCCAGCTTTTTGGTGAAGGATTTAGGGCTAGACTGGCGAATGGGGGCATGGTATTTTGAGCATCAATTAATAGACTATGATGTAGCAAGTAATTGGGGAAACTGGGCTTATGTAGCGGGAGTCGGTAATGATCCAAGAGAAAATCGCTATTTCAATATTTTAAGTCAGGCTAAAAAATATGATGCAAAAGGAGAATATGTACGATATTGGATTCCCGAATTAAAAGATATTAATGGTTTTAATATTCATAGGGTGGCTTTGATGAAAAAAAATGAAATGGAAAATGTAGATTCTATAATTCCTGAAATTTATTTGAAGCCCATTTTAGACATGGGTAAGTGGGAGTATTAGCAGTGATTATGATTTAATGATATTCATCTTCACTGGTTATAGCTTTATGCTCAATTCTTCTTATTTTTGTTTTTTAGCCTTCAACAAAAATTGAAAATAAGATGAGACAGAAAATAGTAGCAGGAAACTGGAAAATGAATAAAACTTTAGTCGAAGCGCAAGCATTAACTTCAGAAATTGCCAATATGTTAGAAGATGAAGCACCTTCTGACGTGAAGGTGGTCATTGCTCCGCCATCGCCATTCATTTATGCGGTTGAAAACCTAATCCCTGAAATAGGTAAAATAGTCTTGGCAGGTCAAAATTGCCATCAAGAAGATTCAGGTGCATTTACCGGAGAAATTTCGGCTCCTATGTTAAAATCTCTGGGTGCTCAATATGTAATTTTGGGCCATAGTGAAAGAAGGGAGCATTTTTCAGAAACTGACGCTGACCTTGCTAAAAAAACAGATAATGCGCTTAAAAACAATTTGAAGGTGATCTTTTGTTGTGGAGAACCTTTAGAGATCAGAGAGGCAGATACTCAAAATGAATACGTAACCAAGCAATTAACCAACGGCTTATTTCATTTATCGGCTGAGCAATTCAAAAATGTAGTGATTGCGTATGAACCTATTTGGGCAATTGGAACCGGTAAAACTGCCAGTTCAGCGCAAGCCCAAGATATGCACAAAACAATTCGAGAGCATATTGCATCAAAATTTGGACAAGAGATAGCGAATGGAACATCCATATTATATGGTGGAAGTTGCAAACCTGATAATGCTAAAGAACTTTTCTCGCAGCCTGATGTTGATGGTGGGCTGATTGGAGGAGCTTCTCTCAAATCACGCGACTTTACGGATATTATTAAATCGTTTTAATGAGTTATATTTCTTTAGAAGTAAATTGTCAGGAAGAATTTATTGAGATTTTTATGGCAGAGCTGGCAGAAGTCGGTTTCTCAACCTTTCAGGAAAAGGATGATGGAACTGGTCTTTTTGCTTATTCAGAAGACAATCAAAATATAGAAGCTTCTCACATTGAGCAGCTTTTCAAGCAATATGAAAGTCTAACATCCGTATCCTATGAACTGGGAACAGTTGAGAAGGAAAACTGGAATGAAGCCTGGGAGAAAAACTATCAGCCAATAGAGGTGGAAGATAAAATATTAGTGCGTGCTGATTTTCATCCTCCTAATCCTCAATTTCCTATTGAAATCGTGGTAACACCTAAAATGTCCTTTGGAACTGGGCATCATGAAACAACCTATCAAATGTTGAATTTGGTTGATGATATGGACTTAAATGGCAAAGCTGTTCTAGATGCAGGCTGCGGAACGGGAATCTTAGCCATTCTGTCATCCATAAAGGGCGCAAAAATAGTTCATGCATATGATATCGATGAATGGGCTGTAGAGAATACAAAAGAGAATTTTTCGTTAAACTCTATTGTTGAGGTAGAATATAAAATTTGGCAAGGAGAAGTTGAAAGCATTACTCAGGAAGCAGCTTATGATCTGATATTAGCCAATATTAATAAAAACATATTAATGGCAGACGTTCAATATTTACAAAAACATATCAAAAATGATGGTTATTTGGTTTTGAGCGGATTTTATGAGAATGACATTCAGGATATTCTGACTGAATGCGAAAAGTTTTCGTTGAGTCTGGTTAATCAGTCTTCAAGAAACCAATGGTCAGCACTATTGCTTAAGAAAAATAAATGAGATTGTTTTTCATCACCATATTGATCCTATTCTCTTCCTTTTGCATACTAGCTCAAGATGATGCTGAAGAAGCGGAGGAACCCACATTTTTGAACAAGGTTCAAATGGATTTGGCACAAATGAATTCCGAGAAAGGAGAAGGGGTGTCATTGTTTTTCCAAAATTATTGGAATCAAGATAATCTTTTCACCGATTCTAATAGAGAAAAAATAGAAGAGATTTACACTAAAATGGTGGATGAAAATCTTAGTATTAGAGATTACAGGCTTCCATTTATTAGTACTTTATCAGGTGCTGCATCAAACTTGAAAGATCCAGCAGCAGCTATAAATTCTTTTCTTGAAATTATTGAAAGGGCTTTTGCCGAATTAGAATCAAATGAATTCAAGACCTTATTGAGGGTATCGGAACAAGTTTTAGAAAAAAAAGCGATCTATTATAGCAAGTATTATCAAGTAGCTTTCAGTGGAGGAAGCGTTAGTTTTGAATGGTCATCAGAGCCTGAAGTAGAAGCAATTTTGACTGCATCAGAAACGGTCTCGGAAGTGTCTGCGGACGAAGAATCGGACAGTTGGGGTGCCGAATCTGAAGATGACTGGGGAAGTGATGATGGTTGGGGAGAAGATGACGATAATGCGTGGGGGAATTCTGAAAGCAATGGGCAGTCAACAGATAATTCAGAAAAGGAGGAAGTTCAAAAAGTGGCAGGAAATAGTTTTGCTTTAGCTTATACCGAACCCATGCCAGTATTGTTAGGGCCGATTGTAAAATTAAAAAACATCAATTTAAAATTCCTCACCTCATCGGACTCAGCTAAAATTAATGGTGTGACAGGAAGTATGGAACTGATCGGCTCAACGTTTGTAGCAGAAGGGGGAGAGCTTACTTGGGAGCACTTAGATATTCCGGCAAAAGAATTATATGCTGAGTTGTCTACTTTCACTTTTGAAGTAAATAAAAAAGAGTTTTATGCCGAGCAATCAACGCTTTATTATCCTGAAATCGTTAAAACTCCAGTAAAAGGAATCGTTGAATTTAAGGCAGAGAATAGAAGTCGAGATGGTTCTTCCAATTATCCCTATTTTCAATCATATGAGTCAGGTTATGATCTTGATTTTGTAGATCAGCAAGGTCTGTATGTTAAAGGAGGAGTTACCTTAAGAGGGAAAACACTGAGTACAGCGTCAATGAATAGCGATATGGGAAGCATTGAGCTTCAGGGCGAAGCGGTTAAGAAATTTCGTGCTGAATCACGGGATTTCGTTTATAAAGATAGTGCTTTCACTGCTAATCAAAGTAGTGTATCCATCTATCAGAGAAACGATTCAATTTATCACCCGGGATTATCTATTAATTATAAAGTAAATGAGAATACTATTACCTTCCTTAAAAAGAAAGGTAATTTTAAAAACACCCCATTTCATGCAAGTTACTTCAATATGGATTTCACTGCCGATAAAATTAGCTGGGATATGGATTCATCGATTGTCGATATCTCAGTATTAATTGCCGGGAATAGAGTGCCAGCTTTGTTCGAATCAGCAGAATACTTTAATGATTATAGATATAATAGTTTATCAGGTTTATACCCATTTCACCCCCTTCAGGTAGTTGTCCACTATAGTAGAACAGCTAATAGAAAGACTTTTTATGTTGATGAGGTTGTAAAGGGGATGAAACGTATTGAGGATAAAAAACTTCGTTCAAGCATGAAGCTGTTAATGGAAAATGGTTTTATTAAATACAATCAAGTAAGCGGAAGAATAGAAATGCTTGATAAAGCTTTACATTATGTAGATTCAAAATGGGGGAAAAAAGATTATGATAATGTTCAAATTTCATCTGTATCCTCTGGGAAGCCCAACGCGAAACTAAATCTGGATAGAGGGACTATGGATATCGTGGGAGTCGAGGAGTTTATTATTAATGATAAATTAGGTGTGAGAGTGACTCCCGACAGTGGAAGAGTTAGTTTGAAAAAGAACAGAGATGTGCAATTCAATGGTACGGTGTATGCTGGAAATTATGAGTATTTTGGTTCTGACTTTGAGATGGACTACGATAGTTTCTTGATCTCAATGCCCAAGATTGATAATATCAAGTTTAATTTAGCGAGAGGTGATAAAAATAAGCAATCTAATAAAGAGCAAATCCAAAACCAGTTAGTAGAAACAGCCGGAGTACTTTATATCAATGAGCCTAACAATAAATCTGCAGAAAAAGAATTTCCAAAGTATCCAATATTTAATGCGACTAAGGGTGCCACTGTCTATTTCTTAGGGGAAGAGATTTTAAATGGCGTTTATGATCAGAGCTTATATTTCGTTATTCCGCCATTCCAAATTGACTCAGTAAGTAGTAGTGACCCTAATTCTATTGCATTCGATGGACAGTTTCATTCGGGTGATATTTTTCCGGAATTTGAAGAGAAATTACGGGTCATGCCGGATAAGTCATTAGGGTTTGAACATCCTGTTTCGGAGGAAGGAATTGACCTCTTAAATGGTCAGGCTAAGTTCTATGGTGCTATTCGTTTAGATAACCAGGGTTTAAGAGGCGGTAAGAAAATTGAATATTTGAGTTCGACTATTCTTTCGGAAAATTTTACTTTTTTCAAAGATTCTATTAAAGGATCAGGAACCTATGCCAAGATTGAACCGGGTGAATGGGAAGGAGTTTCTTTTCCAAAAATGGAGATCTCCAATTTTGAAATCCGTTGGTTAACTTTTAAAGATAGCCTTTATTTATCCAATAGATCAGAAGCCTTTAGGATGTATGATGAAACTGCTTCACTGAAGGGGAAAACTATCATCACTAAAAAGGGGCTTTTTGGTCAAGGTGAGATGAAAACCAGAGGATCAAACACTACTTCAGAAAACTTTAATTTTAAAGAACTCCGCTTTTCTGCAAGAAGAGCAGATTTTGAGATTGAGTCAACCGACACAATTCCTGCTCTTGCTGCCGATAACGTTCGTTTAGACTTCGACTTTCAAGCTAATACAGCAAGTATTAATCCTGAAATTGAGGGCGATGCCGCTTTAAATTTCCCTTATGCTAGTTATAAAACTTCGATTCCATCAGCCTTGTGGAAATTGGATGAAAAAATCGTGGAAATGACGAAGCCCGCGAGCATTAATATAAGTAATTCGTACTTTTATTCTACCAATCCGGATCAAGATTCATTAGCTTTTAATGCTACTAAGGCAGTTTACGATGTTGAATCGCAATCTTTGAACGTATCGGGAATTCCATCTATCACTGTAGCAGATGCCAAGATTACTCCGAGTGGAGGAGAGGTGATTATTGGTGAGAATGGAACTATTAATAAATTATTTAATGCTACTCTATCGCTAGATACGCTGACAAATTACCATAATTTATATGACGCTGAAATAGAAATTATTTCCAGAAACAAATTCCTTGGGAACGCAACTTATCGATATGTGAATTCCGTTGGAGATACATTTTCAATAAAAATGGGAGAGTTTAGCCTGCAGCCAATCTCGGATCCGGGTAAAAGTGATCGTAAATTAAGAACTGTTTCTTCTGGTGTTGTTTCCAAGAACGACCGAATGTTAATTAGCCCGGGGATGTATTATAAAGGAGATGTGACGATGTATGCTGACAAGCCGGCACTTGAACTTAAAGGTTATATCCAGCCTGATCTACAGGATATTCCTAATTATGATACTTGGATTAGTTACTCCAGTGATGGAAGTAATAAAGAAGTAATCATAGATTTCGACAATAGCGTAACTGAAATGGGAGAGCCTTTGAAGGCAGGAATTCATTTTGATAAAGTAGATAATGAATTATATGCAAGCTTCTTAAATGAAAAGAGAGACTTTACTGATAGTGATTTCTTTGTTCCAAGCGGAATATTAACATTTAGTGCTTCTAGTAGTCAATTTATAATAGAAAATAAGGACCGAAAAAGTGGCAGTGCCTATGCCGGAAAGTATTTTGCTTACAATGAGGAGGAACAAAGTATTGATTTTGAAGGACCTTTCAAATTTATTGAAAGTAGAGATGAAGCAGAATTTAAAAGCGCAGGTTCCGGTTCTGGTGATTTATTAACGCAAGAATTCATTTTCAATCTAATGATGACTACTGAGTTCGATTTGCCTAATGCATTTACCTCAATTGTTGGCAATGATATGATTGAAGTAGTACAAAGATTAGGTCTGCCTGAATCAACTAAAGACTTGGATCGACTTCTGCCTAAGTTAGCTGAGCTTGCAGGAAACAGTGCTGCGAAAAGATATGAAGAATATATTTTTAACGAGTATATTCCTTTGCACGCATTATCTTCTAATCTTACTAAAACACTAGTCTTAAATAATTTAGACATGAAATGGTCTTCAGAAGAGCAATCTTGGTTTAGTGTTGGAAAAATAGGCTTGTCTAACACCGGAAATATTGATATTAATGCTAATTTAGATGGATTTGTAGAGATTCAGAGGAAGGAAATGGGTTCTGCTATAAAGATTTTCTTGCAGATTTCTCCGTCTTGTTGGTACTTCTTTCATTACGAGGAAGACCGTTTAATATTCTTTTCGTCTAATAAAGAAGCAAACGAGTTGATTGATCGAAAATCAAAAGCAGAAAAGGCTAAATTTGGTGAATTTGTATTTTTGACGGGGGATAAATTAGAAGTTGTAAACTTTGTTGAGGATTATCGAAAGGAATATTTCGATATAGACGCTCCTTATTACTTAGAGATGGCTAGCGAGGCAAGTGCTGCTCCTGCCCCAGCTAATAATACACCTATTCCTCAGCAGGATGATACGGCTACAGAGGAAGACGATGATGATGGATTTTAAATCAATAGATTTTATTATATAAATTACAATAAATGATAACTAAAGAAGAAACAGGACAATATTTGAGCGAAAATAAAGAACGCTTTTTAGATGAGCTCTTTGAATTGCTTAGAATACCAAGTGTAAGTGCTGATCCTAAATTTAAAGAGGATGTACAAAAAGCAGCGCAATTTGTAAAAGAGAAATTTGATGCGGCAGGTGCTGACAATGCGGAGGTTTGCCAGACTAATGGACATCCAATTGTCTATGCTGAAAAATTAATTGATCCGAAATTACCTACCGTCTTGGTCTATGGCCACTATGATGTGCAACCAGCCGATCCTTATGAATTATGGGAATCAGAACCTTTCAATCCGGTTATTAAAAATGGGAAAATTGTAGCTAGAGGGTCTGCAGATGACAAAGGACAGATGTATATTCATATTAAGGCCTTCGAAATGATGATGAAAAATGGAGGCGTCCCTTGCAATGTGAAATTCATGATTGAAGGTGAAGAGGAAGTAGGTTCTGAAAACTTAGAAATCTTCATAGCAGAAAACAAGGAAAAGTTAAAATCCGATGTAATTGTAATATCTGATACTTCCATGATCGCAAATGAGCATCCTTCTATGGCGGTAAGCTTGAAAGGTATAAGTTATCTTGAGATCGAGGTTACTGGTCCAAATAGAGACTTACACTCTGGAGTTTATGGAGGTGCTGTGGCTAACCCTATTAATGTGTTGGCGAGAATGATTACTTCTCTTCAAGATGAAAATAGGAAAATAACTGTTCCTGGTTTTTATGATCAGGTGCTTGAACTTACTCAAGCTGAAAGGGATGAAATGAATAAAGCTCCTTTCAACCTTGATGATTACAAAAAAGATTTAGTCATAGATGATGTAGAAGGAGAGGCTTCTTATAATACACTTGAAAGAATGGGTATTCGTCCCACTTTAGATGTTAACGGGATTTGGGGTGGTTACATTAAAGAAGGTGCAAAAACAGTGTTGCCTTCAAAAGCGCATGCTAAAATTTCTATGCGTTTAGTCCCTAATCAAAATCATCATGAGATCACTAAACTTTTTAAACAACATTTAGAAAGTATTGCTCCGAAAAGCGTAAAAGTAAAAGTGACTCCTCATCATGGAGGAATGCCATATGTCACGCCAACCGATACTGATTCTTATAAGGCGGCTGAAAAAGCATTTGAAAAAGTGTGGGGTAAAAAACCAATTCCGACTCGTGAAGGAGGAAGTATACCGATTGTATCTTTATTTAAAGACATATTGGGTCTCGATAGTATCTTAATGGGATTTGGATTGAATTCAGATGCAATTCATTCACCCAATGAAAGCTTTGGTGTAGAGAATTATTTAAAAGGAATAGAAACTGTGGCATTATTCCATCAGTATTTTGCTGAATTAGGAGAAAAATAATAGCCGCTACTGAAAAATTTGTAAAGCCTGTTTTCAATAGAAGAACAGGCTTTTTTTATTTTATAACTACGGAGGTGATACCTAATGTCTCAAATATCATCCAAATAACAAATAGGCCATAAATTACTAATAAAACAATTCCTTCCCATTTGACAAGAGCCAAGTTAGTTCTTAAAAATACAAACATAAGAATCGTTATAATTGCTAAGAATAACATTAAAGGTGCGGCCACAGTAAAGTTAATAACTGCAGACCCCGCTATTAAAACACCTATAGGCACAGCAACTAATAAATCAAAAATGTTACTTCCAATAACATTCCCTAAACTAATTGAACCTTTGAATTTTCTAGCAATTTTAATGCTGACAACTGCATCAGGAATGCTGGTTGCTCCAGCCACAATTGTTATACCCCAGATAAAATCGGGAGTATCGAAAAATTCTCCTAAAAAAATGGCACCACTTACTAAACCTTCCACACTGGCAACAATTAATACCAGACTGATAATAAGCTTGATCCAATCTTTTCTGATATTGACACTTTCTTTATCTACTCCTAGGACTGCTCTTTTCCCATGATCTCTTCTATAATCTCGTGTTTCCATACCTTGAATGAATAGATACAAGCCGTAAAATACAATAGGGATGAATGCAATCCACCTTGTCATGGTGCCTTCCATATTCCCTGGATTAACAGATATAGGATAATAAATATAGGCTAATGCAAAAGTGATAAAGAGAATAAAAATTGAAATGATATAATATTGAGTGTCTTTATAAATCAAACTTAAGTCAGCAGGCATTCTCTTAACTAGAACAGCTGAAATCCCTGGAATTACTAATATGTTGAATATGGCGGAACCCACGATGGCTGATACACCTAAATCAAATTTACCGTGAAGTAATGTAGATAAGACCGTTACAGCTAATTCTGGAAAACTAGACCCTACCGCTGTTATTATTGTGCCTTGAATAAGTGGGGGTAGGTGGTAGAAGTCAGAAAGTTTTTCTGAAGACTCTTCCAAGAGACTGCCTCCCTTCCATACTGCCCATGTGGATACTGATATTATTCCAATATATAGTAATAGTTCACTCATAAATTTATCCAAATATGAATAAAATACTGTTATAAAACAAAGCAAAAGGCACTTGTACTAAAATATTTGTTGCGACATCTAATTGTTTACGACCTAATGCGGAAAAAACGTTTATGGATATAATAATAAATCTGAATTTTACGGACTGATTTCAGCTTTATATTTTTAATTTAAAGCTATTTTTGCTTGTCCGGACATACTGAGTTTCTATAGAAGGAATCTTTCTAACTACATTTATAAAATGGCCACTAAAATCTATTATGATGTCGGGTTGATGTTTTTGAATATCATTATATAATTCAATGACTCTTTCTTTTTCACTCATGTTGCCTAATAATCTTCCACTCAATTCGGGATGGTAAAACTTGGTGGCAACTGATCCGGCCTCATTGTAAGCAGCTGGGCTAGCCCCCAAGATCATGGCTTTTTTATTTTTTATTTGTTGCTGATATACTGTTTTAGATGTTTTTAACTGATTAAAATCACCAAATGAATGAATTAAGGCATTTTGATAAAACAAACCGTATCCTATAGCTATTGATAAGGTGCTGAATGCAAAAGTAAATAATTCGGCTCTATTTTTTTTGTTGAATTGCAAAATGAAGTGAGTAATAAAGAAAGCAAAAGAGGGTATAAACAGCATGAGCTCATGAGGTGCTTTTTCTCCAGAAATCGACCAAGAGCCTAAGGCTGCTAAAAACATGATGAACATGACTTGCTGAACTCTTACCTGATAATTTGTAAATCTTCCGGCAGAAAAGGTTTTGTATAGGGAAATAAGAAATATAATCACAGGTAATGCAACGATGATTAAAATGGATTGGTAATTAATAATGGGCGAAACTTGAGCCAATAGATTAAATTCTATCCATTGCATGATCAAACTTTGTAAACTTCCTTGCCAGAAAAAATAAATGAATACTATTCCGAAAGGAAATAAAAAACCATACACAAATAATAAGTATCTTCTCAAAACTAAACTAGTAAGCATCGCAAAAGATAGAATTGTTGCTAGAAAAAAGACGATGCTGGGTAAATATAATAAGACTGCAATTCCCATGAAGAAGCCAGTTCTTAATATTGTGGCATCATTTAGTTTGTTTTCTATTCTCAAATAGATGTTATCCAAAACCAATAAAA
>Ga0307966_1001011_pt1 | contig 22835 bp, 21 predicted proteins | sample OrgLakmetagen646_FD_203141 | JGI IMG/M metagenome (GOLD analysis project Ga0307966, IMG submission 203141) | Saline water microbial communities from Organic Lake, Antarctica - #646 | ecosystem: Environmental > Aquatic > Non-marine Saline and Alkaline > Saline | place: Antarctica: Organic Lake... | reverse complement strand
GAGGACGGCATCCCGGCCGGGCTGCCCTATCTCACTGGCTGGGTGCAGCACTTCGCGGTCGCCGCCGCCATGGCCGAGAGCGACTGAAGCCAAGGGCGCAATTTCCAATCACCGCAGGAGGCTACGATGCCCAAACTCACCGAGACCCAAACCCTCATTCTCAACGCTGCAGCCCAGCGCGCTGACAATCTCGCGATGCCGCTGCCCAAGGGGCTGCATGGTGCCGCCGCGCAAAAGGTCATCACCATGATGATTGGGCGCGGCTGGCTCGGGGAGGTCGACGCCGACATTCGCAAGCGCGAGCCGCTCTGGCGCGAGACCGGCGACGGTCATGGCACCACGCTGATCGCAACCGGCGCAGGGCTTGAGGCCATCGGGATCGAACCGGTGCTTGCCAGCACGATGACCAGCCTACGTAAGGCGAAGCCGGAACTGGAACCAGCCGATGTGCCAAAACCCGTCGCCATCCGTGCCGGTACCAAGCAGGCGCAGATCATTGCGCTTCTGCAGCGCCCTGAGGGCGCGGCAATCACCGAGATCGCGGCTGAGACCGGCTGGTTGGCCCATAGCGTGCGTGGCATGATCTCCGGGGCGCTGAAGAAGAAGCTGGGCCTTCCGGTTGCCTCGGCAAAGGTCGAGGGTCGGGGCACCGTCTACAAACTGGACCCCGCCTGAGTTTCCGGTTTACCGCAAGCGCTCGAAGACCCGGCGCAGTGCGTAACTGCGCATGAGCGAGACCCCGACGAAGACAGCGCCAATAATGAGGTTCTCGTGGACGCTCGGATGCAGGCCGAACCACGGGAACACCACGATCTGCGTCATGATCGCCAGCGCATAGCCGACCACGACATTGGTGACGGCCTCAAGCAGTGACATGCGGTGCGATTGGTTCACGCGGCATGCCTCTTGGCCTTGAGGTCCGTGAAGGTCTCGCCGGTCCCCACCAGCACCGCGCCCTCACCAGTAAAGGTCTGCCAGCGCTCAATGGCGACGTCGATGTAAGCCGGGTTCAATTCAATCCCGTAGCAGACCCGACCAGTCGTCTCGGCGGCGATCAACGTGGTGCCCGATCCCATGAAGGGTTCAAACACGGCCTGACCGGGGCTGGAATTGTTCAGCATGGGGCGCCGCATACATTCGACCGGCTTCTGCGTGCCGTGGACGGTGGCGGCATCCTGGTCTTTGCCGGAAATATGCCACAGCGTCGTTTGCTTTCGATCGCCTGCCCAATGCCCCTTGCCGGTCTTCTTGACCGCGTACCAGCAGGGCTCATGCTGCCAGTGATAATCACCACGGCTGAGCACCAGCCTGTCCTTTGCCCAGATGATCTGCGACCGCACGTTGAAGCCCGCCGCCATGAGGCTTTCGGCCACCGTCGCCGCATGAAGCGCGCCGTGCCAGACGTAAGCCACATCGCCGGGGAACAGCGACCACGCCTCGCGCCAGTCCGCGCGATCATCGTTCAGCACCTTGCCGGTGCGCTTGGTTTTGGCCGCGCCCACCTGGTTGCGCCAGGAGGGATCATACTCGACGCCGTAAGGTGGATCGGTCACCATCAGCAGGGGGCGAACATCGCCCAGCAGCCGCCCGACCACATCGGCCGAGGTGCTGTCACCGCAGATCAGTCGGTGCGATCCGAGTTGCCAGAGATCGTCTAGAACCGACACCGGCGTGACCGGTGGCTCAGGAATGTCATCCTCGCCCTCCACCGGCCCGTCGTCGCCCAGCGCGTCGGGGTCGCGCAAGAGCGCATCAAGATCCTCGTCGATGATCCCGAGCAGCGACAGGTCGAAATCCTCGGCCAGCAACCCCGCGATCTCGTCGCGCAGCACGGCCTCGTCCCAATCACCCAGCTCGGTCAATTTGTTGTCCGCGATGCGGTAGGCGCGGCGTTCCACCTCGTCGAGGTGGCTCAGCCGGATCACCGGCACGTCCTTCAGCCCCAGCATGGCAGCCGCCAGCACCCGTCCATGCCCGGCAATCAGCTCGCCATCGTCGGCCACCATGCAGGGCACGGTCCAGCCGAACTTCGCCATGCTGGCGGCGATCTTTGCCACCTGGTCGGTACCGTGGATCTTGGCGTTGCGGGCATAGGGGCGCAGCCGCTCGATCGGCCAAGTCTCGATCTGGCTCGGCGCAAAGACCAGGTCCATGGGGCGGTTCTCATTTGGGGCAGGGCGGACGTACCGATGCGCGCGGGCAACATGGCCAGCGACAGGATCGGGGTCAGCGATGTGGGGGAAACCAAAAAACCCGCGAGGGGATACCTGCGGGCGCTATTCTTCGATGATCCATAGGTAGGTCAAGGGGGCTAGAAATGTCAACGCAAAATGTGAATCGGAGTCACATGCTTCTTGCCTGGCTTTCAATGTGGCTCTTGGCCAAGGTGGCTTCCTCAAACTGGCTAAGGTGGCTTCCAAAAGGAAGCCACCTTAGCCAGCGAGGTGAACGCGTAAGTATCTGTTATTGTGATAAAGTTCTGACAAGAACGGAGCAGGTGGCTTCCAAGTGGCTTCCCCGGTGAAAAAGCCACGCGCTAGCGAAATGCCGCGCTGCGCCCCCCCGTATACGTTTGGGGGCGGGGAGGAACCATCGGGAGGGGGGCTGCCTCTAATCCCATAGGATCTGGATTGCATAGTGTTCTGCGACAGCTGCATCAAAGCCATACCGTTGTTTAATAATGTGAGACGCGGCTGGCGGAAACTACGTATCCGGTGAGCCTTTATCGTCATCTTCATTCACGACTGCTTTAGGATCGAGTTTGTCCTCCTGCTTGATGCCCAAAGCGAATGCTTGAAACACATCTTCGGTCTCTGCGAAAATCGTAGCCTGCGCAAAGTGTGCCGTAACCTCGGCGATGATTTGCTGCACGGTCTTGGCCTCGTTGTTGTCTTCTGCCCAGGCGCGCCCAGGATGAACCGTATCCCACGGACTCTTATTGTTCGCACGCGTGGTTGCTGCATCGCCATGCTTGCCAATGCCGTAAAGGATCTTCGTTTCGTTGTTCCAGATTGGCTCGAAGAGGCGGATCAAATGGATTTCAGCGGACGATTGGTATCCGCTTTGGACGGCCAAAGCGCGGCATTCAAAGTCTGCGATGTCTATACCCGCAACTTTTTCGATATTCTTGCGATGCTCGTTTAAACGGTCTGTGAGCTTGGTCCCCTGATCGAGTACAGTCTTTGCATTCGCAGGAGGATCAGCCTTTCCAACATAGATCGGCGTCTCAGTGCCTGAGATTGCGCGATAGATATCCGCATCTCCAGTGTAATAGATAGCATAGACGCCAGCGCCATATGACTTGCTGATGTCGGCCAGCGGGCGGCGGTCTTGGGCAATCAGAGCGAGCGCGACGAAGTGGCCGATGAGTCGTGGTTCTGTGGGGTCGAAGAACGATTCAGGAAGGCGGACAGGGTCGAGTTCTCGAGTCAGCCGAGTTAGATCACCCTGCATGTCCAAAATGGTTTGCAAGACCTTCTTTCGTGAAGGGCCCGTTAGTTCGACCGTTGTCAGCAGGTTTTTCAGTTCCTCTATCGCTGCGCGTGTCTCTTCTGATTTGATCAGCTCAAGTTTCCGAGCCACTATGCGATCTCGGACTCAGCCAAGCGATCTGCAACGCTCTCACCCACAACCCGCGCCAGCTCAACTGGGACAGCATTCCCGAGTTGTCTCATGCATTCGGTCCAAGCCCCATGAAATTTGTAGCTGTCAGGGAATGTCTGGAGGCGTGCTGCCTCGCGGGTGCTGAAATAGCGCACGGACCCGTCAGCACGGCGCAGCATATTCTCGCCACCAGGTACACCATGAACGCCCGCTTTGAGAGTTTTTGATGCTTCATCAAGGTATGAGCCTGTGTGACCGGGGTAAGAGCGTGCCCCATCTTGAAAATTGTGATTCTTCAATGCCGCAGATTTCCTCAAATTCTGTGGATCGGGCAGATCAGAGATCGCATCGCGAGTCGTGCGCCACGCCAAGCTTTCAGGTTTCTCGTCTGCCGATAGCTTACGAGACATCTGGAGTGCTCGGCCTTCAAGCCGTCGGTCTTTCATTGCGACTTTGTGGCGATCCCAATACGTCCCGAACATCTGATCCCAAACCAAGGCCTCTTGGGTATGACCACCGACTCCGAAGTTCCAGCGCGCATCCACGTCGTCCCTAAAGCCGACGAATACTACCCGCTCTCTTCGCTGCGGGACACCGTGGTTGGCAGAGTTGAGCAACCTAGTTACGACGCGATAATGAAGCCCGCAGCGCTTGGTTGACGTGTGATGTTGCTCAAGCCGGGCGAGGTGGTCTTGCCAGTCTTCGTCCTTCTTGGCCGTGAGCTCAGGGTGTTCCATCTGGAGTTGGACGAACTCGAAGTAGTTCTGAAAAGAGGCACGCATCATGCCTTTGACGTTTTCAAAGACAAATGCCTTTGGCTTGACTTCGCGAACGGCGCGAACGGCCTGAGGAAACATGTCCCTTGCATCGTCATAGGCACGATGTCGGCCGCCTAGTGAGAATGGTTGGCAGGGTGGGCCACCAGATACGAGATCTGTCTTACCGTCATACTGCTTAAAATCGACCTGACGGACGTCGCCTTCAAGCACTCGCCACGGACGATCCATCTCAAGATCCGCCATGTTGGTCTGGGCAAGAATTTTGTGGTTATCCCTTAGGGTGTCACAGCACCATCTGTTGTGCTCGACCACGACCTGCGGCTCGAAGCCTGCCTGCGCGAGGCCTATTCCAAGACCACCAGCACCTGCGAACAGCTCAATTGATTTCCGCGTCATGGGCCTAACCGCCTGCTCGTTCCCCATTTGTCCGCTCCCAAAACTTTTCCCGAGATAGACCAGACTACATGCCAATACTCAAGATTTTATTGACAGAAGGTTGGCGGTGTGACCGGCCGCGGCGCATAGTTTGGGCCCCAAGATTGCTCCTGAGGCCCTTCGGCGTTCTCGCACGGCGTGCGCTCTGTTATCGCATTGTCAGCTACCATATTCCAATGGAAGGGCAGCCTCCTACGGGACAGAACGCGTAAGTTTCGGCCAGGGAATTCTATTCTGGTTCTTTCTCTAAAACGCTATCGTGGGCAAACCCAATTTCGCCGCCGTAAATGTGATCATCTATAACAGCCAAGCGGTACCGGAGGGCGATACCATCATTCGGAGACTGGGCATACCGATCAAATTCAAGCAGCCTATAGCTTGCTTCGGAGATGTCCTCCTCCGCCTCTTTACGATTCTCGATCCGTGCATTCTCGAAATCTACTAACTCGGAGCGGACCATCAGATCAAGTTGATTTGATTCATACGCGGCCTCAAAGAGTAAGTAGTAAAGGCTGATCATGCCAACAGATCGAAGCAATGCGTCATTGTCCGTGAAAACGTCAGCCATAGCATCCAGCACCGAAATTACCGTATCCTTCGTGTCCTTGACGTCAGCGACTGCGCTCTCTGCATGATCTGCAAAGTAGCGATCCAAGTAAGCCTTCTTCGTGTCCAAGATCGAGTCTCGGCTCGACGTCAGCATCATTTTCGCAGCGATATCGAAGTGCCGATATCGAGAGTTTGTGAAGGGCAATTTCTCCGTAAAGAACTTGTGCTTGGCAATATCTCTGATCATCTTTGGGAGTGGACCAGGCTTAGCGTTTCTTTTCTCCGGAGCATTGAGGGGCATCGCCTCATTCAGCCTGGAAAACAGATCTTCGATGATTTCAGTATCGTCCGTCTCTATCGTGACAACGTCCAACGAAAAGGAGTCGAAATCTTGCTTGATATCGGGAAATTCAGTCGCAAGTTCTCGATAAGTTAGCCCACCCAAATCGACGTCTTCATCAGCCAAGTATTTGAAGTCTGCCTCCAGCGCGTAACGGTTCTCAACAAATGAAAATATAGCCTCCGCACGCTGTTTGCCGTCGATCATTGCGTATTCAAACGTCGAGTCGCCTTCGACGATAGGCGGCGAGAACTTATGCAGATATAACTTAGGGACATCAAAACCATTTATCATTGTGTCGATAAGCAGTTGTCGCTTATCCCGCGTCCAAATTTCACCTTGCCGTTGATAGTCCGGGTCCATCTTGATCCGATCTTTCATCCTGAACATCGCCCAAGCCGATGACTTCTGTAATTTGGCAATTGAAAACAGCGTCATTCCAATAGTTCCTTCGTATGTATTGCCAGAGTCTCCAAATCGGGAAACAGCATGAATTCATTGAAGCCCACGATCTTGAGCTCTTGGCGAATGTTGTGCTTGGAATCGTTGGGTATCACCAGTCTCCAGATGTGGCTGGCATCCTTAACTTCTTCAATCGGTTTGGGATCGGCGTGAATGATAGTGAAGGTCCCGCTTTGCGCGACCATCCGCCTGCTATTACGAGGGCCTATCGCAGCGACAGGTGCCATCACAGCGTCCTTCTGGCTGACACGCTCCGGCGCGTAGTTATCTAAAGCCTCATCTATTCCAAACGCTAAAACATCGCGTGGGTTCTTCCGGTTGTGCCCTGCGTGTGCATTAAGCTCCATGGGGTCGAGGCACCAGACCACAGCATCTTGCCCCTCCGCATCCTGCTCAAGTGCGAAATAAAGGGCGACCAAGGGGCTCTCAGACCAGTCAAGAAGGCGGGTAACGCCGCGGTGGTGCTGCATCAAGAAGATCCACTCCCAAATATCGCCTGGGACCCGATCGAGGAATGCGCCTGCATTCTGCTTGAACCGCTTGATTGCTGCACCCTCCTCGTCCATCGAGCCTTCTGGCTTGGTCTCAGTTGGCCTTGCGATATTGGGCAGCAGCTTCCAGTCAAGGCGCTTTTGCCCTCGAAACCAGACCATCCTATCGTTGGTTGTGTCCCTGAGAGCAGTGATGTAATCGCCAATGCTTCTGATTTGTCGGTCGTCGTGCTTCATTAAATTCCTCGGCGAATGATCAGAATCTGCTGTGCAATCTTGTCACCCGCCAAAAGCACAACTTCAAGTCGTGTGCTGAGACAAAATCTGTATGGGGCTTTCGAGCACGGCCAAACCCTCCTTAAATCTGATGCAGCCTGGGCCATAATGCGCTTCTATTCCACCGTTTTGCGCAAGATCATCCCGAATATCTCGACGGCTACCTGCAATAGGAAACAGGCGTCGCAAGTTGACACGGCTTTGTCGATGATTCCCCGCCGTTTCAAGCGAAACGCTGTCGATGCCTCACCGAGTAAAGAATTGTTAATTTTTGCAGGACGGCTTTTCTAAAGTTGAAGCTCGCGTAACGCACCTGCCGCGAATGTCATGAATCCCCCATCACGAACCACCCTCACCCTTTTCCCCACGGCCTTACCTTCGGCATTGCTGCCGTCACCTCCACATCCCGCAACATGCGCCCTGCCACCAACCCATCCCGCACCCAATCCAGCGCCTGCCACCAATCCTCATAGCCGCGTCGGGCTGAGGCGATCTGTTCGGGGTGCGGCCGCCAGGTGACCGGGCAGGCCAAAACCTCCACCGTGCGCCATTTGCGCCGGGTCAGCACCCGTTCTGTGCCAACGACTACTGTGGTCGACCGAACGCCATGCTGGTTTTGCCGCGTCTCGACAGGCACGCAACGTGGCACGACGCCGGGCATCCAGTCGGGGGTCAGCCCGGCGCGGGCAAGTTCGGCCACGCGGATCGCCATGCGGATGCCGCCGAGGCTGTCGGGCATGCCCGCGACGGTGGCGGCAATTACTTCGGCGTCGGCATGGGTGTAGCTGCCCATCTTGTGCTGGCCGCCATCGATCTTGCAGCCCAGCGCACCACGCTGCATCAGGACATATTCCAGCCCAAAGCCAAAGCCTTCCTCGGTCACATCCTTTGGCGGGGGCAGTTCCAGCTGCGCCTTTTCCACCCGGAACGCCCATTCCAGCGCCGCCTGCACGCCCAGCGCCCGTTTCATCTTTGCACTACCGGCGCGGCCGATCCGTCCCTGCATGCTCATGACAGCAATCCTTCAAAGAGGTTCATTTGCGCTGGGCTCTCCGGCTCGTCCGTTGGCCGCCAGATCCACGGGCCCGAGGCCATGGGCAGCTGCGAGAGTGCGCCACGCATGTGCTGCTGCCAGTGGGTGAACTCCGTTGCCGAGCAGGCGCAGAGCGCGTGCCCGATGGGCCAGCCCATCAGCCATCCAACGAAGAGCGGATTGAGCCGCCGCCGCGTGCGGGCTTTCAGGATCCGCCGCGAGACGGCCCGCCCATGCGAGGCAATCAGAGAAGCCCAGAGCGGGCGCGAGATCGGGGCGTGCGGCGAGGACCTCTGCCCACCCGAAGTGATCACCGGGTCCGGGCGGGTGAAGCCCTGTTCCGCTCGGTAGTGCAGGATATCCATCCGGGACTTGCCATCGGCCCGGATCACGCTGGCTGCGCTGCTGCCCTTCCAGTTCTGCGCCGCCGGTGTCGGCCACTGGAGCGCCTGCGCCGAGAGCTTCGGCTCGCCCCGGCTGTTGATCTTGCCGTGACGCCGATCGACCTGATCGTCCGCCACCGGGGTCTGCCATTGTGCCGCCTGTGCTGGCAGAGGCGGCATCCCGCCCGAGCCGTAACTCTGGTGCGGCCCACCCTTCGCGCCGTCGGTTGCCTTGGGCGTCGACCAGTTGATGATGCCCAGCGCCAGTGCTTCCGCCTTGCGGGTAAAATCGCTGTTGCCCGCCGGGTTGTAGGTTGCTGTGCCCGGATGCAGACTCATCGGTGTGGGCCAGGATGAAGATCCGCAACCGCTGGTGCGGCGCGCCGACTTCTGCCGCAGAGAACAGGCCCGCCGCAGGCGTGTAGCCCATGTCCCAAAGCTCTCGCAGCACGGTTTCCAGGCCGAGGCTGACGTGGCCGGGGACATTTTCGAGAAAGACCCATTCGGGACGGCATTCAGTGATGACGCGGGCGACATCGGGCCAGAGGTGCCGGGGATCGTCGGCCCCTCCGCGTTTGCCAGCGGCGCTGAAGGGCTGGCAGGGATATCCGGCGAGGACGATGTCGAAGGCCCCGCGAAAGGGCCGGGCGTCGAAGCTTCGCAGGTCGTCCCAGATCGGTGCCGGGGCGAAATACCCTGCGCGCTGGGCTGCAATGAGGACAGTTCGGGGCCAGTCCTCCCATTCGACAAAGGCGCGGGTGTGGAAGCCGGGCTCGGCGAGCATGAGGCCCATATCCAAGCCTCCGCCGCCCGCGCAGAGGGACAATCCGTGCCGGGGACGTGACACCAGGCCATTCACCGCACCCCCCGTTGCCGCAGTCGCTCGGGCGTTACCAGCCCGCGTTCCAGCATGGCTGCGCACATGGCGGTGCTGATCATGTTGGGAGGCAGATACTCGTCGGAGTTGACCTTCGCCGCGTAGAACGCCGCGAGCTCATCCGGGCTGGGTGGAGGGCCCATGTCGCGCTTGCGTTTGGCGCGCGCGGGGCTGGCACTTGCGGCAGCTGCCTGCGCATCACGCTTGGCAGCACGCTCCATGAAGCGATCCAGCGCCTTGGGGCCATCGGGCGGATTGGGGTGATCGCGCCGGGTCTCGGTGGCCACCTCGATGATCCGATCCTCGGAGAGCCCGAGGTCGTCGATCCAGCGGCACACATGGGTCCGCGCTGGCCAGCCCTGCCACCAGGCGGGGAGCGTGGCCCCCGCGGCAAAGCCCAGCGCTTTGAGCAACTCGCCAAAGAACCGATCAAAATCGGCCTCGCGCGCCTGCGCGTCCTCCTCCTCCTTTACTGGTTTACTTAGGGGTTCTCTTACAGGGTTAGTGTCGCAATTTGAGACACGGGAATCGCTATTTTTGAGACACGGGTTTGCGCCAATTTGAGACACGGACCCGTGTTCCGATTCGAGACACGGGTTCAGGTCTGTCGTGGACGACAAGCCATTGTCCACATGAGATTTTTGGGCATCCGGCCCATGTCTCAAATCCGGACACGGGATTACCGCTTCTCCTGCCTCAAAGGGGTTGGCTGGATCAGGCTCGATTTGACCTGGCCCGCGGGGCGTGAAGCCGGTCTCAAAGCCCAGAAGATAGCGGGTGGGGCGCTGCTGGCCGGTCTTGGGGTCGATGACCCGGATCCGGCGGATTAGGCCGCGTGCTTCCAGCCCATCGAGGTGCCGGTTCAGGGTCGCCCGGCTGATCTCGCAATCATGGGCCAGCCGTGCTTGCGAGGGAAAGCAGCCGTAATCCGGGTTGAACCGGTCGCACAGATGCCAGAGCACGATCTTGGTGGTGGGTTTCAGCCCGCGCTGCTTGATGGCCCAGTTGGTGGCTTCGTGGCTCATGGCGTGGGCCTCCGGGCTGGAAGTTGCACGCGGCTGGTGAAGCCATGGTCGGCCAGCGCGCCCAGCGCGTCATCAAGCGAACACACCAGCGCCCAGCCGAAGCCCTGCGCCAAAACGGCATCGCGAAACGCCTCCTGCGTGGGGCGCAATCGGCCCTTGGGGGCTTTCAGTTCCAGAAAAAGAACGCGCCCGTCGCAGAGCACCATCAGGTCCGCAAAACCCGCATGGACGCCCATGCCTACGAGGATCGCCTGGCGCTTTGCGCCGCGCGGCCCGGGCTCTGCCACCTCGTTGGCGCAGTGATGGATGATCGCCGTGCGGGGAAGCGCCACGCGCAAAGCCTGCACGACAGCACGCTGCAGATCGGCCTCCGGGGTGCCTCGCCGCTTCATGGTGCCACCTCCGGATCCGGGCGGTGACAGGCACGGCCAAGCTGCCACCCATCGACCACCACCAGCAGGCTACGCGCGTCTTCGCGCTCCTGTTCCGTGTCACCATGCTGGACAAGGAACCTGCAGGCCAGCCGGATCAGGTGATCGGAATGGTGAACGACATCGGCCACAACCGCGCGAGCCTCGCGCCGCCGCTCCTCGATCCAGTCAGCGCGCGCGGCGTCCCGTGCATAGGGTTTGCGAAAAGGAATGGGCACGTTCATCGCCGAGCTCCTGTGCGCCGGGGACTTGGCTGTTCCTGCTGCTGCAGCCACTCCTGCACCGCCTCGCGGCGGTAATAGATCTTGCGGCCTGCCCGCACGCAGGGTGGACCGACGCGGCGCGCCTCCCAGCGGCGCAGCGTGTCCACTGTCAGATCCAGTTCAAGCGCCAGGTCGAGGCGGCTGATCCAGCCGCTCAACACGCCACCTGGCGTGGACCGCTCTGAAGTTCGGGTGTCTCGCATTGTCTTGTCTCCTTTTGATCGCCCGAAGCGGGCGGGGTTCAGGCTCGAGGAGACGCAGACGCAAAGGGGTGGCGGGAAGGCGCAGGGTGGCGCTGGAATTGGGAATGCGTGCCACCCCTTGTTTTATTGGGTTTTGCGCGTTTTTGGCGATGTCAGACGCCGCCGGTGCACAAGGTGCAGGCGTGCCTGCCAGCACAATGCCAAAGGTGGCTTTACGTCTTTGCACCGCACCAGCCTGCACAGGCCCGCATTGGGCGACATTCGGCAGCACGGACGGGATTTCAGTTGGGTGGCAGGGTGGCATTGGATTTTAAAAATCGCGCCACCCACTGATTTCATTGGGAATTTACAAAATTCATTGGCAAATCTGGCCGCAATGGGCGCTGCGCGATCCGTTGCCCATCACTGCCGCGCGGGCGGCGCTTGCCAGATTTTTCGCAAAACCCGGAAATAACCAACAAAACAAGGGGTGGCGCGCATTCCCAATTCCAGCGCCACCCTGCGCCTCCTTGCCACCCCGGTCTGTGTGTTTGGCTTGATTACCGGGCGAATCTACGCCTGTGTCACAGGCGAGAGGAGGGCTTTCGTTGGTCAACAGATTGCGCTTGAACGAAAAAATGGTGCGGGAAGCAAAATCTGCCGAGGGACGCGATTACCAGATCTTCGACACGGACGTGCGGGGGTTCTCGATCCGCATCCTGCGCTCTGGCAACCGGTCGTTTGCGCTGGATTATCGCCATGCAGGCGCCCAGCGCCGCATGGCGATCGGGCGCTGGCCGGAATGGACGGTGACAGCCGCGCGCGAACGCGCAAAGCAATTGCGCCGCGAGATTGAGGAAGGCTTCGATCCCCTTGGCGCACGGGGCGAGTTGCGCGAGGCTCCAAGGGTCAGGGACATGATCGAGCGTTATTTGGCGGAGCATGTGCCGCATCTTGCCAAAACCAACGCATCGGACCAGCGATCCATGCTGACGAAACTCGTCGCCCCCCATTGGGGCAACAAGCTGGTCAGTGAGATCACGCCCCATGATGTGGCGAAACTGCTGAACATCATCGCCAAGGGCCGGGCGCGCCCTTCGAAGGACAAACCCAACAACCGGGCGCGCAAGCTGCAAGGGTCAAAGCCGACCCCTATCCGCGCCAACCGGACGGGCGAGGTGCTGCGCAAGATGTTCACGCTGGCCATCAGCTGGGGCTGGCGTACGGACAATCCGGCGTCGGGCTTCAGGAAAAGGCTGGAGAACGCCCGCGAGCGGTTCTTGTCACAGGACGAGATCGCGCGGCTGGCCGAGGCGCTGGACGCGGCCGAAGATCAGCGCGCCGCCGGGATCATCCGGATGTGCCTGCTGACCGGCAGTCGGGTGGGCGAGGTGCGGCAGGCGCGGTTTGAGCAGTTCAATCTGGAGCTGGGCAGCTGGTCAAAGCCTGCCACCACGACCAAGCAGCGCAAGATCCACCGCATCCCGATCTCTGCCGAAGTGGCCGCCATTGTGCGCCAACGCGAACTGCTGGTGCCAAAGGGCAATCCGTGGCTTTTCCCCGGCGATGTGCCGGGACAGCCGGTTAAGGAAATCCGCCGGTTCTGGATTACCATGCAAAAGGAGGCCAACCTTCCCGGTGTGCGGATCCACGACCTGCGCCACACGTTTGCGTCCTTGCTGGTCAGCGGCGGGGCCTCGCTGGAAATGATTGGCAAGCTGCTGGGACACAGCCAGCTGCAGACGACACAGCGCTATGCGCATCTGATGGATTCGCCCCTGCGCGCGGGTGTCGATGCCGTAGCCAGCATGCTCCGGCCCCGCCCGAAGATCGTGCATGATGCCGACGCTGCGCCAAATACTACGTCGGGGGATCAGCGGTCAGCTTGATGTGTGTTGTCCAAGGATCCCGATCTGAGAAGACATAAACGATGACAGCAAGGGGCTCATCCTCAGCGACAGTCGTGCACACCACGTCTGTGGCGGTCTTTACGCAGATGCAGCAACGTGAACGGCCCATAGCTGCCGTTCGTGGCAACCGCAGTGGATTACCGGAGACAGCTTAAAGCGAAAACGCTGCGCTGGCTGAAAACTGCAATAGCTGACCTTTGGATTGCGGGCCATGAACTGGCAAACTGCTGTGCGCTCGGTCGGTGTGAATAACTGGTAAATCAGGAGGCGACACAATAGGCATGATTCGAGAGAGATATGTTTAAACCGAGAGGCGAAGCGATTACGAATGGCCATTGATTTTTCTGATATGCTTGATGATGAGACCGCACCGGTTCTGCATCCGCGCGACATCTTCTTCACGCTGGCGCGCGACCCCGCCTTCGCATTCCCGCGCGACATTCAGACCGAGGTGCTCAATAAATGGTATAGTCGACGTGACGAGCGCGACGTTATCGTCAAGCTGAACGTCGGAAGCGGCAAGACGCTGGTAGGCCTCCTCATGCTTCAGAGCGCGTTGAACGAAGGCGTCGGGCCAGCACTTTGGGTTTCGCCAAACATCCAGCTTGCCCGCCAGATCGTCACTGAGGCGGCTGCTGTTGGAATTCCTACTACCGAAGATCCGCGAGACCCCTCCTTCGCTACGGGGTCGGCCATTTGCGTCGTCAACGCTTACAAGCTCTTCAACGGCAGGTCGGTTTTCGGCGTCGAGCGCAGTGCTATCGAGATCGGCGCGGTGGTCGTAGATGACGCGCACGCCTGCGTCTCCACCCTTAGCCAGCAGTTTCGAGCAACGTTTGCGAACACACATCCAGCCTACCACGCGATCATCGGAATCGTCGCGGAGGATCTGAAAGCGAGCGATGCGCCCCGCTTCCTCGAGGTTAATGCTAGCGATCCACGTTCCGCCATGGAAGTGCCCTTCTGGTCGTGGGATGCAAACCATGACGCGGTACTTGCGGTGCTACACGAGCACCGCGAAGACGATAAGTTCCAGTACGTCTACCCCTTTGTCAGCCGTCTTCTTAGGCAGTCGCGCTGTGTGATTGGCGGACAACGCCTTGAGATCGAACCGTATTTCCCCGCTACCGACCTTGTACGGTCGTTTCAGCGTGCGCAACGGCGCATTTACATGACCGCTACACTTGCCGACGACAGCGTCGTGGCGACCCATTTTGGAGCGGACCCAAGTAATATCGGGATACCGATTGTGCCAACGTCGTCGCAATCGATGGGCGAACGTATGATCCTCATGCCTCAGGAGCTGAACACCGATCTCACGGGTGCTGACCTCCGCGGGCTTCTTAGAAAGCTCGCGGACGACGTCAACGTAGTGGTCATCGTCCCGTCGAAGGCCGCCGCAAGCGAATGGATGGAGGTCGCCGACCGTGTGCTCGTGGACGACGGTGCATCAGACAGCGTAAAGGTAGCGGATGGCGTGGAGGAACTCCGTGCCGGCCATGTGGGCCTCGCGATCCTCGTGAACCGCTACGACGGAATCGACCTGCCCGGCGACGCCTGCCGTGTCCTCGCCGTAGCCGATCTTCCCGAGGTAACATCTTTCGCCGATGACCTCGACAGCAACGTTCTGAGCGAAACTGACGTAAACCTCCGTCGGCAGATCGAACGCATAGAACAGGGCATGGGCCGTGGTGTCCGCTCCAACGAGGACCATTGTGTCGTCCTGCTCATCGGATCGCGTCTTATCTCCCGGCTACGATCACGTGCAGGTCAAGAGATGTTGACGCCAGCGACTAAGGCCCAGCTTGAATTGACGCGCAAGATTGCCGCACGCATGACAGAACCATCCGCCCACGAAATCGGCGTCGTGATCCGCCAGTGTCTCAACCGTGATCCGGGCTGGACAGCGCTTAGTCGCAAGGCGCTCGTGGGCATTGCGGTAGATGATGCACTCCGCCTCGACAACACGAAGTTAGCACTTCGGACCGCGTTCGATCTCGCACGTGCAAACCGGCAGCAAGAGGCAGTGACTGTTCTCAACGATGCCGTGAACGATCAAGACGATCCGCATATGAGAGCATGGCTGCTCGTGCGGAAAGCTGCTTTCCTCCACCCGCTCGACGCTCAACTGGCGCAGAAGGCGCTCTCCGCAGCTCATGACATCGATAACGTTGTGCTCAAGCCGATTGCAGGAACGAGGTACAAGCAGCTCGCACCCGCGACAGGACAACAGGCCAGCGAACTGATTGCCTTTCATAACCGGTTCATCGATGCGACGCAGCGAAACCTCTTCGTAAACAGCCTTTGCTCGGATCTGCGATTCCTCCCAAAAACATCCGAAAAATTTGAGGCCGCCGTGGACGAACTCGCATCTTTCCTCGGCATCGCGGCATACAGGCCCCAGAAACGCGAGAGAGGAAAGACGGACAACCTGTGGGCGCTCGCCGACACCTCATTTCTGGTAATAGAATGTAAGAACGAAGTGCTCGAGGGACGGGAGCAAATTACAAAAACGGAAGCCGGGCAGCTCGGTCAATCAATGGAATGGTTCAGGTCCCGCTACCCTGCATCGCAGGGAGTGCCGATCATGATCCATCCTACTCGAAAGCTCTCGTCTGATGCTGAGGTGGTCGCGGGCATGCGCGTCATCGATAAAAATGCACTGGACAAACTCAAGCGTAAGCTTCGCGAGTTCGGCAAACAGCTTGGCGACCCTTCAGTCGGATCGAACGCTGCTGAGGTTGCTCAACGGTTAGAACAGTTCGGATTCCGCAGCGAGCGATTTGTGCAGGAGTTCACAGTTGCCCCAACGTAGGAGGTTCGGCGATTCAAGTACCTTTTAGACCCCATTCTTGAGCCGCAGACAGCACGAAAGTCCGCTGTCATGAGACGGCCCTAACTTAGAAAATAGGGATCCCTGCGCACTGCGGTCGTGTATGCGGAACGCTTCGAACGGCAGCTCTCCGCCCTGCACGACGTTGATGCAGAGGCGGCGAAGGGCATCGGGTGGCTGGTGTGAACGGCTTGAAGTTCTCGCTATGAGCCGCCGGTTGCTGCCGCATCGCTTCGAGCGTGGGATCAATTCAGGTGGTGTTGCTGCGCAGCTCACGCCAGATCGGCGTGATCCTCCTACGGATGCTACGGCTGTCGGGGATCCTTGCACCGCCTGTCTGATCGGCGAACCAGTCCTGCATTTCTGCGACAAGCTCCGCCTGCGTGGAGGGCAGGCCCTGATCGTGGATGCGCTTGATCAGGGCGATGTTCATGCCCGCCCAATCATAGGGCTGCTTGCCATTCGCACCAGCGGCGGCCTTGCGAACCAGGTCGTGCTCGTCCTCGAACCCGAAAACCTCATCCGCGCGGATCAGCATATCCGCCACCGCCACCGGTACGCCGTCCGGCGGGTCCGTGATGATCAGCCAGTCCGAGGCTTCAGGTGGCATGATGCGTTGCATGGCACTTTCGGACGGGCCTGGCCCACTGCGGCGGAACAGGGGCAGCAGGTCCATCGGCGAAAGGGTCACTGGACCGGCCACCATTGCATCGCCACAGCGGACAAGACTGATCCCCGTCATGATCTTAAGCTTGCCCTGCGATGCCCACCCCGCGATGTCGGCGACAGAACAATCCCAGCGGAATGAGACTTCATAAAGCGAAAAAAACACGCGCGGTGGTAATGCCACAGCGATCCCTCCTCAATTGGGCCAGAGGAGAGACCATGCCTGTACCTTGCTGACCACATTTTTATGGCAAGACAGGACAATCCGGGCGTACATAGTCAGGGCGTAAACACGCCTTCTTCGACACTTGCGCGCAAATGAGTCATCCTGCCGTGCTAATGATTGAGGACTGCTCGCCTCAGGTGTCAGAATGACGGCCCGCTCGATTCGGAGCAATAGCGGCAAGGGCAGATCAGCGCTCGAATCTGTGGACATCCACCGGAAAGAAAGAGATTGGCAAAACTGGCCGCTCCACGAGCAGGTTCTTGGCTGCCGGGCGTGATTGATGATCGGCCAAGTCATGTCAACGCCACGTCAACCCGCGTGCGCCTGTTTGGCCCCGTTTGGGACGTTCAAAGCCGGTCAAACGCGGTCGATGCCAGATTGGAAAGTTGGTGAAATCAAAGGCTTATCGTCTAAGCGCTTGTTTTTTCTAAGCTATTGGAATCGTTGCAATTTCGGCTCATAACCATGAGCTCCTAGGTTCAAACGCTGTCCCCCCAACCAAAGAACAAGCCTGTTCATGCAAGGCCTATTGAGCTGACTGGTACAAGTCTTTGTTTTTGATAAGTAATATTGGCCTTACACTGCGCTACCCGTCTGATGACGATTTGGAAAAACTTCTGAGTGCCGCCAAATCTAAAATGCAGCGCTAGAATTTACTGGCAAAAGCTGACTCTGCGAATGCGGCCAAGACGCTCATCAACTCGACATCTTAAGGCTGACAGCATGGCACATGATCTGAAACGCTCCCAGATAAGTCTTGTCCGGGTGTCGATCGCCGTGGATGCAAAGCCTGCTGTCTTGGTCAAAACATTCTGCATCGGCCGTTCAACCATCCGAGCAGTTTTGGCCCAGCAGTGACTTTGGACCAAATGGGTTGATCTTGCGCGGATCAACGCTTTTGGCTGTTAGCCTATGCGGTGCCTTCTACTGGGTTAAGCCCGCCAGTAACGGGCTGACCTGTGGGTGTTGCAAATGATCATGAGGCGTGTCCGCCCTCGCGTAAGGTACTGTCGGTGGCATGCAGCGTGGCATGTCATGTGCCGTCAATGAAGCTGGGTCCGGGTCGCGCTCATCTGGGTCCGGGTAGGGTCCGGGTATATGGCACGCTATAACCCTTTGAAATTGTTAGGTGGGTCCGGGTGGTCCGGGTAGGTCCGGGTCTTTTCACTACCTTTTCGTAGGGGGTCTGCTTGTTTCCCCCCTCTGATAAGTTTTCTGTAAAAGACCCGGACCACCCGGACCCACCCGGACCCGGCATTGATTTTGTTGGATTATTTTAGAGGTGTAGACCCGGACCCTACCCGGACCCAAAGCTGACAGACCCGGACCCAATCACGCTGTCTGGTCCCGCCCGAGGCTGTTGCGCCGATACCGACGTTCGCGCTGGGCGCTGTTGCCGTGGCCGCCTACGCGGGCGCGGTACTGCCGGAAGCCCATGCTGGTGAGGGTGCGCACGACCCGGTTCTGATCAGCCTGCGTCCAGCGCGCCCTTTCCATGCCCAGCGCCTTTTGAAGGATCTCCGCGACGGTCACACCTTCGTTCTGTTCTGTGATGTGTTCGAGATAGCGGCGGATCGGCCCGTCCCACGCGTCACCCTGATAACGATCGGCCTGCTGCTCTGCTGCCAGTGATTCCAGATTGTCGTTGTCCAGCCACCAGGGATCGCCAGCACGAAACCTCACGCAGGCTTCGGCCCACAACTGGTCGCGGTCGCGTTCAATAGCGGCAATGTCGATGGCATCGCAGGCCACGGGCCAGAAACGTCGACCGCCGGTGGCATCTTTCAGATATCCACCCTCGGGATTGATACTGCCTGCAAACACACATTGGCGCGGTAGGTCGACCAATCGCTTTCCATAGGGTGGGCGGAAGCGATCAGTGGTTCTGCTGATGAACGCCTTGATGGTGCCGACCTCGGCGCGCGACATCGTGTCCAGTTCAGCAATTTCGATGATCCAGACGCTTCTTGTTTCCATCGCGGCATCCTTGCTGCTGAGGTCGGACAATCGATCGGTGAACCATGGCTGACCCATTATCTGCAGCGCGCTGGATTTCTTGATCCCCTGAGGGCCTTCCAGGATCAGGGCGCAGTCTACTTTTGCGCCGGGGCGGTAGATCCGTGCTACTGCGGAAATCAACCAGCGTGGACCGACGGCGCGGGTGTAGGGATTGCCTTCCGCACCGAGGTAGGTGGAGAGCCATCCCTCGATTCTTGGCGTGCCATCCCACACGAGGGCGTCGAGATATTCCCTGACGGGATGGAAAAGCCGGTCGCGTGCCACAACCTCTATGGCTTGCCCCGCAACAGAAGCTGGGACCAGGATACCTTGATGCTGCAACCAGTTGGCAACCAGCAGGTCATCGCGGTCGGACCATTCGCTGCCTTGCCATTTGCACCCTTCAGTGTGCCATGGCGGTGGATTGCGTGCGACAGTGGTGGCTGCGAATTCATCATGCCACAAGACGCCCTTCCATTCTGGCGCTGTGCGCAGGGCCAGAATGCCGTTTGCGAGGACGGACCTGGGCTCGCCTTCCCGGTTGACCAAGAGATTGCCGCGCCAGTCGGTGGAAATTGCGGCAGTAGGGATGGATCGCGGGATCAGGTCACGGACTGCCTGATCTCCTCGCGCGCGCAACACGTCGTTGAAATCCGAGCCTGATGGCGGTTCTGCAACCGCAACGTCATGGCCCCGTGCGCGGAGCGTAGTGATTGCGCTCTGGCGCTGTTGATGGGCTTTGCTATCCAGTGCGTCATCGTCGCCAGCGATCAGGACGGGTTTGCCTGCAGGGACCGGTGCGCGCGCGATATTGGAAATGCCAAGACAGGCCCAAGTTTCTTGCCCCGTGGCTTGCCAAATGGACAGGGCGTTCTCGACGCCCTCGCACAGGATCAGCGGCTCAACGCCGGGCAGGCGGACGGCAGCGCGAGCCGACCAACCATCCACAGCTTTGTTGGTTCGCTTCACGATGTTCACCGGGGCCTTTTGACCATCGTCGGTGAGATAGACTTGCTGAACAGCAAGGACATCTCCGGCCTCATCTGTCGCGAGAGCAACCAGCGCGCCATGCTGGCCAGCGGCAAAACGACGAAACCGAATGCAGGCGGGAGGCATTGCGGTGATGCCTCTGTTGCGCAGATAGGTCTCTGCAGCACTCGCCTCAATGCCTTTGGAACTGGCGACGATCTCTGCCACAGTTGTTTTGCGTTCGATGGTTTTTGGTGCCGAGACAGCAGTTTTGGCGGGTTGCTGCTGAATGTCGCCAAGCCAGTCGCGCGCCCAGCGCCAGGCTTCTGTATCTGGCAGGCCCAGATGGTGGCGGATCAGCTCAAGTCCATCGCCGCCAATCCCGGCTTCGTGGTCATACCAGCGCCCGGCGCGTGGGCCTGCAACCTCGATGGCCATGCTACCCTTGCTGCCATAGCGCAGTTGGGCTCTCGTCGAGTGGCTTGAATTGGGTTCGCCCAGCAGCGATTGCGCAAGATCGGCCATGCGATTGTTTAGGCGCACAGCCAAGTCCGCAACCGAGAGGTGTGCTGAAAGCTGGCGCACCGGCGCGTTTGCGATGGCGTGGAAATCTCGAGGGCTCTGCACTTTTGTCATCTGCAGCGCACCTTTCACATGGGCGTTGTTAATGCCTTGCTTGTAAGCGTTGGCTCACCGCCAGCTCGATTTGGCACGACCGGCTGCTTGAGGGGATTGTTGACCGAATTTGGGGTGCTGATCACAGCTCACGCTCTTGCAGTTCAATCCACTCGATGAGTTTGCTTTTGCGAGCACAGATGACATTCCCGATCCGGAATATGGGCATCCCAACCTTGGCGTCGCTTGCGTAGTAATAGACCTTGCGACGATGGCGAACATTGCCAAAGACGAAGACCGCGATGGCCTCCGCGCCGTGCAGCAGGTCATCAGCGATGGTCGCAGCCTCTGCGCCTGTGGTGTCAATGAAGTGTTTCATTGGTCAGTCTCTCTTTTCTCGGGTGAAATCAGTTCCTGAACGAAGTGCGCCTTGCGGCCATGCAGCCGATGTGACGCCATACGGACCTGCATGCTGGCGTTGACTGTCGCTTTGCTGAGAAAATTGCCGTGGGTCGCCATCGCCACCCGATACAGCTTTTCCATTGCCTGATATCCAACTGGCCCGAGGGTGGATTTCATGGCTTTGCGTCCCTTGGGTGAGCCTAAGGCCCAAGGGATGGGCATGAAGCCGTCCTTTCGGACCATGCCAAGAACGAGGTCTTTCCGTCCGAGGGTCGCGTTTGGCAGGAGCGCAAGAGCGGTGCCCGAAACCCGAAGAAACAGAAACTTCCGATCCACCAGCTCCAGTTGCCAGTCTTTGTCCGATGCCCTGATGAGAGTTGTAGCCTGCGCTTCTAAAGATGGCTGGCAAGCGACAGCTATCGTGACCAAGGCATCCCATGTGCCGCCAAAAGTCTTGCCCATCGCTTCTGATACGACCCGGATATTCCAAGCAAAATGCTCGCTCATCGCGGCTGCAATGGACGCCTTTAGGATTTCCTGTTCGGGCCATGCGCGGCGAAACCCACCGTGGGGTTTGGCAAGCTTTTGTGATTGGATTGCTCCGGCCGATTGAAGGACGCGCAAGCTGGGCAACGGCACACCCGATCCCGCAGAGGCTTCTGGGTCGCCATACGCGTCCGTTGCCGGATCGCCCGATTCCTTGGCTGTCATTGTTAATTCTTCCCGCCATGACCGATATCTTACACAAGATACAATCCGTTGCTAGTGCAATCGATATGGTTCATATCTATAGAGCTCGGCTTTAGCAACCGTTCCCGTTTCTTACTGAATTTAGGGGAGATCATGGCAACTATTCGCAAACGGACGCTGCCCTCGGGGCTGGTGCGCTGGCAAGTGGATTTTACCGACCAAATCGGCAAGCGCAGGTCCAAGCTGTTTCCGCGTCGCAAAGACGCCGATATCTATCTGGTCAAGGTCCGCTCGCTGGTGGCCAACCACACATATCTGGCTGACAGCGAAAGCCTGACTTTGCTTGAGGCTTCAAATAGCTGGCTCGACCATTGTGAGGTGCGCTGCAAAACCGGGCGGCGGATGGAGCGCGCCACGCTGCGCGACTATAGCGATAAAGTGCGTTTGCACCTCAAGGATCCCGAGATCGGCCTTGGCGACAAGCTGCTGGCCCATCTTACTCGACGCCATGTGAATGAGCTCCGCGACAGGATGCTGTTGGCTGGGCGGTCAGAACACCTGACACGCCGCACCATTTCGGTGCTGAAGCTGATCCTCGACCATGCCATCGACAACGGCCAGCTGTTCGCCAACGCTGCCCAAGGTGTGCGCATAATCAAGTCCAGCCGGATCGATTACAAAGCGCCGGTTCCATCGAAGGACGCGATCCGCGCCCTGATCGAGACGGCGGGCGAAGATTTCAAACCGCATTTGATCGTGTCGGCGCTCGGTGGGCTGCGTGCCTCCGAACTGCGAGGTCTGCGCTGGCAGGACGTAGATTTTGACAAGGGCTTTATCTATATCCGCCAGCGGGCCGACGCCTACAATCAAATGGGTGAGCCGAAATCGCGGGCAGGGTTCCGCGACATCCCCGCTGGGCCGATGGTCTTGAACGCCCTGCGCCGCTGGAAACTGCGCTGCCCTAAAAGCGAACTTGGGCTGGTCTTCCCCGCTCCACGCGGCGGCATCCTTCAGCACACCCGAACGCAGGACCGCTTTCGCAAGCTGCTGGTAAACGTCGGTGTGACGATGCGCTGGCACGACCTGCGCCACTTCGCCGTGTCGCTCTGGATCGAGCAGGGCTTCTCGATCAAGGAGATTATGACCTTCGCAGGCCATTCCTCGATCCAGATGACCATGGAACGCTACGGCCACCTGTTCCCCTCGCCGGACCACCAGAAGGCCATGGCCATGGTTGAGGTCAAGCTTCTGGGATAAGATATTTCCATGACATGGCTTCCGGAACAGATCCTCGCTGATTTCGCCACCGTCGCACGGCTGGCGCGCGTCACGCTGGCGGCGGAAGACATCCGTGTGGAGGCGCTGCCCGCGCCCCACACCCCCACGCGGCTTCTGGC
>Ga0307966_1001005_pt1 | contig 22933 bp, 17 predicted proteins | sample OrgLakmetagen646_FD_203141 | JGI IMG/M metagenome (GOLD analysis project Ga0307966, IMG submission 203141) | Saline water microbial communities from Organic Lake, Antarctica - #646 | ecosystem: Environmental > Aquatic > Non-marine Saline and Alkaline > Saline | place: Antarctica: Organic Lake... | reverse complement strand
GCAAGAGAATCCAGCGGAGCTGGAGACCGCTTATAGGCCCTTATTAACGCTTATAGAAAACCTGAATAAGGGACCCTGTTTCATTCTGCGCTCATAAATTACGCAGGGTGTTTGAGCTGGCTCACCACCTAGCGATGCAACGCCAGTCGCGTCCGGAGATCGGCTCACCCCGACCAAACCGCCGAGACCTCGCTAGCGCGAGTTCGCTACGGCCTACAATCGCAAAGACCTCGCTAGCGCGAGTTCGCTACGGCCTAAATCCTGAAAGACCTCGCTAGCGCGAGTTCGCTACAAACTGAATCCGCAAAGACCTCGCTGGCGCGAGTTCGCTACGGTCTAATGCATTTTAGAGGGACAGGCTTATTTAATTACCCGGACAGAGCAACCACGGGCTTGACCCGATCCAACAAACCTCTACACATCTTAAACACAGCAACAGGAGACTCCTCAGAGTTTTAACCTAAAATCGGCAGTTAAAGAGAAGAGAATTTTTTAAACCGTCAATTTACATTAATTAACGTTAATAAGGACACTCGCCTAATTGGCGGCAATAATACTCGCTAAAAAAACTTTTAAATAGATCGTAAAGTGCTTACCTAGAAATACTTACTAAATTATAATTCACGTAAATTAACGTAAATTAACGGTTCAACTCATTTTTTTAGGATAATGGATCTTTATATTTTGCGTTTGACCCCTTCAGTTTTCTGCTGACCTCTACAGTTTTCCTTCAGTTTTAAGAATTCAAGCAGGTTGACTACAAGAATTACGGAATGACATCTTTTGAATTTCGTCATTCGCGAGCTAGAAGCTCCCGCTACTATTTGTCGTCTCAAAGATTATTTCTGCTGTTCGCCCGTGAAGATCGACGGTTTCGATCTTGAGCAACTTCATTCCTGGGAGGGGCTTTTGGAGTAGGGCTTGGACTTGCTTGAGCTCGGTGGCGGTTTGGTCCATCACCTCATCTTTTTCTTCCCAATGGATACGGTAAGCGGCCTCGCCTTCGTTCAAGCGTCGGGGCTTGAGTGGGGTGACCTTGGCTTTGACCTTCTTGGTCTTTTTAACGACTTTTACCTTCTGGCTGGAAGGTAAAAAGACCTTCGGGGCTTCGAAGGGGTAGCCGGCACCGAATAGCTCCTTGATTCGGCTCTCTGTGGTGTGCACACGCGCAAGCTCAGCTTCCCGTTCGATCAGGAGGCTGTTGATGGCGATGAGCTCTTCGGGAGAGGCCGACATAGACGAAACGCTTACGCGTCGTCGGGTTTGGCTGCGTCCGAGTCGTCGTCGGAGGGTGCTTCCTTAGCCGGTTCTTTGGAAACGGGCACTTCGGGGGTCGTCTCGGCGGGCGTCTCGGCTTTGACTTCGGGCTTTGGCTTGGGCGCGGCTTTCTTCTTGGGCGCGGTGGTCGCGGTAAAGGTGGCCACGGGCATGGGTGGCTCGGGGAACGGGAAGACGCCGTCTTCGCCCACGATCTCGCAGACTTGGGTTTCGAGTTCGGCGATGCGCTGGTAGGCGGCTTCGCGCTCTTCGAGCAGAGTGTCGATCTGCGTGCGTGCTTCGAGTGCCTGACGGATCGTCTCTGCGTCGCCGCGGAGGATGATCTCAGTCTTCGTCAAGGGAGTGAGTTTTTGTGGGTTTTTAGCCATGGTGATATTGGTTGAAATTAGTCGTTAAAGAAATTGGCGATTTTATTGAAGAGGGCGCCTTTTGCGGAGGGCGAAGGATGAACCGTTTCCTTGCGGGGGCGCTCGGACTCCGCGGCGGATGGGGACATCGGCCCTTTCGAGAGGGGGTCTTGGCCTAGACGCTCGGGACTGGGCTGTTCTTGGCGGAGGCGTTGCGCGGAGTTTTCCTCAGCGGCGAAGATGACCTTGCGATTGGTATCTCCTGCAAGGATGTAGAGTTGGCGCTCGTTGAGGCTTGGGTTGTGGGCGAGTTGCAGGCGCACGTGTGGACTTGGGTCTTGGACTAAGCGGCTGCGGGTTTTGTCGTCGAGTCGGGCGGATCGTGCGGCAAAGGCGCGCACGCTGGGTGCCTGGTGTGTGGTGAGTTGTTGGGCAACCTCCTCGGTAAAATTATCGTAGCCGATTTCCTGATAAGCGATGTGCTCGGCCACGGTGAGCGTCGCCCGATGGTTGATAAGGAGCTCGTAGTGCTCGGCTTGCAAGTCGTCACGGTAGGCGATGAGCAGAGCAATATCGTCGTCCGGATGCAGACAGAGTTCGCGGAGAGTGGCGTCGCTGGTGGCGGGGTTTTTCGCGAGGGTGCGGGCGGAGCCGGGATCGTTGGCTGCGGCAATGTGTAGTGCGATGGACTCGTGGATGGAGCGGTTGGCCGCGAGTCGGCGGCGCACTTGCGGAGAGGTGTTTTGGGCGAGTAGTCGCTGGATGCTGACGGGGAGGTCGGCCTGCTCGGCGAGGAAGATGCGGTCGCGGATGTCTTCGGACTCGGCGAGGTAGAGCATCTCGGCACCGGAGAGCTCAGTGCCTCTCAGTGCGGTGCGGCAGACGAATGGGTGTGGCGACAGGCGGAGGGCGCTGCGCACGGCTCCGGGGAGTGCCTTGCTCCGCTTGAGGAGTAGGAGCTGCTGGCCTTGCTGGTTATGATCGGCCCAGAGTTGGAGCAGTTCTTCGTCGAGCGTGTAGTTTAAAATAGTGGCGGCGCTGACAAGGGTATCTTCGCTCCGGGCGAGGTGCACGGCGACGTCGATGTCGAGGTTCTTGCGCTCGCTCAGAGCGATGCGCACGGCGGTCGAACGGTCGTCGGCGAGCACGAATTGCAGGGGGTTGGGCAGGCCCGTGTTTTGCGCCAGCGCGGCGCGGACGAATTCGTTTTCGTCGCTGGTTAAGGCCTGAAATTCTTTGGGTGTGAGGTTGGGGTTGGCGGCGAGGGCGTGGCGCACTGCGGCCTCGGGATGCTTGACGAGCCGACTGAGTGACTGTTGGGGGCAGCGTGGATTCCCCGCTAGACCGATGGCGATGGCGACTTTGTCGGGATCGAGTGTGCTGGCGATCTGTTCCGCGAGATCGGAGGGGATGAGCGGATAGTGCGCGAGAAAGCTGAGGTAGCGGTCTTGATCGTGATAGAGATCGAAGAGCTCTCGGAGGATGCGCGTGAGCAGGGGCGGCTTGCGATGTGCCTTCACGGTCGCAGCGATGCCAATGGCATCGATCTGCGCGACCAAATCTTGGCAGGTTTCTATTGTTTGCACCATTCGACCTCCTCGGGGGTGATGAAGACTTCACGCGGGGTAGAGCCGTTTTGCGGGCCGACATGCATGCGGTCTTCCAGTTCTTCCATCAGGATCGCGGCGCGGTTGTAGCCGATGCGCATGCGACGCTGGAGGAAGCTGGTGCTGGCTTTTTGAGTCTCGGCCACGATGAGGAGGGCCTTCTTGAGCAGGGCCTCGTCGTCCTCGCCCTCAATGCCTTCAATCCCGATCTGGGTGCCGGATTGATCGACGGGGGCAACGGTGCTGAGGTCGACGCGAAACTCCGGCAGGCGCTGTCCGGAGATGTGTTCGACCACTTTGAGGATCTCGTGGTCTTCGACCATGGGGCTCTGGATGCGGATGAGGCGTGCAATGCCCGGGGGATTGAAGAGGAAGTCTCCTCGCCCGAGCAGACTCTCGGCGCCTTTGCAGTCGAGGATGGTGCGGGAGTCGACGTTGGACGAAACCTGGAAGGCGATGCGTGTGGGGAAGTTTGCCTTGATGATGCCGGTGATGACGTTGACCGAAGGGCGCTGGGTGGCGACGATAGTGTGGATGCCGACGGCGCGGGAGAGCTGGGCGATGCGGCACAGGGCACCCTCGGCGTCGCCCTTGGAGGTTATCATGAGGTCGGCCAGTTCGTCGATAATGACGACGGTGAAGGGCATTTTTTTGGAGCCTTCGGCCTCGGCCTTTTGGTTGTAGCTGGCGATGTTACGCACCTGTTTCTCGGCTAGCACTTCGTAGCGGCGCTCCATTTCGGCGACGACCCACTTGAGCACTTGCACGGCAGGCTTGGCATCGGCGACCACTGAGTGGATAAGGTGCGGAATTTGGCGAAATAGGCCGAACTCGACGCGCTTTGGATCGATCAAGACCAGTTCCAGCTCGTCCGGCTTAAACTTGTAGAGCAGGCTCAGAATAAGCGTGCTCATGCAGACGGACTTACCGCTACCGGTGGCACCCGCGATGAGGAGGTGGGGTGCCTTGGCCAGGTCGGTGATGATCGGTTTGCCTTGAATATCGAGCCCCATGACGAGGGGAATCTCGTAGTCGCACTCGCGCCATGCTTTGGATTGTAGAACGGTGCGCAGTGCGATCGGCACCGAGTTGCTATTACCGATTTCGATGCCGACGAAGGGCTCCCCCGGGATGGGGGCTTGCATACGAATGCTGGTCGTGGCGAGGGCCAGGGCGATGTTCTTCCCCAGCGCGGTGATGGACTCGACGCGCACCCCCATGCCCGGTTGCACGCGGAACTGGGTAATGCGCGGACCAATCAGGGCATCATAGACATGGGCATCGATGGCGAAACTATCGATGGCATCTTGGAGAGCGTTCTTTTGAGCTTCGACCGCTTCAGGGGTGACAAGTGTGACCGAGGTAATGTCGGGCTTATCGAGCAGCTCGATGGTCGGGCGTCGATATTCAGACAGGTTGACGGGTTGCTCGATCGGCTCGGGCTCGGGGGCGGCGGGCTCGGCTTCGAGCGCCTCAGCTGCCGCGTTTTTGGCGGCTTCTTCCGCAATTTCGCGTGAGCGCGGGTCTTCGCCCGCGAGTTGGGCGCGGGCGCTTTCGAGCATGCTCTGGTAGCGGGCTTCGCTCTCGGAGAGAAAGGATTGAAAATAGACGCTACGCTCTTCGCGGTCTTTCAGCAGGGCGTTGAGTTCGATGCGCCAAGTGTCGAGCTCGGCGGCTTCAGCGGCCATCGCGGCGGCTTCTTTTTCGGCTTCACTGACGATGGCTTCGGGGAGCGCGTCTTCGCCCTCTTCGAGTGACTCATCGTCCTCGATTTCATATTCAACCCACTCGTATTCAACTTCTTCCGCTTCCTCGGGGCCGGCGACACTCTCTTTCATCGCTTCCAGGGTGCCGACCAAGCGATTGATGCCTGCCTTCATGAGGCGGAGTGAACTTTTTTTTCTGGAAAAAGGAAGGGGCATGAGTGCGATCGTAAAGCCTCAGTCGATGACAGTGCTGGAGGCGACACGCTAAGCTGAAAAAACTCTGCCGCGGTTCAAGGCTGAACTGTGGCATTAAGAGAAATTTAGAGTTTCCTTAGATCGCCCTCCCAGGACCCGATATCCTTAACCCACTGACAAATAGTGCGTTAACACATAAATACTAAAGTCTTGAAATAGGTTCTATATTATCCGTTAGATTAAGGGCATGAGCCTTAATCGTTACCCCTGCATCGCTTTTTTATTAATCCTGGGACTAGCTGGTTGCACCTCGCCGAAAGAGACGGGGCATCATCAGAGCACTAGCAATTGGCCGGACTTCGCTAGCGTGGCGCCTCTGGCCGATTCGGGTGAGCCCGACCCCTACGCCAAGGAGACCCTCGAGCAGCGCGATGCCCGCATGGCTTGGTGGCGTTACGCCAAGTTCGGCATGTTCATCCACTGGGGCGTCTATGCCGTTCCGGCCGGAACTTACGACGGCGAGAAAATCGACGGCATCGGCGAATGGATCATGCTGCGGGGTAAGATTCCAATTGCGGAATATCGCTCCTATGCCAAAGACTTTAACGCGACTCAATATGATCCTAAGGCCTGGGCCAAGCTAGCCAAAGAAGCCGGCATGAAACACATGGTCATCACTGCGAAACACCACGACGGGTTTGCACTCTTCCCTTCTGAGGTCACCGATTGGGACGTGGTGGACTCAACTCCCCATGGTGAAGACCTTATCGGCCCGCTAGCAGAAGCCGCTCGGCATGAAGGGCTGAAATTCGGGCTTTATTACTCACAAGCACAGGACTGGACCCATCCCGGTGGATCCGTCGCAAAGTGGCATGGGGGCGAATGGGACGAGTCTCACAAAGGCGATATGGATGACTACATCAGTTCGATTGCGGTGCCTCAGCTCCGCGAAATAATGACCCGCTATCAACCCGACGTGCTCTGGTGGGACACGCCCATCGACATGAACAAGGAACGGGCGGAAAAACTAATTCCGCTCCTGCGCCTAAAGCCCGGCATCATTCACAACAACCGACTCGGCGGCGGCTATGAAGGAGATACCGAAACTCCAGAGCAGCACATTCCCGCCACCGGTTTCGACGACCGCGACTGGGAAGTCTGCATGACCATGAACGATACTTGGGGCTACAAGAGTTACGACCACAACTGGAAGTCGACGGAGGCGCTGGTGCGCAAGCTATGCGACATCGTCAGTAAGGGCGGGAACTTTCTGCTTAATGTCGGCCCCACCAAGGAAGGGCTCATCCCTCAGCCCAGTATCGACCGGCTCAAAGAAGTCGGCGCCTGGATGGATGTGAATGGCGAATCAATCTACGGCACCAGCGCAAATCCCTTTGCCAAACTTTCCTGGGGGCGCTGCACCAAAAAAATCCGTCCGGGTAGCGCGACACTTTATTTCCAAGTCTTTGACTGGCCTGAAAACGGCAAACTTAGAGTGGACGGACTTAAATCAGTGCCATCTTCGGTCAGCCTCCTGGCCAATGGTGAATCACTGGCCTTCAGCACGTATGCCAGCGACTCGGCTCTGGGAGTTACCATTGAAGTGCCAACGGAGGCACCGACCGATCTAGTGCCGGTGATCAAAGTGGAAATTCCCGAGGACTTGGAAGTCGTGAGAATTCTTCCCAAACAAAGCAAAACCGGCGAGATCATGCTCGGCGCGTCACTGGCCCTACTCGACAGCCGTTCCTACAACTACGGGGGGTCAAAGAAGGCTGGCAGCCGATCAATATCCGCAACGTAAAGTTAATTCCTTCGAAGTTGTAGCCCGAGACGATCGAACTCGCCGCTGCTACGACGATCGTCGTCGAGCTCGTCATCTCCAACGCTGGCATTCCAATTGGGGGCACAAGTGGTGTCTGAGGATGTCGTCGAGAAGTCGTCCCCCAAGGCCCTGACCTTTAAAATCTTTGTCGCCCGCCAACCGACCCAATAATGTTGCACGCCACTTATAATCCTAAAAAATAGGATTATAAGTGGCGTGCAGATTTATCAAACGTTTATCTTCGTTAGGTTCTGAGCGGAGTTCGTTTGCTAAAGCTACACGCTACATTTTTGATGTATAAACTCAGACCATACCAACAGGAAGCGGTTGATAGCACCCTCAATTACTTCAGGAAGAAGCGAAGCCCAGCGGTGATCGTTTTGCCTACGGGTGCAGGTAAGAGTTTGGTAATCGCTGAATTGGCTAAAATAGCCAAAGGCCGCGTCTTGGTGCTCGCTCATGTCAAAGAGCTGGTAGGGCAAAACCATTTGAAGTATGAAAGCTATGGCCTGCAAGCGGGGATCTATTCGGCAGGATTGAACCAAAAGGATAGCGAGCAGAAGGTTATATTCGGTAGCATCCAGTCGGTCGCTAAGGCTAACGATGCCTTTTTTAGTGATTTTACGCTGCTCGTGATCGATGAATGTCACCGCGTCGGCCTAGAGCCAGACAGTCAATACGCGAAAGTAATCAAGCAGCTCAAGCTGAACAATAAGCGTATTTGCATCTTGGGCCTTACCGCGACCCCGTATCGCTTAGGACTCGGCTGGATCTATAATTACGCGCTCCGAGGGGAAATAAAAACTCAGGAGCTTCGCTTCTTTAAGCACTGCATCTACGATCTACCACTTGAGTATATGATAAGGAATCAATACCTTACGCCACCCGTAAAGGTAAATATTCCTGTGACATCTTATGACTTCTCTGAGCTTACCGAAGGTGGCAATTCGTTTACGATGGCTCAACTAGAGGAAGTGCTAAACCAGCAAAGACGTTTAACACCCCTCATCATCAAAAATATCATTGATATTACGGATAGCTACAAAAGGCAGGGTGTGATGATCTTCAGCTCCACGGTCAAACACGCGAGGGAGGTAATGGAAAGTCTACCGCAGGGGCAGGCAAGGCTGGTCCTGGGAACAACCGAGGTGTGCGAGCGCGATCAGATCGTTGATGATTTCAAGAAGAAAGCGTTCAAGTATTTAGTGAACGTATCTGTCTTGACTACCGGTTTCGACGCAGCGCATGTCGATGTGATCGCTATTCTGCGCCCGACGGAATCGATTAGTTTATACCAGCAAATCATCGGCCGTGGTTTGCGTTTGGATACAGATAAAAAAGATTGTCTAGTTTTAGATTACACCGGGATGGGGCATAGCATTTTCAGCCCAGAGATTGGCGGAAAGAAAACGGCATCCGAATCAGTCGCAGTGCAAGTCCCCTGCCCCGAATGTGGGTTTGTGAATGATTTTTGGGGTATCGTCGACGATGATGGATATGTGCTTGAGCACTTCGGGCGGAAGTGCCGTGGGGGGCATACTAATCCGGACACCTACGAAATCACGCCTTGCGGCTACCGTTTTCGCTTTAAGATCTGCGTCCAATGCTCGGCTCAAAATGATATCACCGCCCGTGATTGTAGTCGCTGCGGCAGTGTGCTTATCGATCCTGACGAAAAGCTCAAACAGGCGAAGCTTTCTAAAGACGCACATGTGCTCACACCAGATTCGATTGAGATGCTTGAGCGCTTTGACAAAAACGGGAACCCTTACCTCCAGGTGAAGTATTACGATTACGACGCAAACCACCTCGCTGAAATGCACTACCTCAACAATCAAACGAGCCTTAAGAAGTTTAACATCAACTTTTTGAGATCGCACATGAAAAAGCCTGAATTGAAGCTCAACATAAGCTCGGTTAGCGAAGTAGTCAGAATGCAATCACAGCTCCGCATGCCTTCATTTGTGATCGCTCGCAAGCAGGGAAAGTTTTGGAAGATTACTGAAAAAATATTCCGCGAGGAACTGTGACCCGAATCTCAATAGTCGATGTGCACGCAACGCAGAATCAATCCGCTTCGCCCCGTGATCGCTCCAAATATGGATGAGCGCAGACTTTGCCTCTTTCGCCTTATCTTAAGCCAGTCCCTTGCCACTCTCACGAATCGGATGAGAGCCATAGCAGGGGTCGTTCCGTCATTCTTGTAATTTCGAGGACTCAAAAATGGACCATTCGGTATAGTGACAGGTAGCAACCGACGAACGGCGCTTTTGGACTTCGACAAACTTAGTCGAGTCGTAAAATCGCTCTACCATTTTGCATTAACATACCTTGCTCTTTGCACAATAAATGCTAAAAGTTAGGTATGTTTTTAAACTTAACACGCAAATCCACCGATTTTCTCGATGATTGGTTTCATGCTTCGAGGCGGAAACCTTTACTCATACGAGGGGCACGACAAGTGGGAAAGACTTCGGTGGTGCGGGCTTTTGCTGAGGCACATGACCTCGTCCTTTGCGAAATCAATCTGGAAAAGCACCTCTACCTGGACGAGGTATTCCGCAGCTACGATATTCGGAAAATTAATCTCGAAATCGAAGCGATCACCGGAGTCAGTCCCCAAAAAAAAGGTCACTTGCTCTTTCTGGATGAGATACAGGCCACTCCGCATGCATTGGCAGCTTTGCGGTATTACTACGAAGAGTATCCGGATTTACCAGTGATTGCCACTGGTTCCTTGCTTGAATTTGCCTTGAGCCGGGCGAACTTCTCCATGCCTGTCGGTCGTGTGGTCTATTACCATTTGTTTCCGCTTTCATTCCGCGAGTTCCTGCAGGCGATCTCTCCCGATTTGTTAAAGTATCTCGATCAAATTACTTGGGAAAGCGAAATCCCCGAGAGTGCCCATCGCAAGTTACTGGAGAAGCAGAGGGAGTATCTCTTTGTCGGCGGGATGCCTGAAGCGGTCTCCGTTTATAAGGAAAGCGGATCGATCACAGAGGTGAGCGAAGTCCACCGATCCATTATCGATACCTATCGGGATGACTTTCACAAGTATGCCTCTCAAAAGGATCTGCTCAGGCTCCAAAAGGTCTTTTCGCAGATACCGAGCAGGCTGACGCAAAAGACGAAATACAGCCATTACGATCCGGATGCTCGGACGAATGAGGTCAAACATGTCATCAATCTGCTGACTAAAGCACGGGTCTGTTTTCCGGTTGTGCGCAGCCACTGTAATGGCATCCCCCTGAACGCTGAAGCCGATGGAAAAAACTTTAAGCTGCTCTTCCTCGACGTCGGGTTGGCCAACCATGTATTGGGGCTAAAATGGAACTCCATTCAGGAACTGACGGAAACCGAACTAGTGAATGAAGGCGGTCTGGCAGAGCAATTCATCGGACAACACTTATTGAATCTCGGCGAAGGCAAGCAAACTCCCGAGTTGCATTACTGGCTTCGCGAAGGCAAGGCCAACAATGCCGAGTTGGATTATGTCATCGCCCAGAGCGGCAAAATCTATCCCGTCGAGGTCAAGGCTGGGAAAAGTGGGAGCTTAAAGTCTCTACATCAATACCTCCTGCAAAAGGACTGCCGATTCGCGTTTCGTTTTGACCTAAATCAGCCGAGCCGACAGGAACTGCAAGCATCTATACGGGTCAGCGGCACTCAAAACCAGACAGGGCAAGTCACCTATAGCCTCATCTCTTTACCTCTTTACGCAGTCGAAGAAATCAGCCGCATCTGCGAACAAATCGAACGCTAAGAGCAATTAACGATGACTCTATCACACCCGATCGAGTTCAACCTGATGGGGTCAATGAGGAGATTTGCGTCCCCGGGCTAAATCTAACGACGCGTGAAGGAAAAAGGGGCCACGCATTCTAACATTTCCAGAGACTGCCACTGGACATTTCGAGTAGAGCAATGCTTTCGATGATGACTCACTCGACTGCTCACAGACTCCGCAGTGCCCATCTTTACGCGTTTGGCGACCCATCGGTTTGGAGTCAGACTGCTTTCGCGCAAGTGACGGGCTAAGGCAACCTTCCAGACGACGCCCGCTTCGAGTATCCGAAAGACCACCCGCTTCACTTAGGGCGGTCGATGCTTCAAACACCACAGAAATAGTAAATTTCGACTTGATCTATGTGTTACTCTGTGGCACACATTAAGAATGGTCAATGCATTCGAAGAACTTAAAACGGAGCGACTTGTCGCTCGCATATCGCCTTCTGAAAAGGCACTCATTGAAAAGGCTGCCGAGTTAGAGGGTCGTAAAGTTGCGCCTTTTGCCGTTACTCATCTGGTCAACCGTGCTCGTAAAATAATTCAAGAAGCTGAAACGATTCGTCTGAACGAATCTGAATCCCGCCGTTTTATGGAGGCACTGCTGGCCCCACCCCGCAAGGCGACGCCTGAATTCAAGCGTGCCTTTAAGGCCTATCGGGAGTCTGTCCTCAGTGATGTCAATCCAGCTCGCTAAAGCGGGCTTCCAACTCCAGTAGGGTCACAACCATGCGGTTCTTAGTGAGGGGCCTGAATCCAAACCGCGCATACCAGACCGCAGCCTTTGAATCTTTAGGATCCACGACGATGACGACAACCGGAACCTCCAGAGTCAGGCAGCGATGAAAGGCGTCCATTAATAATAATTCGCCGATACCCTGCCCTTGTTGAGATTTATCAACCGCAAGTCGCCCAAGTAGAACTGCCCCATAGCGTCTGTATCGTGGTAACTTTTTACTAATGGCTTTAGGCATCCCAGGTAGATCGACCGCATCAATGGCCTCAGCTGATAGCGTGTAGTAAGCCAATACGTTTCGGCTGTTTTCCTGAGTTGTCATCACCCAGCATCCGGATGCTTTGCGCTTCGTGTCGAGCGCAGCCTGCTTGGCCAAGTAACTATTCAAGTCAGGCACCCCACAATCAAAGTCACCTCGATCATGCAATGATTTGTCTAAAGGTTGAATATGTAAATCAGTCGCCATTCGATCTTCGGATATAAAGAAAAAGGGCCGCCCGTAAAGGACGACCCTCGTATCAGAAATAAGTCATTAGCCATTAGCCATTAGTCATTAGCTATTAGTCATTAGTCATTAGCCATTAGTCATTAGTCATTCAGTAGAACGAATCTCCGATTCGTTCTACTGGCATGCTTCGCACTCTTCGCCGTTCATCATGGCGTCGATGGAGCAGGCTTTTTTCTCCGCTTCGGAGAATTCCTTTTTCGCCTGCCCTGAGCCGGTCGAATGGGCAACCTGCCCTGAGCCGGTCGAATGGGGCGCGTCGACTACGGCGACGCCGGCGCGGCCGCGGACTTCTTTCTTCACGCTGGTGGTGGCTTTCTCGATGTTGGAAGCGCCGAGGCTGCGGAGGTAGTAAGTGGTCTTGAGACCTTTCCGCCAGGCGTCGCGATACATGTGCGAGAGGGACTTGATGTCGGGCGATGCGATGAAGAGGTTGACGGACTGCGACTGGTCGATCCACTTCTGGCGGCGCGCGGCGGCGTCGATGAAGTATTTATACTCGATGCCGAAGGCGGTGGTGTATTTGTCGCGGAGGTCTTGTGGCACGCCCTCGATGGAGTCGAGCTCGCCGTCGAAGTATTTGACCTGGTCGAGCATCTCGGGGGTCCAGAGGTCGCGCTTCTTGAGGTCGCGCACGAGCTCGCCGTTGAGCACGATGAAGTCGCCGGAGAGGTTGCTCTTCACGAAGAGGTTCTTGTAGGTGGGCTCGATGCAGGGCGTGGTGCCCATGATATTGGAGATCGTGGCGGTGGGCGCGATGGCCAGCACGTTGGAGTTACGCATGCCGTTCTTGGCGATCTTTTCGCGGAGCGGTTTCCAGTCCATCTTACCAGCGCGGGGCACGTCGACTTTTTCGCCGCGCTCTTCTTCGAGCAGGTCGAGAGTGTCTTGTGGCATGAGGCCGCGGTCCCACTTGGAGCCTTTGTAGCTGCTGTAAGTGCCCTGCTCGGCGGCGAGCTCGGAGGAGGCTTCGAAGGCGTAGTAGGCGATGGCTTCCATGAACTCGTCGTTGAAATCGACGGCGGCTTGGGAAGCGAAGGCGATGTCCTTCTTATAGAGGGCGTTTTGCAGACCCATGATGCCGAGACCGATGGGGCGGTGGCGGCTGTTGGCTGTTCTGGCGGACTCTGTTGGGTAGAAGTTGATGTCGATGACATTATCGAGGGCACGGACCGCGATCTGGATGGTGTCGCGGAGCTTTTCGTGATCGAGGTTGCCATCGGCATCGAGGTGCGAGTCGAGCACAACGGAGCCGAGATTACAGACAGCGGTCTCATCGGCGCTGGTGTTGAGCGTGATCTCGGTGCAGAGATTGGAGCTATGGATGACGCCGCAGTGGTCTTGCGGGCTGCGGATGTTGCAAGGATCTTTAAAGGTGATCCATGGGTGGCCGGTCTCGAAGATCATACGGAGCATGACTTTCCAGAGGTCAATCGCGGGACGCTTCTGCCCGAAGATTTCGCCGCGCTCGGCCATGGCTTCGTATTCGCAGTAGCGCTCTTCGAAGGCCTTACCGTAGAGCTCGTGGAGATCCGGTGTCTCGTTGGAGCGGAAGAGTGTCCAATCGGCACGGGTTTCCATCCGCTTCATAAAGAGGTCGGGAATCCAGTTGGCCGTGTTCATGTCGTGCGTGCGGCGACGGTCGTCACCGGTGTTCTTACGCAGTTCGAGAAAATCGTCGAGGTCGTTGTGCCAAGTTTCGAGGTAGGCGCAGCCGGAGCCGCGGCGCTTGCCGCCTTGGTTGACGGCGACGAGCTGGTCGTTGTGCAACTTGAGGAAGGGAATCACGCCCTGCGACTCACCGTTGGTGCCTTTGATAAAGCCGCCGGTGCCGCGAACAGCAGTCCACGAGCCACCGAGTCCCCCAGCCCACTTGGAGAGGAAGGCGTTGTCGGCGATGCCGCGGTGCATGATCGACTCGATGCTATCATCGACCTTGTAAAGGTAGCAGGAAGAGAGCTGCGAGTGGAGGGTGCCGGAGTTGAAGAGTGTGGGCGTGGAGGAACAGAAGCGGCGGCTCTTGTAGAGATTGTAGAGGCGGAGGGCGTAGCCTTCGCGGTCTTCCTTTTCGTGATGGAAGAGGCCCATGGAAACGCGGATCCAGAAGTATTGCGGGACTTCGAGGCGGCGGTGCTTCTTGGCGGTCTTATCGACGATGAGGTAGCGGTCATACATGGTCTGCACGCCGAGGTAGTCGAAGTCGAGGTCGGCGGAGGGATCGAGCGCGGCAGATATCTTATCCAGATCGTAATCGAGGAGCTTGGGATTGACGCGTTCGATCTCGATGGCGCGCTTAAGGTAGGCCTTGAAACCGCGGCGGTGGGCTTCTTTGAGATTGTCGACCCCATCGCGGACGATCTGCCAGTCGAGGACTTCTTCGTAAATGTAGGTAAGGAGGATACGGCCGGCAAAGCGGGCGAAGTCGGCATCCTTCTCCATCATGGACTTGGCGTTGAGAATGATGGTCTTCTCAAGGTCGGCGCGCTTCATCTCGGGATAGAGCGAGCGGCGGAGCTCTTTCTCAATCTCGCCGGCGTTGATATTGAGGTCGAGGCCAATGCTGGCGTAGTCGATCCGGCGCTTGAGGTCGACGCCGTCCCAGAAAGTATTCTCACCGTTGACCTCGGTGACGACGATCATGGACTCTTGCTGCGACTCATCGACAAGGGGGACGCCCTCATCCTGGCGGACGCGGGAGCGGTGGGCGCGGTAGAGGATGTAAGACTCGGCCACCTTGAAATGGCTTTGGCGCATCATCTCCTCTTGGACGGCGTCTTGCACGTCTTCGATGTTGATGAAGGCTTGGCCGCTTATATTGAGACGGTCGGTCACGGCGCGGGCGATCTCGACGGCAGGATCGGAATCCATGTGCAGCGCGAGAAAGGACTTACGCACGGCGATCTCGATCTTGGACTCGCTCCAAGGCACGACTTGGCCGTTGCGACGGATCAGGCGGATGGAAACCGGCTCGCGCTCGGCGATGGGCACGGACTTGTTGCGCCCGAACATGAGGCTGCGGGCGACATCGTGCGCATCGTTTTCAATGAGCGCTTTTTCGATCAAAAGGTGGATATCGTGGGTGGAGAGCTTGAGGGCGCGGCCTTGTTCGATCTGAGTGGCAAGCACGGCGCCGACGTTCTCGGCCACACTGGCGACGAACTTACGGTTCACTTCGGAGAAGATGTCTTCTTCCTGGCGGGAGAGCAGCAGGTCGGTCAGGGCGTTGCCAATGGTGTCGGCAATCTCGGCGAGGTCGAAATCGCGCTCGGAGCCTTCGGACTCGACCTTGATTTCTGGGCGGTGGAGGCGGTTGTCGCCCAGCACGGTGCTCCAATCGAAGCGTGGTTTCTTTTCTTTGGGAGTGGCGGCGTAGCGTTTGAGCTCAAGATCTTCTTCGAATGAGATTTTCTGTATCATGTGAGGTGTTGTTTGTTGAAAGTTGGTTGTTGTTGTTACGTTACAGTTCGTCGTCGTCGACCGAACCGAGGGCGGAGGCCTTTTGGTATTCGGTCACGCGGCCTTCGAAGAAATTTTGCTCCTTCTTGATATCCATCATCTCGGCGAGCCATGGGAATGGATTTTCGACGCCTGGATTGAGCACTTTGAGGCCGACACCTTCGAGGCGACGGTCGGCGATGTAATCAATATATTGGCAGAACTCGTCGGCACTGAGGCCAACCGCATTAACCGGCAGGCAATCGCGGATGAATTCTTTTTCCAGAGTGACCGCTTCAGCCATCAAATCGCGTAGATCTTGGCGGAACTCAGGCGTCCAGACGTCCTCATTTTCCTCGATCAGATCCATGAGGAGATTACGGAACACTTCGATATGGTTGGACTCGTCGCGGAGGGTGTAGCGGAACATCTGGCCGATGCCGGGGAACTTGTTTTGGCGGTAGAGCGAAAGCACCATGCCGAAGAGGCCGTAGAACTGGGTGCCTTCCATGCACTGACCAAAAATGAAGAGGTTTTTGGCGAAGGCCTGCTTGTCGGCAGTGGTCTCCAGATCCATGTCGCGGCGCATGGCGCGGGAATTACTGACCACAAAGTTAGTTTTCTTCTCAATGGTAGGGATGTCTTCGAACATGGCCTCACACTCGTGCGGGTTGATGCCGAGCGAGCTGATCATATAAACAAGCGAATCAGCGTGGATATTTTCTTCGTGCGCGTGACGACCGAGCACGAGCTTAAGCTCCGGTGCGGTCACGAGCTCACGGGTGACATGCTGCACATTATCCCCCACGATGCCTTCAGCAGCCGAAAAGTAACCGATCGCCATCTTAATGATCCAGCGCTCCACATCGGAAAGCTCACTACTACGCCAGAGCTCCACATCCTTCTGCATAGGGATGTCCTCCGGTTCCCAGTGATTATTCTTCATCACCTTATACAGATCGTAGGCCCACACATATTTAAGCGGCAGGATATTGAAGAACATAGTATCCTTGCCGTTGATCACCTTTTTTGCGCGGAAAGCCTCTTCCGCTTTGGCTTGGTCGAGAACGAAGGTTTTGTCACCGATAGTGTAAGATTTTTCCATAGTGTGTCGTCTGGTTGTGGAGGATTAAGGTTGGCTGTTTTTGATTGTAAAAAAACTCGGCCCATTTGCTGCCCGGCAGGATTGATTTTTCGGTAGTCCTTAGGCCCACTGAAGGCGTTGAAAGACAGCTGGATAGTCAATTTTAAGGGTTGCTAATGGGTCGTAGAACTTTTGCTAGATTGAGTTCAGAAACGAGGGTGTCAACAAAAGGAACACAAGATATTGTAAAAAAATCACCCTGCCCCACTAGATCTAGTTATTATACACAACTTGTTCACATTCCGTTGTTAGCAATTATGGGCCCATTCGCAACCCGTCAGCCCAAAAAAACGAAGAATAGCCATCGGTTCATCGGTGGGAGGCGGGATAGCGGCCGGCCTTACCCTTCACGAGATGATAAAAAGTCAGCATTTGGTGCAACTTTTGATGGTCGAACCGCGATTGACTCACTATATATGCAATCCAATACCAGCACGATTCAGTCGGCAGGCTGGCCACAACCCATCACTGCACACCCGATGCCCGAAGCGAGCCCGAAACAAGCACCTGTTGAGGACCTCGACAGCCTGTGCCTGGGTGCCATCGCTGCGGGCGACCGGGAGGCCTTCACCAATCTTGTCGAACGCTGGCAAACACGGCTGATTAATTTTTTCTTCCGTTCGACCGGCAATCGCGCCGATGCCGAGGATCTGGCGCAGGAAACCTTCATCGAACTCTACCGGGTGGCGGCCCGCTACGAAACCCGCGGCAGCTTCAGCGCCTTTCTTTTTACCATTGCCCGCCGCCGCCTGATCGACAGCTACCGCAAGCGCAGCCGCCGCCCGCTCGACTACATCGACCCGACCGATTTCGCCATGCAGCACCAGGCCGAGGCCGACGATTCCAGCCGGGAAATCAAAGAAGCCTTCCATCAGGCACTCGCCGCCCTACCCGACAGTCAGCGCCACGCCATTCTCCTGCTCCAGCAGCAGGAACTCAGCTACGAGGAAATCGCCGAAGCGCTCCAAGCCAGCATCAGCGCCGTCAAAACCTGGATCCACCGAGCCCGCATCCACCTCCGCCACGAACTCAAAGACTTTGCGTGAGAGCGGTGAGAGCGGTGAGAGCCAACAGCTCTCACAGTTCACCAGTTATCAGTTAACCAGTTTTCAGTTTTTCAGTTAAAGAACCGCATCCCGCGTCGCAGCCAAATCATCAGTCATTCGCAATTAGCCATCAGCAATTAATTCCATGAAAACCACCGACCCACGCGATTCCCTTGATCAAAAGATCGACGAACTGCTCGCCAGCCAACCCATCAAGGCACCCACGGACTTTTCGGCACGCCTACTGACTGAGATCGAAGCGATGCCGCCACGCAAAAAGCCCGGTCGCATCGCCCCACTCATCCGATTCGCGCTGCCCATGGCTGCCGCTCTCGCGCTTGCTTTCGTGGCCCTGAGCCAATTCCACCAAGGCAGTCCGGACAGCCCCACGCAACAAGAAGTAAGGGCTGGCACCACAAGCCAAGCCGAGATTCTCGCCGCCACAAACAACGACAGCGAAGCACTTAATAGCTACGAGATCCAGGAACTCCTCATGCTCCAGGAAGGCCTTTCAGGCTTCGCCCAAATCGAGTCGGACGAACTCAATAGCAGCGATTTACTCGATACCCTCGATACACTCGATACACTCTATTCTATCTAAATAATGAATCTATATCAGACCTTACACATCCTGGCCCTCAGCCTGACAACGGTTGCCCTGCCCTCAGCGACTCACGCCCAGGGCGGTGAACGTCAATCTCGCATGCTCATGCATATGCTAAAAATGGATGATGTCGAGCTGCAGCAACTTCGCCAGACGGTTGAGCGCATCGAAGCCATGGACCCTGAGGAGCGAGCCAGCATGAGGGAGCGGCTGGGCAAATTACAGAAGATGGACCCCGAGCGCCGCGAGGGCCTCCGCCAACGCTTTGAATCGATCCCCAAGGAAAAACGCGAAGAAATGCGTCAGCGCTGGCTAGGGATGGCCCCCGAGGAACGCCGGGAATGGCGAGAAAAACTCCGCGAAATGAGCCCGGAAAAACGAGCCGATGCCATGGAGGAAGCCGGCTTCCTCCCACCGAGGCCCAAAAAGAGAATGCACCATGGAGAAGGCCCGCCGCCAGACAGGGAAGGCCCGCCGCATGGCCGGGAAGGCCCGCCGCATGGTCGAAAAGGCCTGCCGCCACCCTTGCTTTGATGCTACAAAAAAATCTGCGATCCCTAGCTTGACAGAGCCGAGCTTGATCACAATATCCCGCCTTCGTCGTCCCCTGTGACGACTCACCTGCTGGATTAGCTCAATTGGTAGAGCAGTTGACTCTTAATCAATTGGTTCGGGGTTCAAGTCCCCGATCCAGTAGGACATGACTTCCAGGACGCCACCTTAGCTCAGCTGGTAGAGCAGTTGATTTGTAATCATCAGGTCGTCGGTTCGATCCCGACAGGTGGCTCCACCTTTAAAGCCCTAGGTGTTAGCCACTTAGGGCTTTTTCGTGTCGGCTTTTGAACTCAGCGTGACGATTACTGCCACGCTATAGTCACGTAAAATCTGTGGAACTTAATCAATGATTGAGGGTGAATACATTATACCGGTTAAAGTTCGCCCCCTATCCCATGAACAGTTGCGAAGACACCTTGAAATGCTCAGAAAGCCTTTTCAGGTGAGCGACCGTCAAATTTCGGCTACCCTTGAGTAGTAAAGATGCCTGAGCGCGTCCGACGTTTAAGATACGACCAAGCTCGACCCCATTGACGCTGTTTTCGTCGCAAATGTATTGGAGCATCGTCAACCCGCGTGGAAGCGATGCCAACTCATCTTTGAGCATATCATCCTCGTAGGTCTCGACCAAGGTAGACAAGAGGTCGAGATAGTCTTCCTGCTCGTCATTGAGTGCCCGGCCAGCGAGCGCGCCAATAACGGCAAGCGTGTTTTCATACCCTACCTTGTCATGGATTGGACGCGGCATGAAGGCAGCAGCAAGTTCAAGTCAAGTCGCTTTGGTAATAACTCTCAATGTTTACAAGTGGCAAACAATCGGGCGTCGGTGTCAATAACTATTGCAGGTGGGGAAAAGCAGAGAACCCACTATCGCGACATGTTGTGCGCTCTCAATCTATACGAAAAAATGCCTTCCCGTTGATCGTTAGTGCTTCACAACCAACCCAGCCATGTGCATCTTCGCTTTAACTAAGCTCCATTGAGTGTGCAGACAACCATATACTAATGCCTTTCAACGAAGACTTCATCCTCAAGGATACCAACCTGCTTTCGATCAAGCATACCCCCGAGTATGCCACCAATAAAGATCCGGACACCCCAACCAATCGCCTCAGCACATCCCTTTTCAGTCGTGAGCGCCTGTCCTTCCTCCTGCGCTACGGCATCGCCTACCTTCGAGATGAACGTGGCGCGGAGAAGCACGTCATGCGCTACCCGCAGATTTTCGCGACCAAAGCGATCGAGGACCACATTAAAGCAGGTAAGCGCAAGGGCATCATCTGGCACACTCAGGGCAGCGGCAAGACCGCCCTCGCCTACTACAACGTCAAGCACCTGACCGACACCTACCAGAAGCAGGGCATCATCCCGAAGTTCTATTTCATCGTCGACCGGCTCGATCTACTCATCCAAGCCGCCCGCGAGTTCCGCAGCCGTGGCCTGAAGGTGCATGAAGTCAACTCCCGCTTGGAATTCGCCAGAGACATCAAATCCACTCAAGCCGTCCACAACGACGACGGGCAATTGGAAATCACCGTCGTCAACATTCAGAAATTCGAGGAAGACCGCGACGTCGTCCGCCAATCCGACTACACCGTCGATCTCCAGCGCATCTATTTCCTCGACGAGGTGCACCGCAGCTACAACCCGGAGGGCAGCTTCCTCGCCAACCTCAACGAGTCCGACCCCCATGCCATCAAGATCGGCCTGACCGGCACCCCTCTCCTCGGCGACGAATACAACTCAAAGACGCTCTTTGGCGGCTACATCCACAAATACTATTACAACGCCTCGATCAAAGACGGCTACACCCTCCGCCTTATCCGTGAGGAGATCGAAACCGAATATAAGCTCCAACTCAAAGTTTTGAAAAGACCAACAAGGCCTACTTCGACGAGCTGCAGTCCGAGCTAGGCGACGAACTCGATAAATACTCTGACCTCTTCAAGTCCGAGGCAGAGATCAAGGCCGAGATCGACCAGATCAAAGACGCTCTATGGGCATTCGACACCCTCAACGCCGAGACCTTCTCCCAGCAAATCTCGCAGATTCAGGATCGCGCCCAAATGCTCGACCTAGTCAAAGCCCTCAACGGTGCCCGCGAGCTTTACAACGTCATCCGCATGTCCGGCCGCCATGAGCTGCTCGACACCCTCGATTTCCAGAAGCTCAACATCCTCGCCAAAGAGGCCAACAACCACCTCGCCCTCTTAAACCAAAAGATCGCCCTCGAAGAAGGCCACGACAATACCAACATCCTCAAAGCCGCCCTCGAAGACGTCCTCTTCACCTTCCGCAAGACCGGCGAGTCCGAGCTACGCATCGCCGATGAGTTTCGCGGCGCTCTCGCCAAAGCCCGCGAGACGATGACCGCCAACTTCGACCCTCGCGACCCCGAGTTCATCAAGCTGCGCGAAGAACTGGAGCGCCTCTTCAAGAAAAAGAAGCTCCACGAACTCACCCAGGAGGATCTCGCGGAAAACACCAAAGCCTTCACCGCGATCGACGCCAAAGCCCGCGAGCTCAACCGCACGAACGCCCTCCTCCGCGCCAAATACGCCAACGACGCCAAATACGCCCGCCTCCACAAGCGGCTTCTTGAAAAATACCCTCTTTCCGACAAAGAGCGCGCACTCTCCGCAGCCCTCAACGCTTTCAAGACACAGGCCGACGAAAAACTCTCTCAAAACGCCCAGCTCCTCCAAAACGAAGACTTCGCCGAGCGCGAACTTATGCGCCTCGCCATCGCCCAGCTAAACACAGCCCACGGCTTCGCCTTCGACGCCGCCACCATGCGCGACATCAGCAAAATGGTCTTCAAAGAATATTTAGACGAATCCAAAGGAAAGGTGCCCGCATGAACTCGGGCGAAATCGCAACCTATTACGTCGACGAAGCAGGCGACGGAGTCCTTTTTGGCCGTAAAGGTCGCGTCCGCCTACTAGAACCAGACGCACGCAAATTTTTCATACTGGGGATGGTGCGTTGTGCCGATGACGAGTCCGCGACTCGGCAGTTGAAAAATCTACGGCACACCTTGCAGGCTAGTCCTCTTTATTCTGGTATTCCTTCAATGGCTCAAGACGTCGGAAAGACGGCTCGGTTTTTTCATGCAAAAGACGACCACAGTGAGGTTCGAGCTAAAGTCTTCGAGGAACTCATCAAGATCGATTTCAAATTTTTCGCCGTAGTCAAGCAGATGGGAAAAGTCCTGACTTACGTCCGCAATCGCAACGAAATGGACAGTAATTATACTTACCACCCCAACGAGCTATATGATCTCACCACTCGGATGCTTTTTAAACAAAGGCTCCATCAGGAAGCGGCCTACCGGATCACTTTCGCTCGACGTGGTAATTCAAGTCGAACCGATGCACTTCAGGCTCAACTCGATGAAGCGCGGAAGCGTTTCCAAAAAGATCACTCCATAGATCGCCAAGACTCTGAATTAGAGATCTGCCCTGCCTACCCTTGGCAGGCGAACTGCCTGCAAATAGCCGACTACGCGCTCTGGGCTCTACAGCGTTGTTATGAAAGAGGAGAAGACAGATTTCTACGGGCTATTTGGTCGAAGGTTTCTCTCATCCACGACGTGGACGACCCTCATGGGAAAGACTACGGCACTTTTTACACCCGAAAAAACTCAGTCCCTGACATTCGAGCAATAAAAAACCGATGGATATAGGGTTCCCTCGCAAAAATACGCGAACCACACGGCATGAAGCCGATTTTCTTCCAACGGTCTTTGATTAATATCGTGGACGCAGGATATTTTAGCAAGCCTAAATCATTAAACCAAAACTCCAACTGATCAAGATCCTCTACAGGCACAAAGACACACCGCGCGGCTACGGCATTAAGCTCTGGCCAGAGCCTTTCAATATCCTCAAAACAAAAGCCCCCGAGGCGATTAACCTAGAGGGCTCATGAAATTAATGGTCTCAGAAACCGAGGATCCCACCCTTTACAGGCTGCCACTCATTACAAGCGGCCTCTACATTCTCTGCGCTTACCTAGAAGGATCCTCGCCCATAAACCTAAATAAGTCAAACTCTTCTTTTTCCAACTGCTGACCTCCTCCTCCTCAGGTCTCATCCCTCATCTTTCATCCCTCCTCCCTCAAAAAATCCCTCCTCAGGTCTCAAGTTTCATCCCTCCTCCCTC
>Ga0307966_1000997_pt1 | contig 23057 bp, 22 predicted proteins | sample OrgLakmetagen646_FD_203141 | JGI IMG/M metagenome (GOLD analysis project Ga0307966, IMG submission 203141) | Saline water microbial communities from Organic Lake, Antarctica - #646 | ecosystem: Environmental > Aquatic > Non-marine Saline and Alkaline > Saline | place: Antarctica: Organic Lake... | reverse complement strand
GCCTGTGGCACCGTAAACGTTTCCATATTGTCATGGTTTACAAAACCACGTGAAAAGTTAAACGGCCGACGGCTGAACTCATCAAAATCTTCCGGCAGCACAAAGGGCTGAACGGACACGACCTCTGCCCACCCTTCAACCGTGGAGGCAATTTCGTCAGTCATATTGATGATATGTACGCCATTTCCGCTTTGAACAATCCTGCCGCCTGCCTCACTAACTTTAGTCGGGCTCAACCGAATACGCTCCCGAACCTGAACACGGTAGTGCCGCATCATCGTGTTAAAATCTTCGGCATCTGACCCGTTAACGTAAAGCATTTTGTCATCCAAACGGAGTTCATCACCCGGCATGCCAACAGCCCGTTTAATATAATTTGTTTTCATCGAGATGGGAGCGACATCAATAGGATAGTTAAATACAATAATATCGTTACGCTCTATATCCGTATATCCGGGAATGCGGAACCACGGCAGGTCAACACCCGGCAGATACATTTCTGTAAATGGAACAGATAGCGTCATTGGTGTGCGCGGACCATATGCCAGCTTTGATACAATAAGGAAATCACCCGTAAGCAGAGTTTTTTCCATGGATGGCGTCGGAATTCTGTAGGCACCGAAGAAAAACGTTCTCAGAATTATTGCGGCAATTCCGGCCCAGAGCAGTGCGTCAAGCCACTCCCGAGCCCAGCTTTTTGCCTTACTTTCTTCCTCTTTTGTCTTTTTTGGGTCACTCGCCCAGAAACTCTTCTTCTTGGATGTACCGGATTTTTTATTGCTCAACGTAGATTGTGATAATTAGTTAAAAGAACTGGGTCTGTCGATAATTTCCCTTTCAAACTCACCATTGCTGTACGTTACCTGATACCATTGATCGCGCTCAGGGGAGAAAAAATAGTCGCTGAATGCTGCAAGTGAGTCTCCTTCTTCCATCAGCATGCGGGTGAATGTTCGCTTTACCTGAGGCATCAAATCAATATAACGGCTCGCTCCTACATAGACCAATCCGTTTTCAAACGGCCCGTCGAGGTCGAGTACCATCATCGGTATCTCGCCATCAATAATAAACCAGTACTCGAACTGAACGGCTTTGCCGGGGCGGTAATTTTCTGTGTTAATCAGATCTTCGATACGCTGTGTAGGATCGCCGAATGCAGCCTGCAGCCGTGAGCGGAGCTCAATAGTCGGAATTCGGTCAATTGTTGTCGGGTTATAAAGCCCCTGACCGGTCCAGTTAATATTGGAGAATCGATCCTGGAATTCAGTCCGGTCAGCCCGGTCGACTTTCAGAATCTCAGGATCTTCAAACTGAGCTGAAGCCTGGTTAGGAATGATTACTGCGAGCAGTAGTACACTCAGAAAATAAAATATGCGTCGTTGCTTCATCATCATCATAGGGTAAATCAGTCTTCGTCCATGGATAAAACGGCCAGAAACGCTTCTTGTGGAATCTCCACTGAACCTACCTGCTTCATCCGTTTTTTACCTTCTTTCTGTTTTTCAATCAGTTTTCGCTTTCGGCTGATGTCGCCGCCGTAACATTTGGCGGTCACATCTTTACGCAGGGCGCGGATAGTATCTCTCGCTATAACACGAGAACCTATGGCGGCCTGTATTGCTACTTCATACTGTTGCTGAGGAATAAGTTCCTTAAGCTTCGCACAAATCTTGCGCCCCTGTTCATAGGCGTTGTCGCGATGGGTGATACTTGAGAGCGCATCCACCGGATCACCATTCAACAGGATATCTAAACGAACCAAATCCCCTTTTCGGTATTCAATAAATTCATAATCGAGGGAAGCATACCCGCGGGTCCCGCTCTTCAGCTTATCGTAAAAATCAAACACGACCTCCGCCATCGGCAGCTCGTAGGTAATATCCACGCGATTCCCCTGCATAAACAGCTGGTTCACATATACACCGCGCCGGTTTTGGCAAAGTTTCATCACAGGGCCAATATAATCAGCCGGCGTAATGATGCTGGCCTTAATGTAGGGTTCCCACACAGTTTCAATCTTACCGGCATCGGGCATCTCGCTCGGGTTATCAACCTGCACACGGTTCTTCTCGCCCTTGTAGTCGGTTTCAACCTCATACTGCACGTTGGGCACCGTTGTGATGATATCGATATTAAACTCACGATCGAGCCTCTCCTGCACAATTTCCATATGGAGAAGTCCCAGGAAACCAGCCCGGAAACCAAAGCCAAGCGCTTTTGATGTTTCAGGCTGATAGGAAAGCGACGCGTCGTTGAGCTGCAGTTTTTCGAGAGCAGAGCGCAGATCTTCAAAATCATCCGATTCGGTAGGAAAGATTCCGCTGAACACCATCGGTTTCGACTCTTTGTAGCCGGCAATAGGCTCATCAGCGCCTTTCTTCTGGTGCGTGATAGTATCACCCACACGGGCGTCCTGCAAAGTTTTCACACTTCCGATGACGTATCCCACATCTCCGGCTTTCAGTTCTTTACATGGCCTTTTCTTAAGCTCCAGATAACCAATCTCTTCGGCGTCATACTCCTTATCTGACGCCATAAAAAGAATACCATCGCCTTTTTTCAGGGTCCCTTCCATTACCCGAACGTATGCAATAGAGCCGCGATAGGTGTTGAAAATAGAATCAAAAATGAGAGCCTTGAGCGGCTTGTCTACTTCCTGCTTTGGGGCAGGAACACGTTCTACGATAGCCTCCAAAAGATCTTCCACTCCTTCACCGGTTTTACCCGACACATGCAAAATATCTTCTGCATCACATCCGATCATATCGATAATCTGCTGCCCCACACCTTCCACATCGGCGCCGGGAAGATCAATTTTATTCAGGACAGGAATAATCTCCAGATTCTGATCAACCGCCTGGTAAAGGTTTGATATCGTTTGCGCTTCAATACCCTGCGCCGCGTCCACAACCAGTATGGCGCCTTCACACGCTTTGAGTGCGCGGGATACCTCATAGGCAAAATCTACGTGACCCGGTGTGTCGATCAGATTAAACACGAACTTTTCCTTGTTGGGACGGGTATATTCCATCCGTATTGCGTGGCTTTTAATCGTGATGCCACGCTCTCTCTCAAGATCCATATCATCGAGAACCTGCTCCTGCATCTCGCGCTCTGTAATCGTACCTGTCTTTTCAAGAAGGCGATCGGCCAGGGTGGACTTCCCGTGATCAATATGGGCAATGATGCAAAAATTTCGAATCTGGGTCATAGTTTCAGATGGGCTGAATTCAAAGAAGCCTTAAATATACGGATTCAGAACGGGCATTGCACTCTTTTCGTGCGTGCTCTCTTGAGATTTTCTACTCTTTGGTTGGGCTTAGCAGTTCTATGTGAAACCGGAACTTCTCATCTTCTAAAGTCATCGTATCGTAGATTTCACGAATAAGTTCAAACACCACGCCTGTTTCCCCTTTTACGCTTGTCGACAAATAGTTCACATCCACCTCAACATCATGCTGAGCCACAAATTCAAGAAGGTCCTGAACTTTTTCTTTTGGGTGATCGGTGTAAAGCGGGATGTAGGTAAACTGAGCAATTGTCTTCATAAAAGTAATTCGTAATAATATTTAACTATCTATAAGTGCTCCGTTCATCATCATCGCAATTATGCTTATATGATTAGGAACAATGTGCGTCTTTAGCCTATAAAATAGCCTGAATATATACCAAAACACAAAAGAAAGATATTTATGAAAAGGCTATCTGTTAGCCTTCTAACTATCCTTGTATTAATTATCTCAACTACGGCGTGCGGCCCGCCTGAAATTGCATCAACAGGTACGTTACAGGATGCAATAACCGATGCACCTGCAGCTTACGAATCGGTACTTATTGATATAGAAGAGGTTCGTGTTCATATCGACTCGGAAGCAGAGGACGAATATGACGGCTGGCGAACTATTAACGATCAGCCGATTAAGGTAGATTTGCTGAATCTGACCAACGGTTCAACCGAAATTCTCGGTGAGGCAGAACTTGAACCGGGCATATACAACCAAATGAGACTTATTCTGGGTGATGAAAACGAACTTGTAATCGGGTGGCAAAGCATACCCCTCACCACGCCAAGTGCTCAGCAATCGGGCCTGAAACTGGCTATCGACGCAGAAATCGAGAGCAACACAACCTACACTCTCCTGCTCGATTTTGATGCATCGAGATCGATCGTACAAGCTGGAAATTCAGGTATGTATCTGCTCAAACCAGTTATTCGAACCGTGAATCTTGCCGAAAGCGGCGCAATAAGCGGTGAGATTAACCCGGCTGATGCACAGCCCTGGGTCCACGCCATTGCTGAAGCAGACACGGTTGCCGGCACACAGGCAACAGCCGAAGGAGACTTTCTCCTGATCGGGCTCACAAGCGGAACATACGACCTTTCAGTTACTCCGGCTGATGAAGAACTAAGTCCTACGGTTATGCCAAATGTAAATGTGATTGCCCCCGATACAACGTCTGTTGGAACTATTGACTTGCTAAGTATCGAATAACGGCATTAAAAAAATCTTATGAGATACACAGGCCGGGTTCACATCGAATCCGGCCTTTTTTTATGGCAACTATTTTTCTTCATCTGGATTCATCACTCCACTATTTCTTGTCGGTTCCTTTTTGTATCTGCGTTCAATGGGACAATAGAAGTCCCATTTCACTTTTCAGTGTACCGGAGGCTACTTTCATGACCCGTTTCGCGACGTCTACACACCACTGAACCATCAAGCGAAGAGTCGAACCAGTCTTTCCGGAACCTTAACCAATCACTCAAAAAAAGTACGGTTTTGGATTGGGTCGTTATAAAAAAGGTTTTGGTTGTTACCTTTCCTGAAGTTCGTCTTTAGTCCAGGAAGGTTTTTTCCGTAAATCCAGAACAGCATAAACGTCTACGGAAGCATTTTCATCCTTATAATAAATTGCAAATGGGAATTTTTGAGAAAGCTTTTTAAAAAACCCAAGTTCGGATCGATGAATTCCTGCAGTAACGGACAGTTTTTCTATATCAGCTAATAGGTTTGTTGCGAAATATTCACCAGCTCCCGGCTCCTGTTTTTCATAAAAGTCAAAAGCCTCTTCCAAGTCTCTGACAGCTTCTTCAAGAATGACGACTGTTTTCATCTGATTTTCTTTTCAGGCGTTCTTTCACTTCATCTATATCCAGAAAATTTGCATTGCCTGAGGTTACTTTATCTTCTCTTGATTTCAGAATTGTTTGGTGCCAGTCGGGTGATTGAACATACCCTGAGACTGAGATTGACTCCCAAATCTTTTCGATCGTCTCTAAACGATCAGAAACGCTCATTTTTTCGATATCTTCTTTTGAAATCATGGCTAAAAATAGTTCAAAATGAGAGGAAATAAAAGCATTACAACAGATACAAGCATTTCCCAAATTGAAAGCCCCGTTTATTTTAATTCGGTTTAGCGCCTGCAAAACACCTGGTGAAACGTTAGAATAGTTCCTGAAAATGTAATTTGTGAAGTAACGCTCAGACCTCCAAGGTTTCAATAACCCTTGAGGTCTTGTTACGAACTCGAACCCCAGATCCGCAATGTCTCACAAAGACATTGCGGATCTTGTTTTCAAGGCAACTGATCAGTCCCACCATAAATGGTATTTCTCTCCATCTCTCAGTCTCTCACCTCCTGTCACATCATCATGCGGGCAATTTCAATTCCGAACCCTGCTTTTTCTACTATTTTGTAACCAATCACGTTCACGATACTTCTGACTATATAAAACATCATCAATTATGAGTAAAATGACCTACATCGTTCTCACATCCATCCTGTTTGCAACGGCTAATGCCTGCACCACCGGAATAGAAGATCCGCCGGTTGACGATCCTGAAGAAAAAGAGACCTACTTCCAGCCCGGTGAATATGGTGGGGAGCCGTTACCGGGTTCTGAACGTCTATTCTGGATCAGTCCCAGCCCCGACGGTGAAAAAATTGCTCTGATCCGTGAACGCACTCCAGGGGAGTTAGACCCTCTTTATCAACTATGGATTATGGATCGAAATGGAGATAATCCTAAGCTCATAACTTATAACACACGCGGTGTTGACTGGCATCCTTTTGAGAATAATATTTCATTCACATTCAATCCTCATTCAACACCTTACTTATACGCTTTTACTTTAAACCTGGACTCTTTTGAAATAGAGCTTCTTAACAGTAAAGAAGACCAATTTTTTAATAAATATACTTCATCCGCACGTGGATGGTTTAATGACGGAGAGAGGTTACTCTATGGGGTACATGGAAAAGCATACCAGCAAGAATATGCAAGGGGAACTTATATATTAAATACTGTTGATACAAGCCATGTTGGCCCGTTAAATGAGTTTTTCCAGGGATCATTATTAGGTAACAATGAAAGATGGATAGTTGGAATCCAATACACTACTAACAACTTGAGTGCAAACATGGCACTCTACAATTTTGAAACTGAAGAACATACCTGGCTAACAACTTACAACACTGATAGTGATTCCCTCCGCAGATATACAAAATATCCCGTTCCAAATCCGTCAGGGCCAGAAATCATCCTCCCAAAGTTTGTGGATAACGCCTGGCAGTTGTTTCAAATAAACCAGCATGGAGAGATGGTAAGGCAGCTTACGGAGATGGGAGGCCACGAGGTACGCTGGGTACGTGAACACGACTATTTTATTTTCAACCGTGATACTCATAAAGGAGAAGGAGCGAGCTACATCCCGTTAAAGTACAATTTTTCAACCGGAAACCAGGAGCCGCTCTGGCCAAGTCAGCCCGATTCAGTTCCTGACTTTCCGGATGTTTCCACACAGGATCCGATCCATCTGATTGATCATGTGCCTTAACCCGTCATCAAACCCATCAGCTACAATACGGTACGAGCTGCCAGAAAAGGCAGATGTAACATTGTCAGTTTACAATATGCTTGGCCAGCGTGTAGCAACTTTAGTTGATGGTGAAATTCAACCCGGTCGGCATGACGCTGTGTTTGACGCCTCGGCCCTCTCGAGCGGCAACTACATTGCCCGGTTTACCGCCATCGGAACATCGGGTGAGGCGTTTGAAGAGTCGATGAATATGCAATTGGTGAAGTAACTTTAGTTAGAACTGAAAGGTTTTATTTCTAATTCAAACCCAAGATTCGCAATGTCTCCAAATGACGTTGCGGGTCTTTGTTATTTACACTCCATCAAAATTCGTTATTTTTTCAACAAAGAACATAGCAGTCATGAATCAAAATGATTTCTCTAATTGCCTTTTTACTTCTGCTTCTGGTATCAGAAAATCTGTCTGCACAATCAAACGATAATTCAGGTGCCTCCATCACACAGCTTCAGCTCGAAACCATGTCAATATTTAGCAGCCCGGCGGTACTTGTCAGGGCTGAACGATCAAGAATCCGGCAGGATGGGTGGTCATACGGCTTTGCAGTTGGCGGGCTTCTGGCAGGAGCAACCAATAAGCAGGAGCGGTCAGCCGACCGGCTTGATCTGATGCTGTACGCCGGCTTGGTGTTCGGGCTGCATACGTACGTAAATGAAAGAACTGTTTTTTACAGCGAGGCAACCATCTCACTCTCCTTTCTGGATTACTACTGGCGCAGAGACCAAATGGCCACAAACACTAATTTTGCCACATTGCTGCAGCCTGAACTCGGGTTTAGGCTTGATCTGTCAGAGAAATATCAGATATCTGTTGGGACGTCACTTCTCTACGGAGATTTTATGTACAACAGCGTCCTGTTTCCCGACAGAGCCCGGAATTTCTGGGGATTCCCGTCCCTGTCTATATCACTTTCTACAATTCGATAGTCTTTATAAGACATACAAAAATAGTACAACCGATGCAGAAATAGAGTTTCCGCAGATCCGCAATGTCTCACAAAGACATTGCGGATCTCTCATTTGGCAACAGCATCAAGCATCATATAAATGGAATGAAACTCCTCCCCACTCCTGTTTCGTATTCCGTTGGTTTTAAAAAAGCGAAATCCATATCTTGAATTCTGTGAAAAATTTTATGCCATATTCTTCTCTCCATCACCATTGCCATCGGGGCAACCATGAGCATGTTGTGCACTGAAACTACATATTTCACGCACTGTCCTCCCTCTGTCCATTGCTATTATTCAACTTAATTTATGACTGTCTGATTTTCTTATGAGAACACTTGATTCATCTACTTCACTGCGTATTGCCATCCAAAAAAGCGGTCGGCTGACCGACAAAACGATCTCACTGCTTGAAGGCGTCGGGCTTAAATTTGACGACTATAAACGGAGCCTTCTAGTAAAATGCCGAAACTTTGATGTGGAGCTTCTGCTGATACGGGATGACGATATCCCTGAATACGTACAGGATGGCGTGTGCGATCTTGGGTTCGTCGGAGCCAATACCATAGCTGAAGACCAGGCAGACGTGACTATTTTGCGCGGTCTGGATTATGGCGTCTGTCGGCTCTCCCTGGCAGCCCCAAAAAATGGCCCCATCAAAACAACAAAAGATTTTGCCGGAAAGAAAATCGCGACCAGCTACCCGGTGCTCACCCGCAACTATTTTGAGGAAAAAGGTATTACGGACGTCTCTATTGTGACGCTTTCCGGGTCGGTTGAAATTGCTCCCCGGCTTAAGATAGCCGATGCTATTTCCGATCTGGTCTCCACCGGTGGCACGCTGAAAGCCAACGGCCTCGTAGAGCTGGATAAGATTTTTGATTCCGAAACCCAGCTGGTTCAAACCAACAAGCCCCTGTCTGAGGGTAAACAGGCGCTGATTAATAAAATGCTTCAGCGCATTGAGGGGCATAAAACAGCCGCTGAAAGCCGGTATATTATGATGAACGCTCCGGAGACCGCGGTACCCAAAATCAAAGACCTGCTTCCATCCATGAAAAGCCCGACCGTAATGCCACTGGCTGACAACGGCATGGTTGCTGTTCACACCGTCATCCCGATCGATACGTTCTGGGAAGTGATGGAAAAACTAAAAGCGGCCGGAGCCACCGATATTGTGATGCTGCCCATTGAATCGATGATCGTTTAATAGATTGGAGAAGTGAGTCATGAGTCTCAAGGAAAATTCTCAAGACTCTGGACTCAAGACTCTGGACTCAAGACTCTGGACTCTGGACTCAAGACTCATGAATATGAAAACATACACTTATAACGACCTTAGTCCCGAAACTATCGCCTCGCTGATACAACGTCCAAAAATGGATTTTGCATCCGTCTTCGGGACCGTGCAGCCGATCCTGGATGATGTGGAAGCCGGGGGCGACGGTGCCATTCAGAAATACACCAAAAAATTTGATGGCGTAGCTCCTCAGTCGGTTGCGATGGATCCTAACTCCGTGTCGGTTTCACTCGATCCCGCCGTTAAAGAGGCAATCGACACAGCCATGCAGAATATCTACCGCTTTCACCGGGAGCAGTTTTCGATGGAACTTGAGGTAGAAACGATGAACGGCGTAGTTTGCAGTCGCGTCGCCAAGCCAATTGAGCGGGTAGGACTCTACATTCCCGGCGGAACCGCTCCCCTGCCCTCAACAACCATGATGCTGGGGGTACCGGCTATGATTGCAGGATGCAGCACAATTGTAATTGCCACACCTCCGGATGAAAATGGCAATGTACCGGAGTCCATTCTGTACATTGCACAAAAAATCGGTGCGAAGACCGTTGTGAAGGCCGGTGGTGCCCAGGCAATCGCCGGAATGGCGTTTGGAACCGAATCCATCCCCAAGGTTGATAAGATTTTCGGACCCGGCAATCAGTATGTCACCGCCGCTAAAATGATTTTGCAGAACAGTGAAGCGATGATCTCCATCGATATGCCGGCAGGCCCGTCGGAAGTATTGGTCATTGCTGATGAGACAGCTGATCCGGAGTTTATTGCCGCCGATCTGCTCTCGCAGGCCGAACACGGATCCGACAGCCAGGTCGTTCTGGTGATCACAGAAAACGCCGATCTTGACGCAATTAACAAGGCAACGGCTGAGCAACTGAAGGCCCTGCCCCGCAAGAAATTTGCTTCGGACGCACTTGATAATAGCTTTACGGTTATGGTCGAATCGTCACAGCAGGCAATGGAATTTTCAAACCAATACGCACCTGAACATCTGATTATTAACACCAAAGATGCCGAAGAGCTATCGGAGAGCGTGCACAATGCCGGATCGGTCTTCATCGGCCAGTGGACGCCGGAAAGCATGGGTGATTACGCATCAGGCACCAATCACACACTGCCAACCTACGGCTATGCAAGAATGTATAGCGGTGTATCACTCAACAGTTTTCAGAAATTCATTACCATGCAGACGATTTCCAAAGAAGGGCTGATAGCTCTCGGCCCCACGGTTGAAATACTTGCTGATGTTGAAGGACTTCAGGCTCATAAAAATGCGGTGAGCCTGAGGCTGGCAAAGGTAAGAAATGAGATTTTAGAAGTGAAAAGTGAAAAGTGAAAAGTGAAGAGGAAGAAGTGAGAAGTGAGAAGTGGAAAAGTGCGAAATAATATTCCCCTCTCGAGAGGGGACAGACAATGCAGCGTTCAGCGAAATTGTCAGGGGTGTGTCCAATGTGGTCAGAGACCCAGTCACCAATATTACCCTTCAACCATTATTACACTTCAGTGTCGTCATACGGCTTCGCCTTTTTCGCACTACATTTTCTCTATCGAGTGAGAATTTCGGAACCATTATAATTACTGTTTAATCAAATAAGCCAAATACTCTATACATGCCCAAAACTAACATCGAATCACTTGTCCGCGAGAATATCCGCAACCTGACGCCCTACCGGAGCGCGCGTGACGACTTTGACTCAGGGATTCTTCTTGACGCCAACGAAAACAGTTTCGGGTCCACAGTCCGCAATTCACTCGATCTGCACCGTTACCCGGATCCCACTCAGGACCAGCTTCGTGAGGTCGTTGCCAACTATCGCGGCGTTGATGTTGACAACCTGTTTCTCGGTGTTGGAAGTGACGAACCGATTGACCTGCTGATGCGCATTTTTTGCGAACCGGGTGAAGATTCGATCATCACCACACCGCCGACATACGGCATGTATAAGGTATCAGCGAACATTAATAATGTAGGCGTGAAGGAAGTGCTTCTAACCGAAAAATTTCAGCTTCAGCCCGATAAAATCCGTGACGTTGCGGATGAGACAACCAAACTTCTGTTCCTCTGTTCGCCAAATAATCCCACGGCGAACGATATGAAACGAACCGATCTTCTGAAACTGGCGACCTCCTTTCCCGGCATTATCGTTGTGGATGAGGCGTATATTGATTTCAGCCGACAGGAGTCGATGGCGGGGATGGTGCAACAGTATCCGAACCTTGTGGTGCTGCAAACATTTTCAAAGGCATTTGGCCTGGCGGGTATTCGGCTGGGCGTGGCCATTGCCAATCCTGAGATCATCAGCTACATGATGCGGGTGAAGGCTCCGTACAATATCAACAAACTGACGGCAGATACAGCGCTGAAATCGTTTGACAATCGGGAGCTGCTCAAATTTAATATCAAAAAAATCCGCGAAGAACGGGAGTATGTGGCTCAACAGCTACAGCACAGCGATGCCGTAGAGAAGGTCTATCCGTCTAACGCGAACTTTCTGCTTTTTAAAATCAAACATGCGAAAGAAGTGTACCAAAACCTGGCCAAGCTGGGTGTTATAGTGCGCTATCGCGGCAATGAGCCGCTTTGTGAGGACTGTCTTCGGGTCACCATCGGCATGCCGGATGAAAATGTCAGATTCCTGAAAGCATTGAAAGATGTTGTGGGGTAACTACTCCCCCTTATTAAAAGGGGACTTAGGGGGATGTATATTGTGAGATCTTTATACTATATATATCCCAAAAATGAAATAGTTCTCCCCTTGAGGGTAGACGGCCAAATGCCGTATGATCGGTATTTGACCTGAGGGGTGTTCACGCAGTTGGAACCAAGAACATAACACCCCACTGTATCTCCCCTTTTTTAGAGGAGAGTTGATTCAAAAAAATAAAATTTAACACATGAAAATCTACATACATTCATCTGCTCTTTCATCGGACAATGACAACCTTCTGCCTGAAGGAGCTCTTTTTGGCATGAAATACCTGGAGGAAGCGGAATTTGATCTGAGTTTTGACGTTGATTCACTCAGTGATGCTCAACAGGCTCTGATTGAAAATGAATCAATTAGTAACGTTGGATTTAACCAAAATGAAGCAGACAGCCACATCAAACAAGAGGATGATTTCCTGTTTGAGTCTGAGGGAGACACTATCGAAACGGCCGGCAAATGGACAGATCTAACCCGATCCATTTTGTTTCCCACCAGGAGAGCAGAGATCAACCGGAATACAAAAGAGACCCGGATATCGGTTGCTATTAATCTTGACGGCACCGGTGAGAGCAACATCAGAACGGGACTTAAATTTTTTGACCATATGCTTGACCAGATAGCCCGCCACGGACTGATTGATCTGAATATCACCTGTGATGGTGACCTTGAGGTGGATGAACATCACACAATTGAGGACACAGCTATAGCCCTGGGGCAGGCGATACGTCTGGCAATTTCTGAAAATAAAGCCGGAATTCAACGCTACGGGTTTGTGCTGCCAATGGATGAGGCGCAGGCCACAGTGGCCATCGACCTGTCTGACCGTCCCTATCTCAGGTGGGATGTAGACCTTACCCGTGAATATGTGGGCGATTTTCCAACTGAGATGTTAGAGCATTTTTGTTATACGCTGGCTATGAACGTAAAGGCAACTCTGCATGTTACAGCAACCGGAAAAAATGAACATCACGTCATTGAATCCATATTTAAAGGGCTTGCGAAATCATTACGGTTTTCAATAAGCCGAAATGAGCGCATCCGGGGAATATTACCCACAACAAAAGGAACAATTTAGTTAGTGAGTGAAAAGGCAAAAGTGAGAAGTGAAAAATCTCCCTCGAGGGGAGTACCAACGCGTTTTTTTGCGTTGGGATAGGGTGTCCCATTTAATTTTCAGACTTATTGATTGTATTTAAAAATCTAATGCTTGAAATCAGTTTTTCACTTTTACCTTCTCACACTCTCACGTATCACTTTTACAGACCTTAATTAATGATAGGTATTATTAAATATCAGGCAGGTAACTTAGCGTCCGTTGCAAATGCATTAGAGCGACTTGGGTCGGAGTATATTATTTCTGATGACATCGCTGAGTTAAAAAAAGCTGATGGAATTATCTTTCCCGGTGTAGGGCACGCAGGTGCCGCAATGGACGATCTGCGCTCACGCGACCTGGATGTTTGGCTGAAAAATACGAAGAAGCCGGTTCTTGGCATCTGTCTCGGCATGCAGCTTCTTTACGAATCATCAGAAGAGGGTGACAGCCTCACCCTGGGACTGATTCCCGGCCGGCTGAAGAAGTTCGACTCCTCCCAGGCAAAAGTGCCTCACATGGGCTGGAACCAGTTTGACGTAAAGGTGAACCATCCACTCATTTCCGGTATCGACAAACACAAATTTCTTTATTACGTCCACGGGTATTATGCGCCGGCCAACGATCACACTCTGGCCTCTTGCAACTACATTAACGATTTTGCCGCTGTGGTTGCCAAAGATAACTTCATGGGCGTTCAGTTTCATCCCGAAAAATCAGGTCATGTCGGGTCGCTGCTGCTTCAGAATTATTTGAATATTGTAAAAGACCTCTCAGTAAAAGAGTAATTATTACCTGTGCCTAAATCACCCCATTCGTCTGTGTTTTTCAATCTGGTAAAATTGTTAATTTCAGAACGGCGAAGCACTAATAAACTCAAAACTCCACTCCTATACCTCCTTTGAATCCCATATCTTTGCCTCACAAACCCTTCATCCAAAATTAGTTTCTTTAAACAAATATGACCATTATCCCGGCCATCGACCTGCTTGACGGACAAGCAGTACGCCTTCAAAAAGGCGATTACGATAAAAAAACTGTTTACAACGAGAACCCTCTTGAAGAAGCCCGAAAATTCAAGGCCGCAGGATTTAACCACATTCATGTTGTGGATCTCAACGGTGCAAAAAGCGGTCAGTTTGAAAATCTTCCTATTATTAAAACGATGATCACTGAGCTGGGTCTCTCCGTTCAAACCGGTGGCGGCGTGCGATCACGGAAAGATATTGATCGCCTGCTGGATACAGGTTTGAAAGGTGTAATCTGTTCCTCCATGGCCGTGAAAAAACCGGCCGAGTGGATGAAAGCGGTTGAGGATCATCCGGATCAAATGATTCTCGGTCTTGACCTGAAAGACGGTAAAATGGCCTACGGTGGCTGGCTTGAAACGAGTGATGAGCCAATCGAAGAGTTCATCAACCCGATGGTTGACGCCGGTTTAAAAACAGTTCTCAGTACCGATATCTCACGCGACGGTATGCTCAGCGGCCCCAATCTGGAGATGTATGCCGATCTTCAAAAACGATTCCCACAACTTAACTGGATTGCATCGGGTGGTGTGTCAAATCTTGAGGATCTGGTTGAACTCCGAAATCATAACCTCTACGGTGTGGTAGTTGGAAAAGCGTACTATGAAGGCAACATTCGGCTTGACGAGATGCAGGAGTTGAATCGTTCGGTTTAGTAAAGATCACTTTGGCACCGAATCGATACATTGATAAATCGTTACGTCTTTAAATCGGATATCAAGCAGAGCAGGCTTTTGGAGTTTATTTATTTTTGAGATTGCCGATTTGCGATTTTCGATTTATCCGATCCTTACTTATATACCAACCGAGTCCTTTCTTCAGCTTTTATTCATTAAATCGTAACTCACTTTAAGATTCAAAATCCCATCTTCAGAGGGGACAGAGTCACAAAACACGCGTAGCGTTTGTTTTGGGATTCAGGGGTGTGTCCGAGGGGAGCCGATGCAACGTACTCGCCAAATCCCAATCAACGTCAATACCCATCCGGGCAGGGTTTTGAGATTATTTGATTTGCGATTTTTGAGATTGCCGATTTTCGATTTTTACGATCTAACTATTTTTTGGTTTTTTACTGGCCCCTAAATTTACCCTTCCTTCTACTTTTCTGCATTTGATCCCAACTAATTCCAAGACTCTAAAATCCCATCTCGAGAGGGGACAGAATCACGGAGCGGTGCGCAGCGCCTGTTCAGGGATTCAGGGGTGTGTCCGAGGGGAGCCGATGCAACGTACTCGCCAAATCCCAATCAACGTCAATACCCATCCGGGCAGGGTTTTGAGATTATTTGATTTGCGATTTTTGAGATTGCCGGGACGGCCTGCAGACGCTGAAAGAGCAGATTAGCCGGCAGATCATCAGAGTCCGCCCGAATCGCAGCTACCCACGGAAGCTAAAACAGGGGCAATATAAGAAATATAGGTAAAGTTAGTGCCATTACTCTCGAGAGGAGACTTTTTAGGCCTTTCTTCCTGAGTTGGAATCCATACTGGCCTTTGATGTTTTCACTCTTTTTGCTCTGTTGAAGAATAGTTTCTAATCCCAAATACATTCTATATAACTTGATGAGCGAATAACGGGATCATTTGTCAATATGGGGACGCTAATTTCTCTGGCAGATCCTGCAATGATGCGATCATGCAATTCGGGAATGTCTTTGATTTCGAAACTGTGTTCAATTGTCGACAGGGTCATTGGCAGTTCATTTATTAATTGATACTGTACCAAAAAATTGCTGACTTCTATTAAATTCGTTTCAATTCTGTGCTTCTCTGAAAGATATGCCAGTTCAGCAAATACAATTGATGGGATATAAATCTCACAACTACCCTTTCTAGCCATCTCAACAATTCCCTTGATTTCTAATGGCATTTTACGCCTCTCAAGTGAAAGCACCAAAACCATTGTATCAGCAATAAACTTATTCAACTGGATATCGGGTTTTGTAATCAGCAAATTCCTCTTCAACGTGATTCATCTGGCCCTTACTCAAATCATTTAATTGAGTTTTAAAATGGCCTTTTTTTGAATCGTACTCATTTTCACACAACTGCTTCGTGAAATCAATTAGTTCTTTAATGGACTCATCTGATAATTCTTTAGTGTATCGCAATAGCTTTTTTTCCAACCGTGTTGTATCCATTTTTTTCTCACCTAATAACTTTTTGTGTAATTTTTATATATATACATATACATCTCACGAATCCATATTTCAATAAACTCAGAATATCTCATAAAAACCAACCTAATTATTGATCCTGATTCAGAAAACAGTTGTGCACCTTTTCCAAAAAGCTATTTTATTGTAACAGACTCAAATTTTTCAATTCCTGAATTGATAACCGGATCAGCAATAATGTCTAAATTCAATCAAAGAAAAAACGCTCCCGCTAAACTAGTTGGTATGCGTTCATCCCGTCTCATTTTTATCACGGTAATGATTCTCACTGCTCTCGCCATTATCTGGCCCGGACACGCGATCTTCTCATCTGCCACGCCGCTCATTTTTGGCTTTCCTCTCTCTTTTGCTTGGATCATTCTGTGGGTGCTTATCGGGTTTTGTGCCATGACGGGACTTTACCTGACCGATTCGCACGACGACAACATTAACGGGGAGACCAACTGATGGAAACCGGAACCGTCATTCTGATTGTCGTCGGGCTTTACCTTCTCATCTCTCTGCTGACGGGTATTATCCCATCTCTTCGAATTACAAAAAGTGTGGGCGGGTATGTGGCCGGCGATCGAAGCATGAACCTGTTTGTTCTCTATTTTGTGCTCGGCGCATCAATATTCTCATCATTCGCGTTTCTGGGCGGCCCCGGATGGGCCTACTCACGCGGCGCAGCGGCATTTTACATCATCGCCTACGGTGTGATAGGAATCGTCCCGCTCTATTTCTTCGGCCCGCGCGCCTGGAGGCTTGGTAAAAAATATGGCTATGTGACGCAGGCGGAACTTCTGGCCGATAGGTTCGACAGCACCTTTCTATCGGTCATGCTGGCAATTCTCAGCGTGGTGGTATTTATTCCTTATCTGACACTACAAATGGTGGGAGCGGGCTACGTACTTAACGTTATAAGCGAAGGGTTAATCCCTTTCTGGGCGGGTGCCGGCGTCACGTATCTCATTGTGCTCATTTATGTTTACTTCAGCGGTGTGATGGGGGTTGGGTGGTCGAACGCCTTCCAGGGCATGTTTATGATGGTGATGGCCTGGGTGCTTGGCATTTATCTGCCAAACACGCTCTATGGCGGTATCGGGCCGATGTTTGAGGCGATCATGAAATCGGGTAACACTGCCATGCTGGAGGCGCCCGGTCTGGCTGGTGACGGATCGCCGTGGAGCTGGTGGGAGTATGGATCTGCAGTACTGGTTTCAGCCGTCGGTTTTTCGGTATGGCCCCATTTTTTTATGCGAAGTTACGCCGCTAAAAATGTTAAAACCATGCGTCTGAGCGTGGTTCTCTACCCCACATTTCTGCTCTTTCTGGTTCCTATTCTCCTAATTGGATTCTCTGCAGTAGTTTCCTTTCCGGGTGTGGAGCCGGCCGACAGTATTTTACCGACCATTCTGATGCAGCTCGATCTCCCGGCAATCGTCATTGGCCTGTTTTGTGCCGGTGCGCTGGCCGCATCCATGTCCTCTGGTGATGCCATACTTCATTCTGCAGCTTCAATCGCGATTCGGGATGGCGTCAGTCGTCTCACCACTCTAACCGACAAAACTGAACGACTGCTCATACAGCTGTCCGTTCTCGTAATCGGACTAATTGCCTACCTGTTTGCCGTTGTGATTGACATCTCAATTGTTGCGCTGTTGCTCGGGGCATATGGCGGTGTGGCACAAATCTTTCCGGTCATTTTTGCCATGTTTTACTGGCGCCGTGCAACAAAAGCAGGAGCGCTGGCGGGGCTCTTTGGCGGTATCGTGGTTAATGTTCTATTTTTAGTCATGCCCGAACTCAAGCCTCTGCCCGTTCACGAAGGTGTCTACGGGCTGATTGTGAATTTGATCCTTCTGGTCAGTGTTAGCCTTGCCACAACCCCGGATGACCTCAAGCGTGTTGAAAAGTTTATATCTTCCGGCTGATTCCAGCCGAATCGGGTTCTCCTACCCTTTCCTCTCCTTATCACGATCGGCCAGGACACCTTATAAACCTGCGGTCGATTATAAAAAAGAATCCAAAGTCTCCCCTAATAGAGTTGCGAAAATATTCTCACGCAAAGTTTTACACCCCTAACATTTTTTAGTTTAAAAGCTCATTCCGAAGCTCTCCTCTCTATAAAGTCCCGCCAGGGCGCGATAGAGAGGGGTCGGGGGTGAGTTAGAAGGACTGGAAGTTCCGAATTTAACAGAATCCTTAATTTATTTAGGCGCAATTTCTTTGAAAATCAATTTTCTCACAGCCTTTTATAAGGGTGACTTTCAATGACTTGGTTTATAAATCAAACTCAGGTTATAAATATCTGATCCCTGCCGATAACAAGTGAAGACTCTACACTAACCTCAGGAATCATCTTTCCTGGGATTCATACTGATCATGTTCAACTACAAACGAATACCCTTTTTATGAAACACCTGTCATTTTCATCACTCATTTATGGTCTTCTGCTGATGTTGCTATTGCTCCTCTCCGGCTGCAGCGTGAACACTAACGACTTCAACGATTCAGGATATTCAATACAGAACGATGAAGTCCAGCTTCAGGAGCGCTTAACCGAAACGAACCAATTAATTGAAGTTCTCTCAACGTCGCCAGAGCCCGCAAAACGGAAGGCTCCACCCTCTTTTTCACTTAACCTTGTTGCAGAAATCGACGCACCTGTTGTTGACGGAGTGGTAACACAGGCAACGATGGTAGATATTTTTCGCAACAGCGCCCGTGCAGCCGTAAGCTACAACGTGCAGGGAGCAGATTACACTGGAGCCGTCGATGCTGTTCAGGTAACCAACCGTTTCCGCAAAGCTATTCGGGTCAGATCGGGCATTGAATTTACAAATGCAAAATCTAACGCTGTTTTTATGGATGGAAATGACATGTGGCTGGCTCAGGCAACGAATGACCCATCGATCACTCAAAACGGGTCATCTTCAGTAGCACGGAAGTTTGGTGTGTCTGGTTTTCGAATTGATGATAACCCCGTGTATTCAGGCGTTCGGGGATTTGCGGCCAACAGTATTCACGAATCAGATGGAATTCTATACGTCACAAGCGGCAGCAATGCGGGCTTAACGCTCTTCAGTGACGATCTATCTGAGGAAATTGATTATGTAGACATTCCGGGAGCCCGTTGGGTTGATACTGATGAGAACCGAATTGTGGTACTTGCCGGCAACCCCAATACCGGTGAGGGTACGCTTTACGTGCTCAACAAGAGTGACCGCTCCGTTCTAAACCAGTATTCGTTCAGTGGGGCAGATACGCCGGAAGCTAAAAGTACGGTAGAAATTAAAGGCGATCTTGCACTTGTTGCCGCCGGTCGATCAGGTACACATCTCATCGACCTAACCACAGGTGAACAGGTTGCAACTATTCCCGTTCCCGATGCCGAATCCCTTGGGCTCAATCCGGAAGCTGTGGAATCCAACGCTGCATCAGCAGATGAAGAATTCATTTTTATATCAAATGGTGAAGCCGGTGTTTACGTGGCTGAAGCAAGTGAAAAGCTGGACCGGTACGAAAGCGGCGACGAACTAAGTGTTGAACTGCTTGGGTATTTAGCCTTTGATGATTTTCAGTCAGCTAACCATGTGGCGTTCAGAAATAAAACGCTGTTTGTTGCGGCCGGCCTGGGTGGCGTAAAGGCAGTGATGCTTCGCCGAAAATAGTTCTTTAAAACAGATTTTTTGATGTAAAATATCATCCTTGATCTGCCCTTTTTGTATGTTTGGGCTAATTGAAACCATCAACCGGATGATATTTTCCAATGAGACGACCATACCTGATTACACTTTTTGTCCTTTGCTCTGTTATGCTACTACAGAACTGTACAGAATCGAACACTCAAGGAGAAACGCTACCTGTTTCAGAGCAGGCGTCTGATAACATTACTGGTGCGGCCGCCCACTGGGTCAGCGCCGACCGGCTGATATGGGATGCACCAGCCAATGCGGATTCCTATCGGTTATATTTCAGTGATACCGCCGGGCTGATTGTGACCGATACGAACATCAACGGAGAAGAATTTTTTGAGCTGCAACCGGAAACAGAACTTTCAGACGATCTTCAGGATCAATTTCGTCACATATCAAACCGGCAGCTTTTTTCGCTTGGGGAAAATATGTCGTCCATCAAACGTGCACTCAAGGGTCAGCTTTTAGCTGTTGCCGTTAATGAAAGCGGCGAGCCGATCGAAGCGACAAAAGTACAGATTCACGGCGTGCTGGACGATCTTTTTGTTTATGACGGTGATCTCGGCCCGGTGTATGACGGGAACTCCATCAGGCTGAACCTGTGGGCGCCAACGGCTCAAACGGTGACACTCAACCTCTACAATAACGAAAAGGAGCTCGCGCGAGAGATCGAGCCTGTTAATATGGAGCCGGAAAATGGGGTCTGGAGGTTTGAAGGGGCGGATGACTGGGACCGCATGTACTATACGTTTAACGTTACGGTATATCATCATGAATCCGGGCATATTGAACAGTTTGAAGTGACCGATCCTTATTCTGTCAGCCTCTCAACAGACAGCCGGCAGAGCCAGTTTGTGAACCTGAACGATCCCGATCTGAAACCTGATGGGTGGGATAATATTATCAAACCGCTCCCTGATCATCCCGATATTACATTGTATGAAGCGCACATGCGGGATTTTAGTATGAATGACTATACGGTTCCCAATGAACAAAGGGGAACCTACATGGCGTTTACGCATAGCGGAGAGAATGGAAATGATCTGTCTGACGGCATGCGGCACCTGCAGCAACTGTCTGATGCCGGGCTCACACATCTCCACCTTCTGCCGCTGAATGACATTGCCTCAGTTCCGGAAAGCCGGGAGCAGCGAGTAGACATCAACGATCCGTTTGAACGAATTTGTGAGGTCGCCGGCGTTGACGGACTTGAGGAGGCATGCCGGCGGTATGGAAACACACCGGTGGGCGAGGTTTTTGAGCAGCTTGCGGCTGATGATCCGGTTACAACAGAAATTCAGCGTATCTACGCTGAGCAAGGCGAGAATGGCGGCCATGGGCTTGCGTCTCACGATGGCTTTAACTGGGGCTACGATCCATTCCATTTTAATACGCCGGAAGGCAGTTACTCCACCGATCCTGACGGAACCGCACGTATTCTGGAGCTTCGTCGCATGGTTCAGGCTCTCGGTGAAATCGATCTGAATATCGTGGTGGATGTGGTCTACAATCATACGCATGACTCCGGAGATTCACGGTTCTCCGTACTTGATAAGGTAGTACCCGGCTACTACCAGCGACTGAATCCTGATACAGGGCAGGTGGAAACATCAACCTGTTGCTCGAACACAGCCGCAGAATTTACCATGATGGAGAAATTGATTATTGATTCAGTAACGCTGTGGGCCGAGCATTACAAAATTGACTCCTTCCGCTTCGACCTGATGGGGCATCATCCAAAATCTGTGATGGTTAATGTACAGGAGGCGCTGGCTGAGCTCACGCCGGAAGAGAATGGTATTCACGGAGAGAAGATCTATCTCTACGGTGAAGGTTGGAATTTTGGTGAAGTGGCTGACAACAGGATATTTACGCAGGCCACGCAGTTCAACATGGGCGGAACCGGGATTGGTAATTTCAACGACAGAAGCCGGGACGCCATCCGCGGTGGGTTTCATTCCTGGACCGGACGTGAACAGGGCTTTGCCAACGGACGCTTTCTGTACCCGAATGAAGATGTGACCGCCACTCCCGACGAGCAGCTGCAGGCACTGCTGGACCAGGCTGACCGCATCCGAGTAGGCATGACGGGAAACCTCGCGACCTACCCCTATTTCAACAAAAACGGCGCGCAGGTAGAGGGCAGCAACGACTATATCGGCTATGCGCTGAATCCGGTTGAATCTGTGAACTACATCGACAAACACGATAACGAAACGCTTTGGGACAACACCCAAACAAAGCTCCCCAACGATATGTCGATGGATGACCGCGTTCGGGTTCATATGCTTAGCATTGCGTTTATCAATTACGGCCTCGGCGTGCCATTCCATCAGATGGGTACGGATATTCTGCGCTCAAAGTCGATGGACCGTAACAGCTACGACTCCGGTGACTGGTATAATATGATAGATTTCACGCTGGAGAGCAGTAACTGGGGCGTTGGGTTACCTCCCCGCTGGGACAATGAAGATAACTGGGACGCACAGGCTGAGTTTATGAGCAACCCGAACATAGACGTTCGTAAAGAGCACATGGAATTTGCCAATCGCGTGTTCCGTGATCAGCTCAGAGTTCGGTACAGCTCACCGCTGCTACGGCTCGGTGACGCAGATGAAATTCTCACTCGCGTGGGCTATCATAATACCGGACCCGGTCAGATTCCCGGTGTAATCGCGATGACTGTTTCTGATGGAAACTGTACCTCCGCAGATCTCGATCCAAGTCTGGACGGACTGCTCATTGTCTTCAACGCTGATCGGGAATCGCAGGAGATCGATCTGGGAGTCACCGGGCTGGAACTTCATCCTGCTCTTCAAAATGGAACAGATAACATCGTCACAAGTGCATCAGAAATCAACGGCAGAATAACCGTTCCGCCCATATCGGCCGCGGTCTTTATCAAACCACAGAGTAGCTCTCGGGGAAGTTTTCCTTGTAACCCGGTGATGGAGTAATCGAAAAGACTGATTCAGGTTTTTAGCCTGGGGCGGATTCTTATTCTTCCACCTAACCCAAGGTTCTGCCCCGGGTTGAGATAAGACAGGCTTTCAGCCTGATGGTGTTCGCAATCTAACAACGTATCCCGGGATGAGAATCAGGCTGACATGAAAAAGGCTTTCAGCCTAGTGTCATGTCAAGCCTCAAATGTCGGGTAGAGTCGCTTTAATTTTATTCGTGCATCATCCGTCGTGAATTGCCAGTTTATTTTCCGGTCCTGGCTATTTCGGGCTTCTTCCCACGCTTTGGTTT
>Ga0307966_1000995_pt1 | contig 23099 bp, 16 predicted proteins | sample OrgLakmetagen646_FD_203141 | JGI IMG/M metagenome (GOLD analysis project Ga0307966, IMG submission 203141) | Saline water microbial communities from Organic Lake, Antarctica - #646 | ecosystem: Environmental > Aquatic > Non-marine Saline and Alkaline > Saline | place: Antarctica: Organic Lake... | reverse complement strand
ATAATTGCACATAATGATAAAAGCTTAGAAATTTTCATAAAAGCTCGCTTGGGAGAAGAGGCTTATGAACGGTTAAATATTATACCCTATAATAACATTATAACCAGTAATACGGTCGCAAATACAGCACAAAATCTTGCAAAAGCTTGTAATAATAATGATGACAACATACTCCTTTTAAGCTTAGAACTTCCTATTGCAAACGCTAGTCCTAACGAACTAAAAGCAGCAGAGCTTATGTATCATTTAAGAGCCACGCATAAGCTGCATAATCCCATTGTGGTGGTGGCAATGCAAACCCTATCTACAATACTACGCCAGCAACCTAATCTTACCATATTAAGTGCACAAGGCATTTACTTTGCTGATGCACTTTCAGACTTTTCTTTTTTACAACGCATTTTTGAGAATCCAGAACGGTACAAGGTAAAAGACTTAAAAAAAGATTACTTACCACACTTTGAAAATAAGCTAAACAAAGCCCAAGTGCGTCACGAGCAGGCTAATATCTACGGGCTTAAACAATTAAAAAAAATACACAAGGCTCATACCTGTATAGATCTAGAAACACTAACTTCATCAAACGATGAGGATTTAGAAAATAAAGAAATGCCCTTAGATTTTGTTTTGGCAGATTTTATCTTTGGTAATTCTGAAAAAGACTACAACAAGGTTTTAATAGATTATCCAGATATTATTAAAGAATTGAACATTACAGAAAAAAACATTTTACTAATAGATGACCATGGCGACGATTGGAAATCTTTTTATGACCATCTATTCTTCAAAAAGCCTACGGAAGAATTTCAGTTTGCAGCGTTAGAAAGTGCCCATTTTGATACAAATAATAATGTAAACCAAAACGTATGGGAAGTAATAGAACAAAAAATAAGTGAAAGCTGCATTATTTTGTTGGATTTAAGGCTAAATCCAAATTACGATAACCAAACTCACTTAAAGTTAAATGACTATTCTGGGATTAAGTTATTAAAAAAAATCAGGGATCGTTTCCTCTATATACCAATTATTATAACCACCGCTTCAAACAAATCTTGGATTCTTTCTAAACTCGCTGCGATGAAAGTAGATGGGTATTGGGTAAAAGAAGGTATAGATAATGGCTGGACTGCTAAGGAAAGTGTAGAAAACTATTTTATGCTTCCAGAGTTGGTGGCTAGAGCTACAAGTCCGCATTATGATGCGTTGAAGAAGTTGTTTCTAGTAAATCAACACCTAAAAAAAGATACAAACTGTTGGTTTAGCGATGGTGGTTTGTGGCGTAATGGTGATATAAGAGCGTCAGATATGGAAACAGCACGTGTTATATTACACCAAGCTTGTGTTTTGTATAAACGCCATTGCCGTGATTTTGTAATTAATTTTAATTATTCAGAATTAACAGCTGATAATGAAGAATCTAATTTGAGCATAGCGGGCTTGATAAATTATCTAGGAAGTTTTTTTGAAATAATTACTGGTATGGACACAATTGGTAGTAAAGAGACTTATAAAAAATATAAAACAAACATTCCTTTTAGGGTACGTTTTACACCTTATAATGAGATTAAAAATATAAGAAATAAATCGTCTCACGCAATAGCTGTGAGTGCTATTAAAGATGCAGATGTTATATATATGGTTGACCTTATTTCTAATTATGTTTTAAACCCACGAGTATTTACCGGAGGTTTTAATACACTCAAAATATCTTATTTAGCTCAAATTAAAAATATTGAGGAGTGTAGAGAAAATTATGAAGATTTTGATTTAATAATATATGATAACTCTAAGGAGTTTAAAGGTAAGCATCAGAATACTATAAGCTTTGCAGAAAAATATCTGCTAAAAAGCTTAAATAACAATGACTATGTGCCAGTTTATAAAACTACAGAAGTGCAAAATAAAGATGGTTTAGACACAGATTATTATGAAATAGTTCCTATATTTTTAGAAGAATTAAAAAAAGAATTTAAATATCTACCTTTTAAAGTAATTGACTACAATAAAGACCATGCGAAGTTGATTAACATTAAAGGAGATGCTATTGGAATTACAAAAGCTTCAACACAACAATCAATTAATCCAGGTTTTTTTTATGAGTCTAACAAAACACACAAAGGATATAGTATTTTCAATATTCTTTCAAAGAGTCAAGGTAATTATTTTATTTCATCTAACACTCATTTCGATGTTGGCTATAAAAAGAAGCCTTTAAAAACTCCGCAAGAAGATTTAAGTGTAACGAAATTTATCGAAAATAGCTCAAAAAGTTCCACTCAATGTATTTTAAATGATGCTGCTGTTGAAATTAAAGCTTTATCTCATCCACCCAGTTATTCAGCAGTTATTAATTTAAAAAAAGAAATGATTGGTGTTTTTCGAGGAGAATTCAAAAATGAAACAATCCAATTAGTTGAGGGAACTACTAATAATAAAAATAAAGACCAAAGGAAATCAGAAGTTCAAATAAATGGAATTTATTATCAAATTTACGTAGCGAAAATATCATGATAATCAACCAACAGTTTATAGACAAGCAACCTTTCAGTTCCCTACCAAAGTTAGCATTACACATTAAAAATACTTTAGGCAACCATCACCTTGTCATTAATGCGGAACTACTTTTTGATAATAAAACTCACACAGACTTAGTTTGTATTGAAATCGTCAAACACCTGCGCATCGTACATCAAGTAGTAAACCCTATTGTTGTAACAAGTTTTTTAGATTTACAATATATTTTAGCCCAGCATCCAGAGCATATTATACTTACCTCTCCAGGAACAAGGTATCTACGGTTACCATATACAGAAACGGAGTTAGCAATTTTAAAAGCAACATTACAACCCTTACAAAACCTACAAAAAAAATTAGCTCCCTACATACGTGCTGATTTTAATATTGAACAATTTGGTCATTCTTTTGCAAATAGATTTGGACTTTATTTTTTAGAAGAACAGCATAAAAAAGCAAAAACATTTTACACATCAAAGGCATCATTTTCTGAAAACGAACTTTATCAGTTTGAGAAAGCTAGATTTATCTATGATTCAGATAATTTGGGTAAAAATAAATTTCCAATAATACGGGCAAATAGAAAAGCTAAAATCTTATTTATAGACGATCAAGCTGCGGCAGGCTGGTCTCATTTTATAAATGACATGTTTGCATCCGACGACGCTATAAAATTGAGATCTCATATACCAGAACTAAACGCAACATTTTTAAATGCCATAAAACACGAAATCAAAAATCTTGGTGCAACAGGAATTATTCTAGATTTGCGCTTGTATGGCGATAGTGAAAAAGACGTTGAAGTTGAAAAAACATCGGGCTTTAAGGTCTTAAAAATGATAAAGTCAAACTTCCCATCACTTCCTGTACTCATGTTCTCTGCAACTAATAAGGCAGAGAGCTTGAAGAAACTTTTAGACGCTGGTGCATTAAATTTATATACAAAGCCTAGAATTGAAGAAAATAATGCACTTGATAACAGCTATAAGGACCTGATAAAGTGTCTTAATGAGCTTGTTAATTATTATGAGCTAGAAGAAGAAAAAATAGCGGTAGAAAGCGATTATTTAATCCATAATCCTGACTCATCTGAATTGACAGGACGTATAATGAATTACTTACATAGTTATGACCGTATTTACACAGACACAAATTGCTGGATGATTCAACTCGATAAGCAACATATTCTTAACGACATAGCGCAATTAAACAAGTGGTTGTATATTACAGCACTTGTAAGTGAGAGTAGTTTTGTTGTTATCGTTGATATTCAAAGAGAATTATTAGTACACCAGTATACTACAGATCCTACAAAGACGACGTTAGAACTAGCTAAAAATAAAACAACTGCTGCTTATGGCCTTAGGCTACTCAATAAACTAGTTATGAACAATAAGTTGTTTATTTATGATTTGCATAAAATAAATGCATTTGGACACAAGTTTCAATTTGAATATAACAACGTTGGAAACGAGATATGGCAAAAGTGTTTAGAAAATGGTGTAAAACTTTATTATAAAATGTATGATGTTAGCACCACAGATGAGTTGCGACAAAAACTAAAAAAATTAAACAAACGAAGGTTTTTGTATGCAGACGATGCTTTTATAAATATCATTCACAACGACATAGAAAACCCTTTTGAAAATCACAGGAAATTGAACGTTTTGTTAGTTTCAGAAGATGTAGGATGTGTTGATAATCTTTACAGCGTGTTTACTGCAAAGTATCCTAATATTACTGCTCAAGTTCATAGGTTTAATACTGTGACTGCTGTAGAAAGAGTTCAAGAGGCACAAATACAGGGTGTTAATAGCTATGGACAAAATTTTGAAATTACATTGATGAATCCTTTTACATATTTAAAGAAGTTGAAGGAGTTAAGTGCTATAAAACCTAAATGATATCAAATTAGATAATTACATAGTAAAACAAGAAACTACATTATTAAAATGGATGTTTTTAACCTATCGCAGTAAGAAAACTTTCACAATAACTTCCTTCCTACCCATTCAATTCTGGCAAAAAAGAGGTCTCATCCTCTTACTGAGACATCCAAGTGTAAGGTTTACACAATTGCCAGATGCAACTATAAAAAATAAAAAAGGATCTTTAAAGAAAGAAGAGTTTTTAGCCTCTCTCGATCCAGTAGCCATCTGTATTGCATTAGAACAAGAAAATCCAGAGTGGCTACAATATTTCCTTAGACCTTACCTTGGTGAAAAGATTGAGTTTGGTATTAACCCATTTACTATCCCAGAATTCTTGGGAAAACTCGTTAAAAATAAACTTGCGATACTAAATCACAGCAGTTCAAACGATTTGCAAGCAAGATATATATTACCTGTAAATACACTATTAAGCAACATGCTCAAGTTTCCAGACAAGCTAGAAAAAGTAAAAGTTGTATTTGAGAAAACACAAGTTGAGTTTTTTGATAGTTATCTTGTTTTTGAATTGCTTTGCTACTTAGAACACTATGATTCAATCTCAAAAGATACGTCTTTGCTTTCAATAAAGCATAAGGCACTTTATAAAACACTAATAATCTTAAAAGAATTTGATCTAAATAGTTTTGACCGAGACCAAATAACTTTTAACTTAGAGACTTTATCTCATTTAAAAGATCAATACTTAGCCTTAAAAGATGAATAGCGACTTAAACCTTTCAAAAAAATGCATTTTATATATAGACGATAACGCAGCAAGTATAGAGGCAGCATTAGCCATATTTGAAGATGATTATAACTATTCCATCATTTCAGAAATTTCTGTAGAAGAAGGTCTTGAAACAGTTAATAATTATTATGGTACTATAGATGCCATTATCTTGGATCTTTCTTTCCCAGACACTAAAATTCAAGGAAAAGAAGGCTTAATAATACTAAAAGAAAAATATGGTTGGATACCTGTTTTTATACTCACAGGCTCTACAGATTCTAAAGAAAATGCAATAGCGCAAGAATGCCTGGCTCTTGGCGCAGAACAAGTTTTTCATAAAGATGTATTTGATGTACAGGTTTTTATGAATCAGGTTACGGATGCGGCTCATCGTGAAAATATTTCTCAACAACTTAAAAGTTTAAAAGATTATACGTCGCGCGCAGTAGAGTCTCCTTATTTTCATATAGTAGAACACAAAACTTATGTACATGGAGTGTTTGCATTTAAATTGGATGCTATACTTACCGATTTAGATAATAGTGTTTACACAACATGGGTAAAAGATTTCTCTCAGGTATTACAATATTTTCCGTGGGTACAAGTCATTCAAATATACCGCAATGAAAAAGGTAAAATAGGGTGTTATTTTAAATTTTTAATAACTGCAGAGAATGCAGCTGATGCCTTATTAAAATACAAAGATTTCTTCTTTAATATATCTGCATTCTTTAACACTACGTTTGCGTATCAACCAACAGCATTTGTCCCTGTTACTAGTTTGAAATTAATCTTAGAACTAATTGTTGCAGGAAGAACAAATAGTGAAACAGAAGTTTTCGGATTTTATAGAGATCAAGAAATCATAGAAATCAATAATCAAAAAATAGGTTTCAAAAACAAATCTCATGAAATTGTTTCCTGTGGTATCCCATTACCCTTTGACTATAATGATGAAAAATTGGATATTCTATTTCATCATTTAAGAGCAATACCTGATTTATATTTATTACATTCATTCAGTGCAATACAATTAGATATAGAAGAGCTAGATCTTATCAAAAAAGCGCAGGTTAGTTTTACTGAAGAAAGTACACTATTATATAAGGAAAATGCTACAAGATTTTTAGAACACCAACTAGACTTGTTTACGCTTAAGACGGTCTGTATTGTTCCCAAAAAAAATATTAAATCAACACTTACACTCATAAATAATATTTTTTACAATGGTACCGCACCGGTAGATATTAGTGAAAAGGATGAAGAGAGGGACTATTTAGAGAAATATAAACGTATTCAATATTTATTAACTAGAAAAGACCTAGTTAAGGTGGTGAAAATCCCATTAATTAATGAAGATCATCAAACTACTTTTAAAACGAATAGGTTGTCTTATCAAAATATCCCAACAAGCGCATTAAACAAAAACAATATTACTTTAGGTGAAAAGAATAATAAATCTGTTGGATTAGCTCCTAACCAATTTCAAAAACACACCTATATCATTGGTAAAACAGGTACAGGGAAAACTAGTGTTATAAAGGCAATGATTCAAAATCGTTTGGAGTCTGGCGATGGATTAGCACTTATTGATCCGCATGGAGATATATATGAAAAAATAATGCAATCAATTCCTGAAAATCGTAAGGATGATGTGATACTTTTTGACCCAACAAATCCAAAAAATGAATTTGGGTTCAACATTTTAGAATATGATAAAGCTTTTCCAGAGCAAAAGGCGTTCATCGTAAACGAATTACTCAAAATATTTGCAGAGTTGTATGATATGAAATCTGCTGGTGGACCAATGTTTGAGGTTTATTTTAAGAATGCAGCTTATCTAGTAATGGAAGTTTACCAAAAACCATTGCTGGAGCATATTGAAAAAGTGTTTACAAGCACATCTATAAGAAAGGAATTATTAACACATTGTAAAAACAAACGTGTTACAGATTTTTTTGCTATGGCTGAAGCTACAAATGGCGAACAAGGTTTTGAGAATTTTGGACCTTATATTACCAGTAAATTAACCCGATTCACAGATAACGAGCTCATTAATAAAGTAATTAGTAATACTACGACTTCTTTTAAATTTAGAGAGATGATTGATAGTAAAAAGATTTTCTTAATTAAATTAAACAAAGGTCGCTTAGGTGATGGAGGTGTTAATTTTATAGGGCGTTTATTATTCAATAAAATGATAATGGCAGCATACACTCGGGAAAATATTCCAGAGGAAAAAAGGCAAGATTTCACGTTGTTTGTAGATGAATTTCAAAACTTTACTTCTAGTGATATTGTATCAGCCTTAGGAGAGGCGCGTAAGTATCATTTACAATTGGTATTGGCTAACCAAACCTTTGCTCAACTGGATGAAAAAGTCGCAAAAAATATTTTAGGTAATGTAGGCTCTTTAATCACCGCAGCAGTCTCTCCTTATGATGCTGAGATGATTGCACCATTTTTAGAACCTGAGTTTACGAAACAAGATATTGTGCAATTAGATAATTATAAGTTCATTTTAAATACTCAATATAACAATAAGCGAGTTAGTCCATTTATTTTTAATTCAATTCTTTACTAATTATGAAGCCACTTTTTATTTGCAACCCGTCTCAAATACAAGCTTTAAAAACGCATATAAAAGACAATAAAATATTTAAAAGCGCAGATTTAAATCGTTGCTTTATCAGTAAGAATAGCGACTACAAATTAAGGAAAAATGATTTAAACGGAAGTGGAGATGCTCCATTTACGCGCATCTATATAGATCCATTTCTAGAGTGGAACACTCAAGAATATTTTGGGTATCAAATAGCGCTTGAGGTTTTGGAAAATTGGAAAAAAAAAGAAGCTCCAGGGATTGTGTTTATTTCGGCAATTACTCAACCCATGTTTGATAAAATGGTTACAGGGAAAATGAATAGCTTGGTTAGAGAGTTTCCCCATTTTGACTTTATGGATTTAAAAGAAAAAACAATTCCCTTCGGTACTTTTAGTAACAGCCGTTGGAAATATTTAAAAGCGTATGCCTTAACAAGCTCTGGTATTGTAGACGAAATATCCCACGACTTGACAACCATAATATCACAAAATGAAAGCAGTCGCACTAACCTAGAAAAAATATTAAAACGGGTTAAGTCATTATCTGATACCGTAGGCAAAGAGGTGATGGAATGTATAGCATTATATAATGAAGACACTAATGTTTCCACTTTTGCAAAAGCCTTACAGGAAAAAATAATTGATCGCTTAAAAGAGTTAAGACCACACAAGCCAAGTGAGATTAAAGTCCCGTCAAATATGAACCTCTTAATCATAGAAGACAATGAAGAACACCTTCAAGTCCTTGAAAAATCTTTAACAGCGCGTAAAGGATATTTTGAAAAAGAAAAAACACTGTTTTCTTATACCAATGGTGAAGAGGCACTTGCAGAACTAAAAAGTTCAAAAAATGAGTATCAACTAGTTCTTGTGGATTTGCGACTTAATGATGAAAATGGTTTTGCACAAGCCGTTCACGGTGTAGATATTATTGAAGAGCTTCAAAAAAACCATCCCTTAACCAGTTATACCATCATCACAGGAATGGGACGTAAAGGAATAAGTGAATTATTAGATATTGAAATGAAGTTTGTTCTTTCAAAAAAACAGTTGTATTCATTTGATACAGATAGTGAAGTGGATACTATGCTTAACAGAATGTTTGCAGATGTAGCGCAACGTGAAAAATCAATTCATTATAATTTTGGGCCATCAGGAGGAATTTATGGATGGACAATGTTTAAATCGAATCTATTTGCTTTAGATAATGCCATTTTAGATGCTCAAAAAAATAAAGCTTTTGAACTATTAGAGAACTTTAAGTCTCAAAATTTAAATCAAGAACTTAAAGTGTATTCTCCTAAACAAAAAGAGCGCTATGACACTACTAAGATTGACGATTACCACACCAATATACTTGCGTTGCGGATGATTTACCTCTGGCTTGCGCTGAAAAATAAAAATAAGCTAACCTGCAATGCAACTGAACAAGATGATTTCTCACAAATCCTTCAAAAAAATAACATTAGCCTTTCTTATGGAAGAGCCAAAGATATTGGTCTAGCACATACTAAAAGTTGGACTGAAAATGAATTCAAAATTGTTGAATTTGATTTAAAAAAACTTTGGGGTCACGAAAAATCTATCATAAAGGAATGGGAAGAATTTCACAAAGAAGAGTTTCTCAATAATTTGGAAGATATTACTATTTCAGATGTTGATGCACAGCTGTGTAGCTTTTTGGCTTTATATTTTGATTATGAAGAAGATTGGCCTTGGCCAGAAGGAGTAACTAGAGATATTAACTCTTGGAACTTCAAAGATCTAAAGATTTTTCTAACTACTGTTTTTGAAGATGTACTAAATAATGAAGAAACTAGTTTTCATTATCCGTTTGTTAAATCTATGTGTGATCAAGATGTAACTGGAGATTATTTTCATCATCATATTGCACCAGAGCTCGCCGAGGTAGATAAGTTATATGTGCTAGTAGATCAAATGATCTAATAATTTTTAAGATGAAATTTATTTAAATTTCCAAGAATGAGATAAATAAACCTAGCCTTTTTATTTAGTATAAAGTCGTTTGAGATGGCGGTGTTCGATAAATAATTTTAGTAATTTATTGATGAGTTTTTAGAATTTTTTATTGATTTGAATGATAGTTACGGTTCAGCGTCTCCTCAAATAGGAAAAAATATTCGGGTAGCCATCATAAATTCAAAACGAAAAGAGGTTGATAACCCATTTTTATTATCAATCCCAAGATCATTAAATTTTCAGGCGTAGATACTAGTTATGATTAAAGGCGTTTGTTTATAACCGATTACAAATAAAAGTGATTAGAAAAAGCTATTACACATTCGTTATCAAGACTGTTTTGGAAAGATTGGTGGAAACCATCTTGAAAGTTTTAAAGCAAGGATTTTTAATCACGAAATAGATCACTTAGAAGAAATACATTATACCGATAGAACGAAAAGTGAAGATTCAATTTTTGAAGCTTAACTTTTTCTCATCACACTTTACACAATTCAAAGCGCCTGGTACAATTTCTAATCTTCTTATTGGGATTTCCTCTTTACATACATCACACAGACCATAAGAGCCTTCTTCGATTTTATCCATAGCACGCAATAAATATTTGGAAACAGTACTCGATTTATAGTATTGATAATGACTTAAATCCCGAGTCTCTTTTAGGCTTTCTACCGCCGTATCTACGTTTTTATACTTCTCTATTCTTTTTATAATAATGGTCTGTTGTTTTTTTACAAAACTACTCCATTGTTGTCCAGATCTTTCCATTCTATAAAAGTAGAATATTTTTGGGAAAACTCACCATATTAGATCTTTGACATATCAAAACAAGAAATATGTCAACAAGTAAATCAAATTACTACTTCTTATTTATCATCTCAATCCTAGGGTTTATAGGAGGGTTACATTACCCACTATTTGCAGCCTCAGGTGAAATTTTTGGATTTGAAATTTCTAAAGAACAGATCACTTTTTTTGACAGCATTAAAATATTAGAAGAAGAAAATTTTAAGGAGCTAGCAATACTTCTTTATGCATTTGTTATCGTCTTACCTGGAATTAAGTTCTTTACTATTCTTCTCAACATTTTCGGGATTCAGGTTTTTGGGTACAGCTTTAATAGCTTTTTATTGAGTCTTCAAAAATATGCAATGGTAGATGTTTTTGTAATTGCACTTATTGCCATTGCTAGTAAATCCAACCCAATGTTTTCTATACAATTAGAGTTAGGCACTTATGCTCTAATTGCCAGTGTACTTTCTGGTATTATACTATCTGTATGGATAAGCTATAACAACGCTTTCGCGAAAGTGGAATCAAAAACAACAGATTAGGAAAAACTGACTCAATATCATATTTGAACCGATGAAAAATAATGATGAAAAAAATAGAAAACTTATTAATACAATTGAGAGGATATGATACCTCAATTACAAAATGTTGTAGTAAGACGGCACAACAAAAATTTGTTCTGGAAGGATTTAGCATCTTACCAGCAATCATTATAGTAGTTATATCTACAATGTACGTATGCCACTCCATAACACAAAATATATTAGTCTCGGGAATAGCTTCAATGCTATTTTTAGATAACTACTTATTCATCCTAGAACGCACATTTTTAAAAAGTAAGTTGGACTTAATAGTAGCTATTCTATTATCATTATTTGTGAGCGTTTTCGTTAGTGCCAGTTTAGCAAGTTTCGTATTTCAAGAATCTATGTCCAGAGATACATTAAATCATCCATTAATTAATGGATGGTTTACTTCAATTCAAGATATAGGAGAATCCGAAACACTAACTATTACAGTAACTATTTTTTTCTTGGCATTCAGTGTCATATTGCTTTCACCAATTATACCTAGTCCAGCTAGAAAACATTATCGAGAAATTATTAAGATTAAGGATGAGGAAAATAAAGAAATATATATGACTACGTTAATCTTCAATAAGAGATTTATTGAAGATTAACAGGGGAAACTTTAGCAATATCATATTTGGACCAATAAAACAAACAAAATCGAAATGAAAGAAATCAATAAAGAAAATCTTGTTAAAAACAATCCTTTTGACCTTTCAAATGGAAGCGTTAATAAAATGAAACTAGTAGGAACTCTTAATGCTATTGTTGCTAAATCTTACACTGAAATCTTAGACGAGTTGTTTATGGAAATAAATAAATATCGTGATGGAAGTTTTGAGTTTATCTCTAACGAATTTAAAAGTATTAAAAATGAAAATAGATTAACTAAAGATAAAGAGCAGGATATACTGGAAACGTATTCTTTAAAGCAACTTGAAATTATAAATCAGATTTTTAATGATATAGAGTGTCTTTTAATAAATAGGCTCCCAAATTCAGAAGAATTATTTGGGAAAACCGACACTAACTAATGTTTGTATTAAATAAAAAACAAAAGCTATGAATAATCAAAACAAAGATGCTGTAAACACAAATAAAAATAAAACTATGAAAGCAAACGACCCAAGATCGCAGGCCAATAAAATGAATATGGAAATAGACCAGGTAAGTAAAACTACTGAGGATAATAAACAGATTACAACAATGTATTCTCAGGAACTAAATAAAGACTGGGGACTTGTAAAGCGCATAGCGCAGAAAGATATGTACAAAGCAGTTGTTGAAAACCGTAGAGCATTATTCAATGCAACAGCAGAACACAGAGTATAATTTTATAAAGAGGTGTTAGACGCTAGATTAGGTGCGCTTCGTGAGCAAACACAAGCTGGTTTGATGATGATTCGTGGTCACTATCGCCGTCAAGTAGCGGGATATATGAGTGGAGAGATGGAGTCTTTAGTAATAGAGCTAGGAGAGAAAAGGGAATCTCTATTCTTGAAGATGGCAAAGAACTATGACTTTGTAGAGAAGTTAGATGGGAATAAATTTCTAATCAATATGTATTTAGAGACTATTCAGAAAGAAACAGAAATGGTGACTTCTACTTTAGAGAAGCTGGCCAAAAACTTCGAACAGTCGATTATGGAACAAGTCTCTAAATATCGAAGTGGGAATTAATAATACTTAACCATTCAGGGAAAACTAGAATAAGAACATATTTGCACTATTAATAACAATCAGAAACAAAATGCTATGAATAATAAAAACAACAATCCAATAAACACAAACAAAAGCGATAACACAATGAAAACGAATAAAGGAATGAAAAAAGTATATGATCCAAGAAATATTGCAGACAAGACCGCCATGGATATTGATCAAATAAGCCAAGGTCAAGAAGACAGCAGGAAAGTATCAGCGATATACTCTAATGAGTTAAATAAGGATTGGGGGCCTTTACAACGTATTGCAAACAAGGATATGTATAAAGCTGTAGTTGCTAACCGGAAAGCACTCTTCAATGCAACAGCAGAATACAGAGTAGAATTTTATGGAGAAGTATTAGATGCTCGACTTGGAGCACTCCGTGAGCAAACTCAAGCTGGATTGATGATGATTCGTGGTCACTATCGCCGTCAAGTAGCGGGATATATGAGTGGAGAGATGGAGTCTTTAGTAATAGAGCTAGGAGAGAAAAGGGAATCTCTCTTCTTAAAAATGGCAAAGAACTATGACTTTGTAGAAAAATTAAATGGTAATGAATTTCTAATCAATAGATACCTGGAGACTATTCAGAATGAAACAGAGATGGTAACATCTACTTTGGAAAAGTTAGCTAAAAACTTTGAGCAATCCATTATGGAGCAAGTAGCAAAATATCGTAGTGGCGATTAAGCCACTGACGATATGGGGAAAACTGTACACATTACTTCTTTGCAAAGCAATTAAGGAAATAACCAACACTAAAAAACAAAAGCTATGAATAATCAAAACAACAACGCTATAAATACAAATAAAAAAGACAACACTATGAAAACAGATAAAGCTATGAAAAAAGTATACGATCCAAGAAATATTGCAGATAAGACGGCAATGGATATTGATCAAATAAGCCAAGGTCAAGAAGACAGCAGAAAAGTATCAGCGATATACTCTAATGAGTTAAATAAGGATTGGGGGCCTTTACAACGTATTGCAAACAAGGATATGTATAAAGCTGTAGTTGCTAACCGGAAAGCACTCTTCAATGCAACAGCAGAATACAGAGTAGAATTTTATGGAGAAGTATTAGATGCTCGACTTGGAGCACTCCGTGAGCAAACTCAAGCTGGATTGATGATGATTCGTGGTCACTATCGCCGTCAAGTAGCGGGATATATGAGTGGAGAGATGGAGTCTTTAGTAATAGAGCTAGGAGAGAAAAGGGAATCTCTCTTCTTAAAAATGGCAAAGAACTATGACTTTGTAGAAAAATTAAATGGTAATGAATTTCTAATCAATAGATACCTGGAGACTATTCAGAATGAAACAGAGATGGTAACATCTACTTTGGAAAAGTTAGCTAAAAACTTTGAGCAATCCATTATGGAGCAAGTCTCTAAATATCGAAGTGGGGACTAAAGACAAAACACCAGAATTTTGGGAAAACTGAGCTATTTTCATATTTGAATTCTTAATGATGATCAAAAAACAAACACTATGAAAGAGGATATAAAAATGAACAGATTAAACCAAAACTTATTAAACATCGGAGGGTTTGATGTCGAGACTGCAAGCGAATGTCCTAAAAAGACTTGGCTAGTATTAAGTCAATATAGTTCCATGTTATTTATTCCTGTGTTTGTAGGATTGTTTACAGCTGGTTATGCCGCTTCAGTAATTACTGGGAGTCTCTTAGGAGGAGTAATAGGCGGAATACTATATGCTCTTATAGTTTTTACTATCGATAGGGGTATTTTAAGCACAGGTCGTTCTACTACATTCTCATTCGGAATGGCAATAAGGGTCGGAATGGCAATACTTTTGAGCACACTGGCAGCAGAACCTTTAGTTCTATATGTGTTTAGTGATACCATTGCAGAGGAGCAGTATAGACAAGAGCAAAGTGATGTAAAGCCATTAGAGGATAAATATGCTGCAAAATATAATGATTTAGATAACAAAATAGCTTCTTCTTCAAATAGGCTAAAAGAACTTCAACTAGCATATACTCAGGAGATGGACGGCAGTGGGGGTAGTCGAAAAAGAAGTCAAGGGCCTATATATAAGCAAAAATATCAAGATCATCTTGATGCTAAAGTATCACATACACAATTATTAGATCAAGTTATTGGTGAAAAAGCCAGACTAGGATCTAGTTATGATCGTGATCTTACTAGATTACGAGACGCACAAGCAACAAGCTTAGCTGGAAGATTAGACACGCTACACGAGGTTAAGAGTATGACAGTACATATTGGTGTTTGGATATTAAGACTAGCTCTTATATTGATAGAGTTAGCACCACTTATGATTAAGCTCAAAAAAAGTGACAGTTGGGAAGTTTACTGGGATCTTATTAAGTCTAAAAATGATGAAAGACGCCAAGTGCATAGTAACAACAGCAATTTGAGAGTAGCTAGATTGGATTTAGAGGAAAAGCTTAAGCATGAGCGTGAAATGCAAGTCATTCGTTTCGAGGATATAAGATTGAAAAGAAAGCAAAAAGAAGAGGTGCTTAAGTCAAAGTTGGACTTGGCTTTATCATCAAGCGATCTTAAAGTGGACTACATCAAGAAGGCAATGATAAAATATCAGGATAATGATCGTGTTAGAGAAGACCTTTTGGATGAGTTAGAGATAATCAATGCAGATTTTAAAAAAGAACTAGAAACTAAATAAAAATATTATGAAAAAAATACTACTTGTTTTAATCGTATTGGGAGGTGGCTATTATTACTTCCAAGGGAATGGGAATGAAACGCTATCTGTTTCAGAATTAACAGATAGTTCTTCAACCAACAAAGTGAAAGTAGTAGAAGTTACCGGCGAAGTAAAAAGTAATTTCAAGCTCATATATAGCATTTATGAGCTAAAAGACCCTTCATCTGGAGAAAGTATTATGGTTTCCAGTAAAGGAGAATTACCTAAAGTAGGAACAACTATCACAAGGCGTTTAAAGAAAAACGATGTTGTTACTATTAATGATAAGACTTTCTCTCTCTATGAAGAAGTTGAATAAGGAAAAACCAGGAAAACTGAAATAGAAAGATATTGCCTAAACAAAAAACCTAAAACTATGAAAAATATTTACATTGTTATTGCATTAGTTATTTCAATAATTTCAAATGCTCAAACAACTGAAAACATTCTAGAAAATGGAAATTTTCACGAATGTAATGAAGCCTGGGAGTTAGGGGGTAATTTCTTTTGGTCTTATGATTGCACAGGTTTTTATACACAGCATAATTTTTCATACGGGTATATGTATAATATACAAGAGGACAACGCGTATGATATTATTTCACAAGAGTTATCATTTCCAAATAACATTACAAATGTTGAATTAGATTTGTATCATAAGATTTCAACAGAAGAAGTAAATAATAACACAGCTTTTGATTTCTTGATCATTGAATTAATTTCAAATTCAGTGACTTATTTAGTTGATATTCTTTCAAACGAAGACTACTCTTCAGAGTATATTCATAAAACTTATGATATACCGAGTAATTTATTTGATAATGAAATTGTAGAGATCGCATTTACAGTTAATAACGATGGGCTAAAACCTACAAGATTTCGTGTTGATGATATTTCATTATTTGTTACTACAAATAATGGCGGCGGAAATAATGAGCCAGATTTAGTTGTTTTAAATGCAGCAATTGATGACAATACTGTAGAAGTTGGTGATGAAATAAACGCAAGCTGCACAATCAAGAATATAGGAGATGACGATTGTGGTAATACGCGAACTTATTATGTGATTTCTACAGATCAGTTTTATTCTTCTGATGATAATTTACTTGAAGATGAAAATACAAATAGTTTAGACCCAAATGAAACTGACAATGAAGATAAAGATATCATTATACCAAATCTTCCTACAGGAGTATATTACATTATAATTATTGCTGATGCTGAATATGAAGAACAAGAAAGTAATGAAGGAAATAATGTGTCATTTATTCCCATTTCGGTTATTAATCCTACTCAAGAATTAGGGTTTCTTCAAGTAAATATAAATCCTGCAGGGGCAATTAATGATGGAGCCCAGTGGAGGTTAGCAAATAGTGGGAATTGGCAAAACTCTCAAGACATATTAGAGCTGTTTCCTAATACATATGAAATAGAATTTAAAGACATACTCAATTGGATAACTCCGGCCAATCAGTTTGTTACTGTTGAGGAAAATCAAACAACTAGTACATCTGGTTTTTATGAAGAAGAAAGCACAATTAGTTATGGAACCATAACAGGATTAATATACCCTGAAGATGCTAGAAATAGCGGAGCAAAATTTAAAATAGGCGCTAGTGGTAACTGGTTTAACCATAATACTACTGTTACCCTGGAAGTTGGACAACACACAGTGTATTTTAAAGAAATTTCAAATTGGATTACGCCAAGTCCTGTCACGGTGATAGTTCAAGAGAATGTTAACTTCGATATCATAGGTAATTATATAGAAGAAAATAATACCTCCTTCGGAACAATCACGGGATTAATATATCCTGAAGATGCTAGAAATAGCGGAGCAAAATTTAAAATAGGCGCCAATGGCAGCTGGTTAAGTCATAATACTACTGTTACCATAGAAGTGGGACAATATACCGTGTTTTTTAAAAATATTCCAAACTACTTCACCCCAAACCCAAGTACTATTATTATTGAAGAAAACGTAAACATTAATATATTGGGCAATTATGAAGAAGAAAGTACTAGTAGTTATGGAATAATTACAGGATTAATATATCCTGAAGAAGCTAGAAATAATGGAGCACTATTTAAAATTGGAAGTAATGGAAATTGGTTAAATCACGATACAGAAGTATCATTAGAAGTTGGTCAATATACAGTTTACTTCAAAAATATACCAAACTACATCACACCAAATCCAGATACTGTAATAGTACAAGAAAATGTTAATTTAGATATATTAGGTAATTATACTGAAGAAAATAACACCTCTTTTGGTACTATTAAAGGTCGCATTTTTCCATCAGAAGTAAGAAATGAAGGAGCAGAATGGAAGGTTGGTCAAAATGGTATATGGCGTCAACATAATGATGAAATTGAATTAGCCACAGGTGAATATTCGATTTATTTTAAAGATGTTGATGGCTATACTACACCAGCAAACCAAAACATAACAGTATCAGAAAATCAATTGACAGCTGTAAATGGTGATTATGGGCAGACAGTTGGTTCAGGGTGGGTTACTGTAAATTTAACGCCTAATCAGGCTAATAGTTCGGGAGCTAGATGGAGACTGGATGGTGGTGTATGGAAAAATTCGGGTGTTACCTTAGCTAACATAAACTACGGAAATCATACCATAGACTTTAAAGATGTGACTGGTTTTGAAACTCCAAATCCAATAAATTTTGAATTAGATGAAGAAAGCGAATTCTTTTTGGGAGAGTATGAATCAATTTTTATTTCAAATTTTTTATTTCCTTCTGGGGGAGATTCATATGTAGCAGGGGTGAAAATAAGAATAGCTTGTAGTTTTGAACTTATCCCATCTGGCACATATTTTAGTCTTTATTATTCTACAAATGGCGGTAATTCATGGAATCAAATAGATAATGTCCTAGGCGAATATGATAACGGTATAACTAAAGTAGAATACGATTGGTATTCGAGTAACAATTTAGACTCTCAAAATATGAAGGTAAGAATAATTACAACAACAAACAATGAAGTTATCGAAGTGGAAAGCAACAATGGAGCATTTGAAATACATCCATCAAATAAATATGGTAGTCAAGGATTTTTTGACATTGGAACTAGTGAAATGGAGTGGCCTTTTGAAAATAGTGATTGGTTATGGGCAAATGGATATATGCAAGGTGAAGGACAACATCAATGTATGGAATATTATTCCCAAGATTGGGGAAAGATATTTGACCCTTGTGACCAAATTGTTAAGGCTCCAATCGCGGGAAAGGTTATTAAAATTAGAAATAACTTAAATCCAAACTGTAACGGCGGAACTGCTGTAGGAACGGGAAGTGGTAACGTGGTAATTATCCAATCCGATATAGACAAAACTTTTGCAGTTAAAATACTACACTTGAATGATGTTTTTGTAAATGAAGGTCAGAATGTGTCCACAAATACTGAAATTGGATTAGTTGGTTCAACAGGAGAAGCATCAGATGGAGCCCATGCTCATATTAGCCTATTTAAAAATATATATGTTTGGAATGACTATGAGATCAACTCTGAAATTATTGAGAGAAGAGTAATAGATTTTTTAAGAGAAGGATTTGGTTATGTAAATATTAATTCTTCAAGTTGTAATACAATAAAAAACTATCATTCTGCACCATTTTATTTTAACAATAATTCTGGCTTTTCAGAAAACAATAATTCAACAAATACTATTGTAATCAGTGATCTAAATACATCTAGATATACCTTAAACGTCTCACTAGATAACATAACTCCAAATATTTCAGTTTATTCAAGTATAGGTATTAAGGTGTGGAATGAAAATAAGGCTATTATGCTTGAAGAAAACAATCAATCAAAAAAGACGATAGATCTAAGTGGAAATCAAGCAGGGATCTACTTTATTATGATTGAAAATAATGGAAACATTGAGACTCTTAAAATTATAAAAAATTGATGTTTTTATAATAAAGTGATATTAACTTTCTCTGCGACCTAGACTGAGGTATATCGTAGCCCCTTATTTTTGATATTGTTTTTATACTTTCAATTAAATCATTTCCATCCTTAACCATTAAACCAAGAGCTATAAGCCCTGAGCGGCCTATGCCATGTTTACAATGAATAATAATTTTTTTTGAATGTTGTGTTTTAAAAAACATCAAATCTATGAAAGTTACAAAATCTTTATAAACAGGAATTCCCATATCAGGTATTGGAAAATGTATAAACTCTGAATATACTTTTTTAGCCTCTTCAGATTCATCTTCTAATTTTAAAAATTTAGCTTCTCTATTTTCTAGAAGTGAGATTAAAACAATTTCTAAATCATTAAATTTTGGTAGTTTTATGCTTCCATTTTTACTTACTTCTGGACAAGAAGAAATATAAATTCTACAGTTATTGATTTTGCTAACTTCAAATAATTGCATGTAAATTATTGCCATTCAAAGTTTCTTTCTTCATATTAACCTATAAAATTAAAGTTTGTCATCATTGTAAAAATATGAAATTTACGGATATCTACTAAAAAATTTAAAGAATAACTATAGGGCAGATTAAAATCAAAAAAATTGAGAGCTTTGTTTTATTTAAAAAATAAAATTGAATTTTTTGTAATAAGATTATAAGATAGATGTGAAATTATTTCACTCTGATAAAAAAAATTCAATAAAACAAGACTTAATATAACACCCGTAAATATAAAAACTTTACAATTGTACGATTGCAAGGTTTTTTTGCAAAGAAAGAGGGATCCCAGCCCCCGCAATTGTGACCCTCAACAACTTTCAAGACTGCAACATATGTTCAATAATTAATCACAAAATAATAGTAACGTGCTATCTACAAACAGAAAAAGCTGACTTTCTAAGTCAGCTTTTTCTGTTTGTAGGGGCAGAATTCCGGTTGTTATCGGAACGAACTTCACACCTCTATTTATTAAAAAAACTCTAATGACTTTTTTAAAGTCATTAGAGTTTTGAAGTACGGGCAGAGTTCCGATTGCTATCGGAACGAACTTTACACCTCTATTAAATTTTAAGCATAAAAAAGCTCCTCGATTAAGAGAAGCTCTTTCTTAAGTACGGGCGGAGTTCCGATTGCTATCGGAACGAACTCCAAACCTCCATTAAATTTTAAGCATAAAAAAAGCTCCTCGATTAAGAGAAGCTTTTCCTTAAGTACGGGCGGAGTTCCGATTGCTATCGGAACAAACTCTACTCCTCTATTAAATTTTAAGCATAAAAAAAGCTCCTCGATTAAGAGAAGCTTTTCCTTAAGTACGGGCGGAGTTCCGATTGCTATCGGAACGAACTCCACTCCTCCATTAAATTTTAAGCATAAAAAAAGCTCCTCGATTAAGAGAAGCTCTTTCTTAAGTACGGGCGGAGTTCCGATTGCTATCGGAACGAACTCCACTCCTCCGTTAAATTTTAAGCATAAAAGAAGCTCCTCGATTAAGAGAAGCTTTTTCTTAAGTACGGACAGAGTTCCGATTGCTATCGGAACGAACTCCACTCCTCTATTTATTAAAAAACTCTAATGACTTTTTTGAAGTCATTAGAGTTTAAAAGTACGGGCGGAGAGACTCGAACTCTCACACCTCGCGGCACTAGATCCTAAGTCTAGCGTGTCTACCAATTCCACCACGCCCGCAAATCTATCTCCCAACACTTTGGGATCATCACACTCACATTTGTAAACTTAATAATTGAGTTTACTTTTGCGAGTGCAAATATAAATAATATATACAACTTTCAAAACATGTTTCGAGAAAATAATTTATATTGTAAAAACCCTAAAAAAAAACTATGAATATTAAAAATTATATAGAAAAACACCAACAAAGGTTCATTGATGAGTTACTAGAATTATTGAAAATTCCTTCTGTCAGCGCTGATCCTAATTTTAAAAAAGAAGTCTTGATGACTGCTGATGCCGTAAAAATAAATTTGGAAGCTGCAGGATGTGATAAAGTTGAAATCTGTGAAACCCCAGGAAATCCCATTGTTTATGGAGAAAAAATTATAGACAAGTCCCTGCCTACGGTTTTAGTTTATGGCCATTACGATGTACAACCTCCAGATCCTCTTGATTTATGGAACAGTCCTCCTTTTCATCCCGTTATCAAAAAAACAGAGATCCATCCCGAGGGAGCGATATTTGCTAGAGGAGCTTGCGATGATAAAGGCCAAATGTATATGCACGTGAAAGCGCTTGAAATCATGATTCAAAATGATGAATTGCCTTGCAACGTGAAGTTTATGATTGAAGGCGAAGAAGAGGTTGGAAGCGTGAGTCTAGAGTGGTACTTAGAACACAACCAAGAGAAACTGGCCAACGATGTGGTCTTGATTTCGGATACAGGAATGATCAGCAAGGAGGTTCCTTCAATCACCACTGGCTTAAGAGGTTTAAGCTATGTTGAAGTTGAAATCGAAAGTTCAAACCGTGATTTACACTCTGGACTTTACGGCGGAGCAGTAGCCAATCCTATCAATATTTTATCAAAAATGATCGCTTCGCTTCATGATGACGACAATCACATCACCATCCCTGGATTTTATGATAAGGTAGAGGTGTTGAGCGAGATAGAACGTGAAAAGATGGCAGAAGCCCCTTTCGATCTTGAAGACTATAAAAATCATATCGGCATTAATGATGTTCACGGTGAGAAAGGATACTCGACCAATGAGCGCAACTCCATTCGGCCTGCTCTAGATGTCAATGGGATTTGGGGAGGCTATACTGGAAAAGGAGCCAAAACTGTAATTCCAAGTCAAGCCTTTGCCAAAATATCTATGCGACTGGTTCCCAATCAAGATTGGAGAGAAATCACGGACCTTTTCAAAACCCATTTCAAAAGCATCGCTCCAGAAAGTGTAAAGGTAAAAGTGACACCTCATCACGGTGGGCAAGGCTATGTGACTCCTATAGACAGTATCGAGTATAAGGCTGCAGATCTTGCTTTCCAAGATGTTTTTGGCAAAGCGGCTGTCCCACAACGCAGCGGAGGAAGCATTCCTATTGTTTCTTTATTTGAAAAGTATTTGCAAAGTAAAACCGTCTTAATGGGATTTGGACTTAACTCCGATGCCATACATTCTCCAAATGAGCATTTTGGGATTTGGAATTACTTAAAAGGGATTGAGACCATTCCTTATTTCTACAAGCATTTTACAGAACTCTACAAGGAAACAAATCACTAAATTATGGGCGTTACCCTCCCCAATGAATTGGGGAGGGTCGGGCTATATGTTCCAAGCTATTTCAGTAAAAGCCAAAAAAATATAAACCTAGCCAGAGCTTCTCTTAGTCGCTTAGCTAGGCTTTATTTTTAAAGGCTCTTTTTTATAGGCTTTCCACTGCTATCCCTAACGCAAGCTCACGTTCTCCTTTGCCTGTAGGTTTTAAACTCTACTTATATTCATAATTGTATCAGCTCGCGTTTTATCCTGTTTAAAACTATGAGCATTGCCTAAAAGATTTAGTTGAATCTAAACGCCGACTTCAGGAGAGACTTTAAACCCAGGACGCTACTTCAAAACGAGATAAGGCTAAAAGCTAACTGTCTAAAACCCTTAAAATCAGCAA
>Ga0307966_1000993_pt1 | contig 23113 bp, 20 predicted proteins | sample OrgLakmetagen646_FD_203141 | JGI IMG/M metagenome (GOLD analysis project Ga0307966, IMG submission 203141) | Saline water microbial communities from Organic Lake, Antarctica - #646 | ecosystem: Environmental > Aquatic > Non-marine Saline and Alkaline > Saline | place: Antarctica: Organic Lake... | reverse complement strand
GCTGTTCCATCGCCTCGTTAGCGCTTAGCATTCGGGAGAGAATATTTTGCTGGCGTTCGATCATCAAACCATCGGTTACACCCCCACGCATGTCATTGATGCTGTCCTCCATCTCATCCATCATTCGCTGGAGCTCACTCATGACACGGTCACCGTCATTCAGGGCGCCGCTGCGCTGGAGATCCTGCAGCTGCTTGCGTATTTCATTTTGTTGCCTGGCAAGCTGATCCAGCCTTTCACTCTGCTCACGGCTGAGACGGTCGCCCTGCATATCATTTACCATCTGCTGCAGCTGCTGATTGAGTTGCTGCTGGTCGCCTGACATATTTTCCAATTGCTGCATCATCTGTTGCGTCGACATGCCCCCCCCGGAGCCGGAGTTTTGGCTCTGGTTCATAAGCTGATCGATTAATGAGGCTATCATTGATGAGAGGTCGTTGATTCCGCCTAAAGATTCGCGGGATGCGATGGTTGAACCTCGCTGATTGCGTTCAGCCATTTCATTGACAGAGTTTTGCAGTGACCTTTCTACCTCCTCTTTTTTACGGTTAATCCGGTTTGGGAGACCTGGTATTTCAGATGAGATCTGAAATATTGAGTCGGCAACGCTTGTAAACTGATCTTCTACGTAATTCTGTTCACGGGCCAGACTCACGAATCCTGCACTCCGCTGGGCTGTCTCCTGTGCATCTTGTGTAAGAAATTCCTGTGTATCCGACAGTTCAAGAAGCGTGTAAAGAGCCCGCTGAAGTGCAAGAATATTTACCTGAAGCTGCTGGCCGTTCATCTGCTGCTGCATTTGGCGCATTTTATCGGCTTGTTGCTGAAGCTGCTGGCTCATCTGTTCCTGCTGTTGCCTGGTCTGATCAGAGGGTCTGTTTTCACCTTCCTGCATGTCCTGATCCATAGTCTGCCCCATCTCATCCATCTGCTTTTTAATCTGATCCAGCTCCTGCTGTGCGTTCTCTTTGAGCTCTTTCAGACGTTCTTCAGAACGCTTGGGCGGATTTTCATCTAGCCGTTCAAGCTGTTCAGATAGTTGGTCCATATCTTGCCGTGCTGTTTCCGACTCCTGCTGCATCTGTTCCAGAGTTGTATCATCATCGCTTTTCACGCGTTCAGCCAGATCTTCATACTGTTCAGCAAGCTTGTTTAGGTCGCTGTTCATTTTAAGCTGCTTAAACAGTTCTTTTGTTCTCTCAAGACGCTCTTTATAGAGTTCTTCATTAAAGCTTACATTTTCAAGTGCTTCTTCCATCTCGTTTGGATTCATGTTCTCCATAGCTTCCCGAAGATCCTGAAGTGCTTTCTGTAAATCAGGATCATCAAGATCTTCCATCAGCTGCTGGAGTTCACGATAGGATTCACGCGTCTCTTCCGATACCGACTGACTTTCGTCCATCTCCCGGCGCAATTCTTCAAACTGTTCCCTTAACTGCTCAGTGGTTTCATCAATCTGGCGCTGTTTTTCAGAGACACTTTCAAGCATCTCCTGCTCCTCAAATCCACCTTCCGGATTATTCCTGAGACGTTCCAGAAATCGTTCATACTCCTCTTCCATCTGGTCAAAACTCTCTGACACATTGTCGAGCTCACTCTGAACGTCCCGCTCTTTGGAGTCCATCTCATCAAAAAACTCTGCCAGGGAGGGGACCCGTATGACGATCTCTTTCGATTCTCCCCATTTACCGCCGGCGTGCGAATCGTTATCCATCGCACGGACCCTGAAACGGACTTCATCTCTTGGCCTTAAATCTATTTGAGAAAGATCCCATGTGTAGCGGGAATTTCTGCCGTTTGTCGGTGTGTCAAGCTGAATGCGTGATCGCTCAGGCTCTTCGACATATGCCCGGGAAAGTTCCCAGGTAAGTTCGGCGCGGCTTATATTAAAATCATCGGTTGCCTGGTAGATGACGTCCAGCTCGCCCGGCTCGTTCATCATGACATCGGCGGCCGGTTCGCGGATAACGACCGTTGGCGCTTCATCTTCATTCAGCCGGATGACTGTTCTGAAAGGGTTTTGATTTGTCAAACCATCAAAATCTTCCATTGTAAATGAAATGGTATCCGGAGAGGACGGTGCGAAACTTGCTGTAAACCCACGCAAGGTATCAGCGTCTGCTTCCGGGAATGTACGTGAATAAGTCAGAGATCGGAGCTCCAGAGATTGTATAGGTTTATTCAGCGTACCTGAGAATTGAATGACAGACCCGGGGTAAACGCTGATACTTGAAAACGGGTACTCCAGCTCGCGGGATGGTATTTGTGTGTAGGCAGGAGGGGTTACATTGGCCAGAAGCGTATCGAATCGCGGCGGAATTTCAACATCAAGCCGGAATGTCTCAGATTGAAAGCCGTCCATGCGGATGTAATAGCTGAGAGAGTTTGTTACGTCTATTTCACGGGCCGCAAAAGTTTGTGATTCCTCACTCCGCATCGGCCGGTTCCTGTAACTGTCTTCCACATCTGTCTTGAAGGCAAATGTTACCGTTTCAGGAATATTATCGCCGGTAAACTGAATTGAAGGTGCAACGGTCTGCCCCTGTTCCACACTGCCGGAACCGGGTGTAACGCTATAGCTGAATGGGTTTGGCTTTTCGAATAAGGTCCACGCCTGTGCTGTACGGCTGACGCTGTCGGGGTATGACGAAAGTGCGATTACTAACCCAGTGATTGCAAGCAATACTCCTACTGCAGATATCCGGAGGTAGGTGATAGCCCGTCTCTTTTTCAAATAGTGAGACAGATTCGTTTTAAACTCTGAAAGATCTACCTCCCGCAAATTAGACTCAAGCGCGGCATCATAAAAGATGGATGACTGCTGATTACTGTCCTCAAAAAGGTCCAGGGCACTCTGTATGCGTTCGCCATCTTTTCCCCGGGTTTTCAGATAATTGTCGATAAACTGCGTGCGGGAGATTCGGCTTAACTTACGGTCAATTCCATAGACGGCGATTCCGGAAAAAATGACAACAGTAGCAAGCAAAGAGATTTTTACTGCAGGTAGCAAATAGAAAACAGATTCAGCTGCCGTCAGACACAGAAAACCCACAAGAAGGAATGAGATAAAAAATAAAATCGCACTGATGCCCCGGCTGACCCTGCTTTTTGAGTAGGCAGAGTGAAGCAGATGAATCAGGCGTTCAATTGTTGATGTTAAATCATGTGAGCTATCGGGGGCCATTCTGGGTATCCAAAAGAATTAATCTATCTGGGAAACAGGTATAATAACTATTTGAGCCATCTTAAATTATACAAGCTCATTCATTAAAAGCGATTGATCGGCAGAGAATTTACCATCACTCTTCTTGATGGTTATTACCTCGTTGTAGGCATCGTGTTCAAGATATATGTACCAGTTCTTTTTAGCCGCTTTCTCTAAAAAGGGTTCTTTTTCCTGAAGTGTTTGTAGCGGGGACATATCGTATCCCATAATCCATGGAAGAGGGACGTGAGCGCGTGTCGGTATTAAATCAGCGCCATACACAAGTGTTCGATTGGAATCATGAATAAACGGAAGTTGCTGGCCAATTGTGTGGCCGTTTACAGGGAGCGTTGTAAATCCCTCTTCATACGTATGATTGTCGTCGACCAGATTTAATCGTCCGCTTTTTTCAATCGGTTTAATGTTGTCTGGCAGAAAACTTGCCCGTTCACGCTTGTTCGGTTGAGTTGCTGTTTGCCAGTGACGTTTGTTTACGTGATATGTGGCGTTTTCAAAACGGTGGCTAAGGTTTCCATTCTCATCAAATGTGGTTGTTCCGCCGCAATGATCAAAATGGAGATGGGTGAATACCATATCCGTAATGTCGGATGGTGATAGACCAACCGCTTCCAATGAGCGTTCAAGACTGCTGTGGTTAAAATTAATCGAGTATATATGACGCATCTTCTCGTCAAATTTATCTCCGCAGCCGTTATCAATCAGATAGAGGCGATCAGTTGTTTTTGAACGGATCAAAAGACAGCGTGTAGCCATCAATATTCGGTTTTTTTCATCACACTCAATCTTTCCGTTCCAGAGTGTTTTGGGAACCACGCCAAACATGGCTCCGCCGTCCAGTTTAAATCGACCGGTTTCGATGGCGAATAGCTCCAGATTGCCTATCGTAACAGGTTGACTATTCTTAGGTTTATCAGGCATCGTATCTCAATATGTTAGAAGTGACAACGAATTTAAATGGTAATTTCAGAATTAACTCTGAAGCCGGTATTGGCTTTCTCCACCAACTGCTATATAAAATAACCTTTCGCAGGTAGATATAAAAAAAGCCGCATCGGTTGGATGCGGCTTTAGACATATTTAAATAAAAGATATTAAAAAGCGGGGACAGGATCAGTTCTGAATAACGTGTCTAACAGCGTAATTCCAATCAGGAGACCGAAGAAGATTATTGACGTTACAAATAACATGGCATTGAACTTAGTGTCCCACCAAAGGTTCATAAAAAAGGATATCACAATCATCGCTTTAAGTGAAGCGATACCTATAGCTACTATAACATTCCAGGGACTCGGAATATGATACCATGTAACAGCCACAGTTAGGAATGTGAGAAAAAAGAGGGCTGACCCGATGGCCCATAAAAATTTAGAAGAAGAAATATGGTGTCCACTCATAACAAAAGGATAATAGGGTTTAATCGATTAAGTAGAGTAGGGGAAATAGGAAAATCCAAATCACGTCAACAAGGTGCCAATATAATCCGGTGATCTCAACGGGAGTATAATACTCACTGCTAAATGCGCCTTTCTTTGCCTTGTACACAAGGAATAGCATAAGGCCGATACCGATGATAACGTGAACCCCGTGAAGGCCTGTCATCATATAGTAGATGCTGAAAAATATGTTCGCCTTTTCGTGAGCAATCCCCTCATATGTGTAGTACTCACCCGGAAAGATCCCCTTGTGAAATTTATGAGTATACTCAAAGTACTTAATCATCATAAAAACACAGGCAAGGCTGATCGTAATCCAAAGATTGATAATCAATCCTTTAATCTGATTCAGCTGGGCAGATCGAATAGCCATCGCCACGGTAAGTGAACTACCAATCAAGACAGCGGTATTAACTGTTCCCCAAAACGTATCCAGCTCTGTTGACGCCTGAAGGTATAAATCGGGATACCAAGCTCTGTAAACGATGTAAGCGGCAAAAAGCCCGCCAAAAAAGAGTATCTCTGTAACCAGAAACACCCACATTCCCATTTTGGAAGCTTCAAATTGCTGATCGGAATCAACAAAATAGTGTTTCAGGTGTTTTGGTCTTTCTTTGACTGCAGAAGTATCTGACATGTGGTTTCGTGTAGTTTATGCTTTTTCCTGAGCAGTTCCTGTTTCGACGTCCACTTTTTCATCTTTGTGGTGGCCGTTGTGTGATTGCGCAATACCGAGTTGAAATTCAGACATCGGTTTGTGGTAGTCATAGGGGCCGTTAATGATGACCGGTGTATGATCAAAGTTGTGGTGCGGCGCAGGCGACGATGTTTGCCATTCGAGCGCACGACTGCCCCACGGATTTGATCCCGCCTCCTTGCCTTTCAGCAATGAGTGTATCAAGTATGCGGCAATAATAAGAAATCCAACGCCTAAAGTGTAGGCTCCTATTGTAGAAAATTGGTGAAATGGTTGAAACTGATCAATATAGTTGTAATAGCGTCGCGGCATGCCCTGTGATCCCATAATAAACTGGGGGAGGAAGGTCATGTTAAATCCTATGAATATAATGCCGCATGCAATTTTTGCCCAGAATTCACTATACATCTTACCAAACATTTTTGGCCACCAGTAATGAACGCCTGCAAGGAATGCCATTACCATTCCGCCCATCATCACGTAGTGGAAGTGAGCGACCACATAGTAGGTATCGTGCAGGTGAATGTCGACAACAAGGGCTCCAAGCATGATTCCTGTGAAACCACCGATTGTGAAGAGAAAGAGAAACACCATAGCGTAGAGCATTGGTGTTTTCATGTCAATCGAGCCTTTGTACATGGTGGCAAGCCAATTAAATATCTTGATACCGGTGGGTATACCGACGAGGAATGTCAGGAACGAGAAGACCATACTGGCAAGCGATGACTGACCCGCTGTAAACATGTGGTGACCCCAAACCAGGAAGCCAATAAATGCAATTGCGAGGGATGACAGTGCGATAGCCCAGTAGCCGAAGATTGTTTTTCGGGAAAAGGTTGAGATTACCTCCGAAATAACGCCAAAGCCGGGTACAATCATAATGTAGACGGCCGGGTGTGAATAGAACCAGAAGAAATGCTGGTATAGAACGGGGTCGCCACCAAGTGCGGGATCAAAAATACCGATGCCCAGTGCGCGCTCCATTGCAAGAAGAAGAACGGTAATTGCAAGAACCGGTGTTGCAAGAACCTGTATAATGCTTGTAGCATAGAGCGCCCATATGTTTAGCGGAAGCTTATTCCAGGTGAGTCCCGGGGCTCTCATCTTATGGATAGTTACAATAAAGTTAACGCCTGTTAGTATCGATGAAAACCCGAGAATAAAAATCCCAAGCGTCATCATCATCACGTTAGTGCTCGTTTCTGCACTGTATGGGGTATAAAACGTCCAGCCTGTATCAATACCGCCGGTAAATATGGCGATAAGGGTAAAAATGGATCCGAGGGTGTAGATATAGAAGCTGGCAAGGTTTAGCCTGGGGAAAGCAACATCTTTAGCACCCAGCTGAAGTGGTAAAATGAAGTTACCAAGGGCTGCAGGTACAGACGGAACCAGGAAGAAGAAAATCATGATCGCCCCGTGAAGGGTGAAGACCTGATTGTAAGTATTTGCATCAATGAAGTTTCGAGCAGGGGTAAGCAGCTCAGTTCTCAGCACAAGTGCGAGAATTCCTCCCACAAGGAAGAAGAATGCAATAGAGGCGAGATACATCAACCCAATTCGCTTGTGATCGACAGTTGTCAACCACGACCAGATTCCCTTCTCGGCATTCAGATAATGCTCTTTTGGGGATTCATCGGGTTTGAACCTCTGTACTTGTAATCGTCTAATATTTTGTGCGTCTGTTGTAGCCATAGTACTTCTTATTCTAATGTTTTAATATACTCAATGATATCGCCGATCTGCTGATCATTGATAACACCCTGGTAAGCAGGCATCACCGGGTCGTATCCTTCCAGAACTTTTGCGTTGGATTGAAGGATACTTTCACGAATGTAGTTTTCATCTGCTGTAACAGGGTCTGCATTTTGAAACGCTCGCTCGCTGCCCCATAAGCCCGCGAAACTTGGGCCCACACCACTTGAACCATCAACGGAATGACATGCATTACAGCCGTTCTGGCTTACGAGTGCTTCTCCGCGTTCTGCAGGAGGAACTGATTCATCTACACTATTACCTGCTTCAAGCCATGTATCAAACTCGTCCTGAGCCATAACTTTTACCACTCCATCCATATTGGAGTGCTGCGTACCGCAATATTCAGTACAAAAAATGTGTGATTCCCCCGTTTCCGTAGCTTCAAACCAAACGGATGAATAGCGGTTAGGGAGTACATCACGTTTCACCCGAAAATCCGGTACATAAAATGAGTGAATAACGTCGGTTGAGCTCATGATAAGCTTAACCGGCCGATTGACGGGAACGTTTAATTCACCTACACTGACGGCACCGTTCTCATAGAAAAATCGCCAATTCCAGCTAGCTCCTTCAACGCGGATTTCATAGGCGTCGTCGGGCGGAGTAGTCAGGTTCATGTAGCCTGTAAAGCCCCAGCCAAACACAATCATAACCAGAATCAAAGGAATGACCGACCAGGTAATTTCGAGCTTGTTGTTATGGGTGATCACAGGTGTAACATCTTCTTCTGATCTCCTGCGATATTTCCATGCAAAATAGATAATGGCAATTGTAATTCCCGCAAGAAGAATGATGCTGGTTACATTTATGAAATGAAACAATGCATCCGTCTCGGAGGCCAGTGTGCTACGGGCCGGCGGGAGCATATATTCGGTAAGTCTATTCATTCCTGAATTTCAATTTGTGGTTGTGAAGTGCCGCTGCTGCGCCTCCATAAAATAGTTAGAAATATACCCAGAATAAGCATTGTAGCCAAGCCGCCAAGCTTCATTATGTTGATCGCAACGGGCACATAACTTTGCGAGGACGGATCATAGGTATAACAGTATAAAAGGGCCTTTTCAAGGGTGGATCCGATCTCTCCGTCTGCAGCTTCATAGAGCGCGTTACGAAGATCAAATTCCCTCATATTTAATCCGTACAGGTACCGGGTTATGACACCTTCGGGACTGATGAGCATGATGCTGGCCATATGCATATACTCATCTGTTTGTTCATCATAGCTGTAATTAAAGCCAACAGAGTTTGCCAAAGCCTTGACTGACTCTTCATTTCCGGTTAAGAAATGCCATCCTTTATCAGCACCCGGTCTGTTCAGGTCGTTCATGATAATGGTTTTTGTTGAATCTGCATGAAATGTGGTTTCGTCGGGATCAATGCTAAACGATATGATCGTATAGTCGTCACCCGGGTTCCATTTCAACTTTTCAACAACATTAAAAACGGCATCCAGAACCAACCCGCAGAGGGTAGGGCACTCATAATAGAGTGGATTCAATAAAATCGGCTTACCCTCTTCAATCAGGTCTCCAATAGAGACTGAATCACCAGAAGAGTTGGCAAATATCAAATCCATCGGGATCGATTCACCAAGTTTTTCTTCGACACCAACACTATCAAGCTGAGCAGGCATTCCGTTATTGAGCTGCCCGAAAGCAGATTCAACGACAAGAAACACTGAAATAATCGCGAGGATATTCAGTGTAATTTTCATGGGATGTAAACCTCTATTCTGATTCTTGGGCAATTTTTGTGATTGCGCTGTCTATTGGGATGCTGTAAATGCCTTCTTCCATATCAACAACTCCAAATGAATTCAGTTGTTGTATGCTGGTTTCATTTAGCTGTTTGATATCGTAATAAACACTTTCATCTGCACTCTTTTGTCCAACGTTGTCGAATGTGTAATCGTACAAGTTGAAAATTGCAACGATAAATAAGAGAATTACAGCTGTACCAAAAATTGACCAGAAGAAAAGGCGACTGTAGTTCAGATTATCGGGCGTTGCACCAAAATCGTAATCACTTGCAAACTCTTCAGTTGCAACAACCGACATAGATTCTTTATCGTCGGCATCGGGAGACGTCTCGTTAGACACACCGGTTTCTCGCATCCATCGTTCAATTTCTTCAACGGTGATGTCATACTTTTCAGCGAGATTGATCATTTTTCCGCGATCGTCTGATGCGGCTTCAAGGGCAATCCTGGTTTTTTCTTCGAGCGTAAATTTTTTAGAGTCGTTACTCATATCAGCAGTCGAAATTCAGGGTGTTATTGATGGTAGTGCTTGTCGAGAGAGTCGGCAAGGGTAGGGTCGTTAACAGGTACGATATCGTGATTTCTCAACCGTCTGAAAAAGAGTCCCATAAAAATACCGCCCAAGCCAATCAGAGTTGAAATATCGAGCCAGCTAAGTGCAACTCCGCTGTGGTGCAGTACCGGCATTACAATCCAGTGTAGCTCAATAAGATGCATCGAAAGAATCAAAACAGAAGCTACAATCAGAAGTGTTTTGTTGTGCTTTTTATCGCGATTCAACAGAAGTACAAACGGAATAATAAACCGGCAAGCAATAAGACTGTATGTAATAATGGACCAGCTTCCTTCAAGCCTGTGATAGAACCACAGAGTTTCTTCGGGGATATTAGCGTAATAAATCAGCAGAAACTGACTGAATGCGATGTAGGCGTAAAATACTGTGAATCCGAAGAACCAGGCGCCCAGATCATAAATATGAGATTTGGTGATAGTGTTTTTCAGGAGTCCTTTCTTGTGGAGCCAGAATGTGGTCAGAATCAGAGCCGGGAAGAGTGCCTGGATGCTCATTGCGAAGAAGTAGACACCAAACATAGTAGAAAACCAGTGCGCGTCGAGAGACATCAGCCAGTCGAAACTTGCAAACGCGACAGTGAGAGAAAATATTAATATGCCGGGTGCGCTGATTTTGCGCAGCAGGGTAGTGAGGCCCCAATCGTTGGTACGATCCATTTCAGTAGATACCTTATGCAGTTTGTATCCAAGAAATCCCCAGATTCCAAAATAAACAAACTGGCGTATCACAAAGAAAGGCTCATTCAGATACGGCACCTTGCCCAACAGAATCGGGTCTTTCATCACATATTCAGTATTTGTCCACTGATAGAGACTGCTCATTCCCAGAAGAATCGGAATAAAAAACAGGCCCCATATCCAAAGGTTGGAAGATAAGGTTTCAGGAATGCGCCTGATAACAGTTCCCCATGATGACTTTGTGATATGATGAATCATCACCAATATCATAGAAGCGAGTGCAAAACTCGTAAAAAATGTGAAGCTTGTCAGATAAGAGTAGAAAAACTGTTCTGCATTTAAAAAATATCCAACAAAGCTGGCGATTAAACCAACGATACCCACTCCAAAAAAAGTTTTGGTGAGATCAACCTGTGCTGGAAGTTGAACAGAATCTGTTAATTGTGGACTGTGTGAAGCCATTGAATAAGGTCTTTCGCTGTTCGTTAGTTATCTGATTGTGCTTTAATAAATTCAATAAGCGACTTAACTTCGCCTTCTGATAAGTAATCGTAATTTGGCATAACATTGCTATAGCTTTCCACGATCTGATCACCTGAATTTATGATGGAGTTTGCGATATATGTACTATCGGCAATTGCTGAAGATCCATCTGCAAACTGGCGTTCAGAACCGTAAAGCCCTGTAAAACTCGGGCCTACAAGTCTTGAGCCATCAAGAGAGTGGCAAGTCTGGCAGGCGTTTGCCGTGTAGAGTTGTTCTCCGCGAGACGCTGAGATCTCCTCTTCACCACTGGCAGCACTTCTTGCCTCGGCAAGAGCTTCTTCTTGCGCTACCATCTCTTCATACTCAGTTTCAAGCTGTGCAAGATCAACGTTATACTCCTCAATTTCTTCACGCGGAACATTCTGGCTTTTCTGAAGCGCCCTGATGTATGCCACAATTGCCCAGCGATCTTCAACTTTGATCTGTGTATTGTAAGCAGGCATACTCCGGATTCCTTCAGTAATCGCACTATAAAACTGCCCGTCTGGCATGTCGTAGCTTGCCTGGCGGTGATAGCTTGGTGCAGGCACATAACCATACTGACCGGTCATAATAATGCCTTGTCCGTCACCTACATTGCCATGGCATGGCGTACAGTAGATGTCATACCGCTCTTTTCCTCTATAGAGAAATGAACGTGTTACCTCAAAGGGGTTCTCTGTAACGAAGTTGCCGTTTTCATCACGGCCTTCGTAGAGCTCACTGTTTTGACGTAGTTTTCCCCGTGCAATAGTCCCCTCAACAGGCGGACGCATTGCCATATTGTTGGCATAAAACGAATTCTCTTCCTGTGCATTAAACCTGTTCTGGAACTGCATATTTTGCTGCGGGCTGATTGGCGGCTTTTCTGAAAGCTGGCCACGGCACGACATCAGCAGAAACGAAAACAGAAACAGGGATGCTATTTGTGAAGTTGTCAATCTCATAGTAAAGGCGTTCTACTTAAAAGGTAGTCAATAATTTCAGGCGTCATCGTGAATTTCTTCGATATTTGTTGCACCGGCAACGGAGAGCAGGTGATGTACCTTCTCAGGTTCAAACTGCGGGTCGTCAGCCTCAATGCAGATAAAGAATCCGTCGTTGGTAGCTTTTTTGAAATTTTCAGAGTTAAACAGCGGATGACGCAGTTTTGGTAATCCGTTCAGGAAAAACATTCCGAAAACTGTTCCAAATGCTGATAGTAAAACTGTAAGCTCAAACGTGACCGGTATCCATGCCGGTACGTTCATCAATGACTTACCGCTGATGTTCAGTGGGTAGTCGTAGACCATCATAAAATAGATCATCGACAGAGCACCTGTCAATCCAATTAGTCCGTGACCTAATACAATCCAGCCCAGTTTGGATTTCTGAAGACTCATCGCTTTGTCTATTCCGTGAATGGGGAACGGACTGAATGTGTCGTATTTCTTGTAGCCGTTTTTATTAACGGTTCGGGCAATATCAATCAGCTCTTTGGGATTTCTGACTTCAGCCAGAATACCATAAAGTTTCTTTTCTGAGGATTTAGTGCTCATGATTATACAGATTCTTTGTTAGGTTCTGGAATCTCTATCTCCTGCGGAGAATAGTCACCTGTTTCCGGATCGTAGTTGTGTGGGTCTGCCTGCGGCATTGCTCCTTTAATTTCAGCAACTGCAACCATCGGCATAAACCGGAGAAACAGAAGGAAAAATGTGAAGAAGAGTCCAAACGTACCCACGTAGGTCAATACGTCCCAAATGGTAGGGGAGAAATAGCCCCATGATGAGGGTAGATAATCAGTTGAGAGTGAACTCACAGTAATCACAAACCGCTCAAACCACATCCCTATGTTTACAACAATCGATATTATGAAGGTAAACGTGACGTTTCTTCGCAATTTCTTTGACCAGAAAAATTGTGGTGACAATACATTACAGGAAATCATAATCCAGTAGGCCCAGGCATAAGGTCCTGTTGCACGAATAATAAAGATTGCTTTCTCGTATTCAACCTGCCCATACCAAGCGATAAAAAACTCCATCAGGTAGGCAAATCCAACCATGGAGCCTGTCACAAGTATAATGAGATTCATCTTCTCAATGTGATCATCTGTCATGATGTCTTCAAGACCATAGATCTTACGGCAGATAATCATCAGCGTAAGTACCATTGCAAAACCAGAAAACACAGCTCCTGCAACAAAGTAGGGTGGAAAAATAGTCGTATGCCAGCCCGGAATAATAGAAACGGCAAAGTCGAAAGATACAATTGTGTGGACCGACAGTACAAGAGGCGTCGCGAGGCCTGCAAGAATCATGTAGGCTTTTTCGTAATTCCACCAGTGGCGGTTACTGCCTCTCCATCCAAGGGCCGCAACGCCGTAAATCATTTTTCCGAATTTGCTTTTAATACGGTCTCTGAGTGTCGCAAAATCAGGAACCAGACCAACATACCAGAATAGAAGTGACACCGTGAAGTAGGTTGAAACCGCAAATACATCCCATAATAGGGGACTGTTAAAGTTAGGCCACATGGCCATGGAGTTAGGGATTGGGAAAACCCAGTAGATAACCCAGATACGGCCCACGTGAATCGCGGGGAAGATACCCGCACACATCACCGCGAAAATGGTCATTGCCTCCGCAAAACGGTTAATTGCAGTACGCCAATCCTGTCTGAACAGGAAGAGAATCGCAGAAATCAATGTACCGGCATGTCCAATACCAACCCACCATACAAAGTTGATAATGGCCCAGCCCCATCCTACAGGCTGGTTAAGGCCCCAGATTCCGGTTCCTTCCCAAATCAGGTAGGCTATAGACCCAAGGAGTACAAAAAGTAACAAGTTAGACAGACCAAAAGCGATATACCATCCTTTTGGCGTAGGCCGCAGGTTGATATCCGTGATCAGCGAGTTGATGCTGCTAAAATCGTGATTCCCCTTTACCAGTGCAGGTTCAGGAACGTAGTCGTACGTTTTGCTCATGTTGTAGTTGTTGCGATTAAATATCTTTGTTGAATTATGACAATTCAGGATTTGGGTTTCGTAGTTTGGCAAGATAAGATGTGCGCGGTCGTACGTTGATCTCTTCGAGCATCACGTAGTTACGTTCATTCATCTTATGCTGTGATACAACACTTTCTCTGTCCGTCAAATCTCCAAAACTAATGGCATCGGCCGGGCACGCCTGTTGGCACGCGGTCTTAACGGTACCATCTGCGGGCTTTCTGGACCCGGTCTCTTTTCGTGTTTCAATCTTGGCACGGTTAACGCGCTGGACACAATAGCTGCACTTCTCCATCACACCGCGGAAACGAATCGTTACTTCCGGATTCATTGCCATCTGGATGATCTCCGGATCGTCTCCTGTAGTCAGGTACTCTTCAGAGTAGTGGAAGAAGTTGAAGCGCCGCACTTTGAACGGGCAGTTATTTGCACAGTACCGTGTTCCGATACAGCGGTTATACGTCATTTGATTCATACCGTCTTCACTGTGAACAGTAGCCGCAACAGGACAGACCTGTTCACAAGGCGCGAGTTCGCAATGCATACACGGAACCGGCTGGTGATATACTCCCGGATTGTCTTCATCGCCTTCATAGTAGCGATCCGTCCGTATCCAGTGCATAATTCGTCGCCGGCTTACTTCTCGTTTTCCTACAACAGGAATATTGTTTTCAGCCTGGCATGCTATTGTACAGACGCCACACCCAAAACAGGTGTTGAGGTCAATAGCCATTCCCCATTGGGGTTGATAATCGGGCCCATACTGTTCGTCAAATAGGGAAATAGGTCCTTTAGAATCCCCTTCGTGCTCGGCTTCTTCAATTCCGGGAACTTCATACCCGTGTACGCTTTCGTAGGAGGAGAAATTCGGATTTTCGCGATATTCGTCAAGCGTCGCTTCGCGAACCATGTCGCGTCCTTCAATGCTGTTATGATCCTGAACACAGGCAATTTCAAACATCTGGCCGGTAGCAGAAACATCAGCAGTCAAAAAGTAGGATGATTCAGTCGTGCGGAGCGGATAGATATCTACTCCAACACCATCAGCCACACGGCCGATTTTATTTCGCCCGTAACCGGCATAAAGTGTAATAGAGTTGTCTGCGTGTCCGGGCTGAATCCAGGCAGCTATCTCAATAGCGCCGTTGCCGGTCTCAATTCTTACCACCGGAACATCGTCGCTGCTAAAGCTTCGTTCTTTAGGTATGCCGAGAGATTCAGCGGTAGACGGGCTCATGAGTGCCACGTTATCCCATGTAATTTTCGTCATAGGGTCGGGCAGCTCCTGGAGCCAGCCGTTATTGGCATACCGACCATCAAAAAGAGTGGGATCAGGTTTAATCGTAAGTTCTATTCCATCGGATATGCCGGTTTGCAGCATTGGGCTTATTTGAGAAGAGAAGCCAGATTGAATCGAAGCTGAGACAGACGGAAAACCGGTGCTGCTGCTGTCGATACCATCATGAAGCGTGCGCTCCCATTCCTGTTCAAAATTTCCTGAAAAGACAGATTGCCACGTTTCCCGTACAAGATCATATCCGCTTCCTGCTTCACCGGTTAACAGGGTGTGCAGGAGTTCAATATCACTGACTCCGTCAAACAAAGGTGCGATTTGAGGTTGTATAATGGATCGCTCACCGGTATATGCATGTCCGTCGCCCCATGCTTCCATGAAGTGGGCTTTGTTCACGTGCCAGTCACAAACTTGTGACGTTTCATCAACGTAATCGGACAGATGAATTTTAGTCTCGATATTAGATAGTGCATTTTCAAACTGAAGATCAGCCGGGGCCGTAAATACAGGGTTGGCCCCGAGTATTACAACGGTATCGAATGAGCCGGACTCTGCCTGGGCAATAGCTTCTGAAAATGCGGTGCTATTATTAACGTCGTCCTGAAACGGCAGTTCATGTACCGTTACGGTTGATCCAATATTTCCCAGAGCGCTGTTTAGTGCGGAAATCGTTGCGTGAACAGCCGGGCTGTGGCCTGTTCCTGCTGTGAGGATGGAGTTTGATCGGTTTGCAATAAGGTCACCGGCCAGCGTTTCTATCATTTCATGGCCACTCAATTCATTCGTGTAGCCGGAATACGCGTTCAGACCGCTAAGATCCTGAGATAAGCGGGAAGCCAGGGCATATACCATCGCTTCAATTTCTGAGGACTTCAGCCGAAGCCTGTGGTCGGCCATTGAGCCTGTAGTCGAATAGTTGTTTTCAATTGAGTAGAGGCGGCTCATGGTGTCTTCAACACTATTCACATTTCTGGCCATTGAAAACTCTCGCGCTGCCTCAACACTGTTTTTGTTTCCTGAAGGACTCATAAAGTCATCATCAAAGGAGACAACTAAGCCAGCTTTATCAAAATGGTTAACCGTTCTCAGTCGCTGTCCAAACGTGAGATTTGTTCCTTCTACACGGTTTTCGTCATTAAACGGCTCATGAGTGACCCATTGAGAGTTAGGAAAGCGTTCCTGAATATCACCTTTCAACCGGTGCAGCGTCGGTGATGAACTCCCTTCGCTAATAAACAGGATATTTCGGTTAGTCTGTGCAAAATGTGATGCCGCAAATTGGGCAAAATCATCATAAGTAACTTTCTCACCGTTTCGTTGTGGTTGGCGCGAACGGTCAGGGTCATACATTCCTAAAATCGAAGCCTGATGGTAAATACTTGTTTTCCCAAGGCTTGAAGGGTGCCGTTCATTACCTTCTACTTTAGAAGGGCGTCCTTCACTGTTTTCAATAAGAAGCCCTGCTACTGTATCCTGAAACGGCATACTTGTGGCATAGAAATTCGGTACTCCCAGAATTTGGTCTTCAGGCTGCTTCGAATAAGGCAGAATTTTCTGCATTGGTTTCCGGCAGGAAGCAAATCCGGCCAGAGCAATAGATGCGCCCATGACCCGGAGAAAACTACGTCGTGATACCTGGTCTGTTAATTCAGACGCGTCTTCAGGAAACTCACGTTCTGCATATTTTTGATACTCTTTATTTTTGGCGAGCTCGTTAAGGCTTTTCCAGTAAGTGGTATCGTTCGTCTTTTGATCACTCATTCGTTATGGAAAAAATTTAATTGAAACGGTTTCGAAATACGGTTCGAATCAGAAATAACTAGTGGTGGCAGGCCTGACAGTACGTAGGTGCTTTAATGTTGTGCTTGGCAACAAGTTCAAGGCCAACTTCGATTTGGTTCTCAACCTCATATCCCATGGTTGTTACTTCATCAACAGGACGAACGTGCTTTTCAGGTTCTCTGTGACAGTCGAGGCACCAGCCCATACTTAATGGTTCAGCCTGATAAACAACTTCCATCCGATCGACCCTGCCGTGGCATGATTCACATCCAACGCCAACATTTACATGAGCAGAGTGGTTGAAATATGCATAGTCCGGCAGCATGTGTACCCGAACCCACTCAATGGGTTCGTTGGTATCCCAGCTTTCGCGAACGGGAGCAAGGTTTTCGCTGTTAGTTAAAACTTGATTGTGGCAGTTCATGCAGGTCTGAGTAGCAGGAATATTTGCATATTTTGATTCTTTAACCTGCGTATGACAGTATTGACAGTCCATACCAAGCTTCCCAACATGAATCTGATGGCTGTAGGGGACGGGCTGTACGGGAGCATAACCTACGTTGGTGTACTCCGGAGAGAAGAAATACCAAACGCCGAAAACGACCGCGTTGAGGATGATAATAGCGCCTATGAGTATTCTACGTGGAGCTTCGTTTGTCCACTTTGGGAAAATCTGAGCCATAAAAGGTGATAAATATTACCAGTTGTTAGTTGTAACAAGCCAAATTCTGTTGGACAGAAAGTACCGAAAAATATTTAACGAACATATATCTGCAAGACTGCCAACCGTATTTAAAATCATTCTAAATAAGTTATACCAGAAAGTTGCAGATGATTGATCTAAGGCTGTAAATATAGGACACAGAATCGTTAAATGTGCAAAAAAAGCACATTAATTTTCGCTGTCTGAATAAATATTTTCACATTCAGAATGTTTAATATTTAACGACTATCAAAAGACTCTGTAAGAGTTGAATTTAGGAAGTGCAGATTTTTATACTTCATTATTATGTAGTTTATTTTTTGCTCTCTGAAACGATATTTTGCAACAAAAATGTTAATTTTCGTCTGTCATCTACCACGGTAATTGAGCATCCTCGTAAATTTAAATGCCCCACAACATCAAATAATGGATTCAACTGTAAACGAAAAAATTACACTTCGGTTTTTGAAGGAAGTCAGTGTTGCAAAGGCAATTGGTGTAATACTACTGATTAGTACTATTGCACTCCTTTTTATTATTTGGCTGCTCTATTATAAGGAGGCAGCGGCGACGACTGCCAGCTGGGTAGCTCAACTTCCTGCATTGAATGCTCTGCTGAATAGTGCAAGTACACTGTTTATCATTTCCGGATTTATCGCGATTAAAAAGAAAAAGTATGTCACGCACATGAAACTCATGCTCACCGCATTTGTCACATCATCTCTCTTTTTGATCAGCTATCTGCTCTATCACAATTTTGTGGGACACACCCCATTTCCCGGAGAGGGCTGGATTCGGCCGATTTACTTTACAATCCTGATCAGCCACATCATTCTTTCAGCTTTTGTAGTGCCTCTCGTTCTTACCAGTTACTATTTTGCATTTTCAGGAAAGTTTAAAACACATCGGAAAGTCTCAATGTGGACATTCCCAATATGGCTCTATGTATCGGTTACAGGTGTTGTAATTTTCTTTATTCTGAATTCTTATGTCTGACCCAATCGCCAGCCAGACGTTATCAAAATAAAAAAACCGACCGCTGGTGTGCGATCGGCTTTTTGAAGATTATGTCTAATGTAAAATTAGTTGCCCAAAAACTGTTCGCCCGCTTTGGGAATCGCGACTTCAGCGTCGGAATACTCTTCGGTGAAAGATTTGAAATCTTCAGGTTCACCTGTTAGTGCAGGAAACGTTCCGTAGTGGACCGGAACTGCAAGTTTGGGATTTAGCATTTCGCAGCACATAGCCGCTTCCTGCGGTCCCATTGTGTAGTGATCACCGATGGGAACAGCTACTACCTGGGGCTCATAAATCTCGCGATATATGTTCAGGTCACTGAAAATATTTGTATCACCGAGATGGTAGAAAGCGATATCATCATCAAATGAGAGAATCAGTCCACCGGCTTCTCCTGCATATTCTCCCTGAAAAGATGAACTGTGGTTGGCATTTACAAGCGTAACTGAAAAATCATCAAAATCGACTGAACCGCCTTTATTAAACTCGATACTCTGTTCTTCGTCAAGTCCATGTTTCTTCAAAAGATGTGAGAGCTCAACCTGAGCAACAACTGCACAACCTGTTTCCTTAGCAATATCAAGGGTGTCTCCTACGTGATCCTCATGCCCGTGGGTCAACAGGATGATGTCGGCATCACTCGCATCTTTAAATTCATCCGGTGTTGTTGGATTATATGTCAAAAACGGATCTATATAAATGATGGTGCCATTTTGAGATTCCAGTTTAAAAGCGGAATGTCCAAGCCACCATGCTTTAATATTTGTCTTCATTTATCTCCTTTTTTGATATTTGTTAGTATTAAGTAAAAATAACACAGATTAAAAACTTATCGTTGACAAACAATTAAATCTGTAGTATTAATAAGTAGTTAATGAGGTCGCCTGACGTATTGGAAAAACGACCGCTTGTGAGTAAATATAAACCATAGCTAAACTAACCTAAACATCTATGTCTGAACGAATAAAGATCAATCCTGATACCCCGAAGCGTAAACAGATTTTTGACCTGGTAGATATATTGTTGGATGAGGGAATTCTCCTGCTTCCGACCGATAGCCAGTATGCCTTGGTATGTGACTATCAAAACAAAAGCGGGATGGACAGAATCAGGAAAATTCGTCAGATGGGAAAAAAAGATCACCTGTCGGTAATGTGTTACAGCCTGGAGCATGCATCGACATTTGCGAATCTTTCGGATGACAATTTCAAACTGATTAAACGTCTTATTCCCGGACCATATACATTTATATTACCGGCTACGCGCGAAGTCCCGCGGCTGCTCACCCATCCTAAAAAACGTACGGTTGGCATACGGGTCCCAAATTACCCAATTTGTCTTGAAATGATTCAGGAACTGGGCCGGCCCATTATGGCGATTACCGCAAAACTTCCAAATGTAGAAAATGGTCAGCCGAACTCCGGAGACAGGGAACTCTATCTCAGCCGATTTGATCAGCTTGTGGATTTGGTCGTTGATCACCAGCAGGAGCTCTCCGGACAGGAGACCACAATCGTGGATCTTACAGGATCATCACCCGACATTATTCGTGAAGGGTTAGGTCTTGAAATGCTGCAGGAGGCTGTTGCACTACAAGGATTAACATTTGCAGAGTCTCAGACTGCATAATGTGTTCAGATCCACGATAACAGGCATTCATTCATAATTTAAAAAAGATATGGGCATTTTCAGTTCATTGAGAAATATTGTCAGTGGCGGCACGGAGGAGAACTCCCTGTGGAATCGGCCTCAATCTGTTGAAGCAGTTATTGAGATTTTGAACAGCTCAAAAAAACCGCAGCTACTATATAAGCATAGCTATAGCTGTGCGATTTCATTCTTGGCAAAAAACAGTCTTGATAGCGGGCTGGAATCTCTTGCTAAGGAAGCCGATCTGCATCTGATTGATGTTTCAGCACAACGAGAGCTATCCAGAAGGATCGCAGAAGCAACCGGGATTCGTCATGAATCGCCGCAGCTTATATTGATGCATCTGGGGCACCCGTACTGGCATGCCTCACACGGAGGCGTTCGGATTAATTCTTTATTAGAGACAATGAACGATTTGAACGGCGCAACAGGTGACGAAAGCTGAAATAAGTTTTTTAGCTGAGCTGATCAATGATGGCGGCATGTTCGGGGAAAGCCTGTTTTAGTTTATAGGAATCGCCCATTTCAAAATCATCAAAATCGAATCCCGGGGCTACGGTACATCCTGCCAAAAAGTAGGAGTCTGTTTTATCAACAGATACTCCAAACCAGCTGCCGCCGGGTACCGTATGCTGGAACGCCTGATCGTTTTCAATTTCAGGGCCGAGATGGAGTGCCTGATACAGTGAATCAGGATGTATAATGTGGATAGTAGCGGGAGATCCGCTATAGAAGTGCCATGTTTCGTCCGATCGGATTCTGTGAAAGGATGAGGTGTCAGAGCTTTCAAGAAGATAATATATGGCTGTTGAAAAGTGCCTGCCAACAGGATAATAACTCTCCTCACTTTCAGGCTGAATGACATGCTCACTTCTGTACGTCTCTTTGTAATATCCACCTTCAGGGTGGGGAGAAAGACTTAAACGGTTGACAATAGTACTAATTTGATCGTTCATCATGCAAGTTGTTAATTTTTGTTAGTATGCATGAAACATGCGATGGGTTAAAAACATTTAAATCATACTTAAATAAATCTGCCGCGTGATGGAATCGGTGGCAGCCTGATTTTTCTGAGATTTAAATGTTCAGTAATACTTAGGAAAATTGGGTATAATATTTTTTTATAGGCATCCAACATTCACCAAACAGAAAGAAATGGCTCTAGATAGATCATCAAAGTCACAAAAGTTATATGAAGCAGTATTTGAGCCCAGAATTAAAACATACATCCACGCGTCGGTCATACTAACATTGGTAATTACAATCGCCGGTATTGTTCTGATACCGTTCTGGCTTCTGTTCGGATCATATTATCTGAACAAATATTTTGAGAATCTTTACTGTGAACTCACAACCCGGTCACTCAATTTTAAAAAAGGTGTTCTCTTTACGGTAGAACGAACGATTCCGCTTGATAAGATTCAGGACCTTACGTTTAAAGAGGGACCGCTACTTCGCTACTTCGGTTTGAGTGTTCTGATGATTGAAACAGCCGGCAACAGTTCGGCAAATATGACCGATATGAAACTTATGGGAATTGTAGAACCTACAAAGTTTCGCCATATGGTGATCGAACAACGTGATGAGATTACATATAACCGGCCCGGAACAGAAGATGGAGATACTTCCGGCAAAGAACATCCGTTAATGCCGCTATTACAGGACATTTCAGAGACCTTGAAGAGAATAGAAAAAAAGTCGTAATGATTAGAAACCGACGAACTCACCGTTCTGATACTAGTGAATCTTGCAGATATAGATGTTTTAAATTCAGTTCACCTCCAATATCTTTTTATAAATAGAACGTTCATCATTTTATAACAGCATGAAGCAGAACGATGAGTTGTATCAATCCATTAAATGGAAAAAAGACGGCCTCTTCATTATTGATCAAACCAAGTTGCCGGCTGAAGAATCACGAATAGAGTTAGAGGATGCAGAGCAGGTTTGGGAGGCTATTCGTCAGTTAAAAGTACGCGGCGCTCCTGCAATTGGTATAGCGGGTGCTTATGGATTCTATCTTGGAATTCGTGATTCTAAAGCAAAGACGCACCTCCAGTTTATGGAAAAGTGCAGGGGACTTGCGGATTACCTTAACTCATCACGCCCAACGGCTGTAAATTTATCCTGGGCACTTAAAGTCTTAGTGGAGAGAGTTGCAAAACAGGAAGGGCTATCGATTTCAGACCTGAAGAAATTGATCCTGCAAACGGCCATCACTATTCATGATGAAGACCGGGAACTTTGTAAAAATATTGGAATGAACGGCGTGGAGATTGTTCCGGACAGTGCTCGAATTTTGACCCACTGCAATACCGGCGGACTGGCCACCGGGCAGTATGGCACTGCGTTTTCAGTTATTTTTCATGCGCATCAGCAGGGAAAAGTCAAACAGGTGTGGGTTGATGAAACCCGGCCGCTTCTTCAGGGAGCACGGTTAACCACATGGGAGCTTCAAAAAGCATCCATTCCACATTCACTGATTGTGGATTCCGCTGCAGGATTTTTAATGAGTCAGGGTAAGGTAGACATGGTTATTACCGGGGCTGACAGGATTACAAAGAATGGTGATACCGCGAATAAAATTGGCACCTACATGCTGTCGGTGCTCGCCAAAGAGCATGGGATACCGTTTTATGTGGCCGCGCCTTACTCAACACTGGACATGGAATTAGACAACGGGTCTCAAATCGAGATAGAGCTTCGTGATGAGGATGAAGTCACGGCTTTTAATCATCAAAAAACGACTCCTGAAGGAACTAGAGCATATAATCCGGCATTTGATATTACGCCGCATCAAAATATCAGCGCGATCATTACAGAAAAAGGGATCATATACCCTGAGTTTGAAAAGAAAATCTTGGAGCATTTTGCAATGACGACTGAGTAACTCTTACTCACGTGTACTTTGCCATCCGGTTCTTATAAAAATTCCCTCAGCCTGAACGGTTCAAATGGTCTGATAGCGCTATCGAATCACATTCATCACTTTATCGGCCAGGGAGCGGGCATCAGATTCACTTTTC
>Ga0307966_1000992_pt1 | contig 23113 bp, 23 predicted proteins | sample OrgLakmetagen646_FD_203141 | JGI IMG/M metagenome (GOLD analysis project Ga0307966, IMG submission 203141) | Saline water microbial communities from Organic Lake, Antarctica - #646 | ecosystem: Environmental > Aquatic > Non-marine Saline and Alkaline > Saline | place: Antarctica: Organic Lake... | reverse complement strand
CCGCCCGTTACTCTGAATCTTGCTGCCAGCATGGAGCGTGCCATCGGCTTGGTCACGCAGGTCGCCCGCGAAGGGGCCAAACTGCTGGTCTTTGCCGAGGCTTGGTTTCCTGCAGCGCGACAAACAGGGTGAGAATCCGGCCATGGTGGTTGTCGCTCAACACTGGCCGTCGTCACGGGGTTTGGCGGGCTCGTCCATATCAAGCTGAATGGCACCATTGGCGGGTGGTGGATGAGCCTGTGGTTTGCCATTTATGGTGCCGCGATGATCTGGACGGCGTTCAACACCGTCTATTACGCGATGGCCATCCTTGCGCCCCGATTTGTCGATGACCGGAATATGCGGTGCGATCCCGCGCTGCCGGTCGAGCCAGTCGAGCATCTCGCCCTTGCCGTAGGCCGTGTCCGCAATCAGGCGTTCCGGCTTGATGCCGAAGATGTCACTGACGCGGTCGATCATCGTCCGCGACCTGACCAACCTCGGCCTGGCGGATCGAACGGGTGGCCGCCACGTCGAGGATCACGCCGTTGTCCGTGTCGATCAGATAGTTGGTGGAATAGGCAAAACAGGCCGGGCCGCCCCTTGCCCCGGTCCATTGCGATGCCGGGTCGGAATGTGATGCGAACTTCGGCTCGACCAGGCTGGCCGCGCCAAAGGCAGCATCGTCGAGTGTCGACAGGTATTCCCGGACGGCCCGCGTCGCGTCCTCGGGAGTGAGGGTCGCAGGATCCCAATCCGCCTGCGGCGTCGAGTTCTGCCGGTTCGCATCCGCCTGAACAAGGCTGGCATCCGCCGCCAGACGCTGCCCGCTCGCCAGTCCCTCCGAGATGCAGCGCGCGACCACCGTCTCGAACAGATGCCGCAGCAGATCGCTGTCGCGGAAACGACCATGCCGGTTCTTGGAAAAGGTCGAATGGTCGGGAACCGGCTTGGTCAGATCGAGGCGGCAGAACCAGCGATACGCAAGGTTCAGATGAACCTCTTCGCAAAGCCGCCGCTCCGAGCGGATGCCCGTCCTGCGTGTCTTGCCGCGGTCCCATCTTCGCCATGCCCCTCCGCCAACCCTGACGAAAGTGAATCAGCGATCAGCAGGCCAATCAAGCAGAGTTTTTCAACAGAATGAGCCCTGTGCGGACGGCCAAGTTGCCGACTGCGATCCTTCCTGGGCGTTACCGTCACCGCGGGAGGGAATTCTGAGTTCGACGCCCCGGCCTTCCCGCACACTGATCCGCTCGCCGAAAATCAACACCGATTCAATTCGAAACGGAACGCTTTCGTCCGTCTGACGTTGTCAGGTCAGAACGACACCGTTTCTTGCCGGCTCGATCGAAAGGCTACATTCGTGTTAATCCACAAATTTCACACTCTTCACGCTTCACGCTTCACGCTTCACGCTTCACGCTTCACTTGTCGCGTCGGCGCTTGTGCTATCCGCTGCGGCCCTGGCGCAGTCTCTTCCAACGTGCCTTCGACAGGATGGACCTTGTCGAATTTCTGCCCGACAGCGACTTGATGACCGATTCAGATGTCGATCATTGCCCCGATCCATTTCCAGCCATGGCTGAGTCAGCTTGGCGTCAAAACCCTTTTTCGGAATGACGGATCGTCAAAACCGGGCACTTCGGCAAGTAGTCACCCCCATTGCGGACCCCAGAGGCGGTGCAGGCGTCTTCCCCGACAAACCAACAGGAGAACTGATTTTGATGAATTTTACGCTCAATGAGAAAGCCGTGGATGTCGACGTTCCTGACGATACGCCACTCCTGTGGGTGTTGCGCGACGAGTTGGGTTTGACCGGCACGAAATATGGCTGCGGGATCGCCCAGTGCGGCGCTTGCACCGTCCATGTGGACGGACAGGCGCGCCGATCTTGTGTTACACCGATTTCGACGCTCGATGGTGCCTATGTCACAACGATCGAGGGCCTCGCGATCTCTTCCGGTCTGGCGGAGGGTGAGCTTCACCCGATCCAGTCTGCCTGGATCGAGGCGCAGGCCCCGCAGTGCGGCTACTGCCAGTCCGGACAGATCATGCAAGCCGCCGCATTGCTCGGTGAAAGCCCCGAGCCGACCGACGAAGAAATAACAGCCGGCATGGCCGGAAACATGTGCCGCTGCATGGCCTATGTCAGGATCCGCAAGGCGATAAAGCTTGCAGCGGCATCCCAGTCCGAAGGGAACCGATAATGACCCGGCATTCGAACCTGTCGATGACGCGTCGGTGGTTTCTTGCCGTCGCAGGCGCTGGTGTCACAACTGGAGTCTTGACCGGTCCAGCTACTGCGCTGGCACCCGTAGGCCAGACCTTGGGCGACGGCTATCATCCGACCGTATGGTATGCGATCGCGGGTGACGGCAAAATCACGATGCATATTCATATGGCCGAGATGGGCCAGCACGTCGGTACGGCACTGTCGCGGATCATCGCGGAAGAGCTGGAAGCAGATTGGGACGACGTCGCATTCGTCCACGTCGATACCGACCCCAAATGGGGCTATATGATCACGGGTGGTTCCTGGTCGGTGAACCACAACTTCATTGCGTTCAGCCGTGCCGGTGCTGCGGGCCGCATGGCCTTGATTGATGCTGGCGCGAAAGAAATGGGCGTGCCTGTCGAGGAATGCACGGCGCGCGACAGCAAAGTCATTCACGGCGATCAATCGATCAGTTACGGTGAACTTGTGACCCGAGATACTGTCGATCGTCAGTTCAGCACAGAAGAGCTGGAAACGATCACACTCAAGCCCGCGTCCGAACGGCGGCTTCTCAACCGCGATACCGTTGCACGTGACGTGCCGGGAAAAGTAAATGGTAGCGCCATTTACGGCATCGACCGCAAGATCGATGACATGGTTTATGCGCGTCCGGTAATGCCGCCCGTTCGTTTTGGCAGCAGCGTTGCAAGCTGGGACGACACAGCCGCAAAAGAAATTCCGGGATACATCCAGACCGTCGAAATCAATGATCCGACCGATACCTGTCAGGGGTGGCTGGTCGCGGTGGCCGAGAGCTGGACTGCTGCGTCCAAGGCTGTCGATGCGCTGAACGTGACGTGGGAAGGTGGGACCGGTCGAGAGACAAGCGAAGCAGACCTGCTGGCCGAAGGCGAACGGCTGGTCGACGACGATGCCGCAGGATCGCTGTTCATGCTGGAAGGCGAGCCGGACGGTGTATTTGACTCTGCCGAAATCGTGCACGAAGGCCTCTACCGGACACACACCGTGCTACATATGCAGCTTGAACCCGGGAACGCGCTTGTCTGGCAGGATGGCGATACATGGCGTGTGCATGCGGGAAATCAGTGGCAGTCGCTGACATTGCCGCTTGTGGCCAAGGCGCTCGAGATTGATGAGGCGAATCTTGTCTTTGAAACGTCTTATCTTGGCGGTGGATTTGGCCGTCGTTTGTTCTGCGACTTCGTGGTTCCGGCTGCATTGACAGCAAAAGCGATTGGCCGTCCGGTCAAAATGGTCATGGCCCGTCCCGACGACGCACAATTCGATTGCGCACGCTCTCCGACGGTTCAAAAAGTACGGTCGGTCACAGACGAAAGCGGTAAAATACTTGCTTACGACCACGCCTGCGCGGCCGGTTGGCCGACTGCTCCGATCGCGCCGGGATTTCTGGCCGAAGGCATAAACGGTGGCAAGGTCGACCCCTTCGCGATCAGCGGTGCGGATCATTGGTATGCGGCAGAAGCGATGCGCGTTCGCACGGTAAAGAACGAGAAGGTGCACGAAACCTTTCTGCCGGGCAACCTGCGGTCAGTTGCGCCGGGATATACGCTTTGGGCTGTCGAAACGCATATTGACGAGGTTGCCAATTCCCTTGGGCAGGATCCAGTGGCATTCCGGCGATCCTTGCTTGATGCTGAAGGACGCAACGCCGGCGAAGCGCCGCATGCCGTTGGTGGTGCTGCACGCCTGCGAGAAGTGCTTGACCGCGTGGTTGAAAACTCGGGTTGGGAAAAACGGGGTGAACTCCCTGAGGGCACCGGCATGGGTATCTCTGTCACGGCGGGCCAAGAACGCGCGATGCCGACTTGGATCGCTACTGTCGCACAAGTGCGCGTTGACCGTGATACCGGCGAGGTGACGTTAGAGAATATCTGGGCGAGTATAGATGCTGGCACGCTGGCCCATCCCGACGGCGCGCTTGCACAGGTCGAAGGGGCGCTCTTGTGGGGCGCATCGATGGCGATCCACGAAGGCACAGAGATCGAAAACGGTCTGCCGCGCGATCAGAACCTCGATACCTACACACCGATGCGGATGCATCAGGTTCCCGAACTCGACATCGATTTTGTGACCAATGACCACATGCCGGTTGGACTCGGCGAGCCGGGCGTCATCGGCGTGGCGCCTGCCATTGGCAATGCGATCTTTCACGCAACGGGGGCTCGTTTGCGAACCATCCCGATACGTCCGCAAGATATCCTTAGAGCACTGGAGGCTTAAGATGCGCCTGATCCATGTAATCGCAGCGACCATCGTTCTGGCGACACAGACAGCGGCGCAAGACCTGCGCGGTCCAGATGACTTCGAAAGCATCGAAGATAGGTCCGAACGCTCGCAAGCCTTGTTCGATGAAATGGCGAAAGTCATCACCAGTCCACGCTGCATGAACTGTCATCCGGTTGGTGATCTGCCAAGGCAGGGTGATGATATGCGTCCCCACAATCCGCCGGTCGTCCGATGGGACGAGAGTGGTTTCGGTCCTCCAGGCCTGCATTGTTCGTCGTGTCACGGCGCCGAGAATGTCGAGTTCGTGGGCGATGAAGGCAGCATTCCCGGGCATCAACCGTGGCATCTGCCGCCTGTCAGCATGGGGTGGATTGGATTGAGCATTGGCGAGATTTGCGAGCAGCTGAAGGATCCCGAGCGTAACGGAAACCGAACGCTTGCCGACATTGCGGAACATAACGCGACGGATGGCCTGGTCGGTTGGGCGTGGAACCCGGGCAAAGGCCGCACGCCTGCGCCCGGAACACAGGACATTTTTGGCAAATTGACTGAATCCTGGATCGAAACGGGTGCCGCCTGTCCGACATAATTGTCGGCACATGGCATCTTTCGGTAACGAGGATGTCACCACTGCCACCCAGCCGAGCTCCGCTCTGCCTGCCCTTTGCCGTTCATTAGACTTCGAGAGGTCGTAAGTCTTAACCCTTTGCTTTATCTCGTAACACCTTAACACTGAGCGCGAGCTTGCAAATCGCGCTTCCACCCAGTCGCGCGCCGCCGGCCCCTGACACTTCGGGCAGTGCCTGTTTCTGCAGGTAATGGGCGTCGCCCATGACCTGCATTATGGGCAGATCCGGCAATGGCGAGCTGGCGTGCGAACATGGGCCTTTTTCGGTGATTTGCGGCGCATATCATGTCTCCATAAAGCGCAGTCCTGTGTCTCCATTGTCGCGCGGCCATCGATGGCCGGTCACAAACGGAGACGAACATGTCGGATATCTACGTCTCGGCACCGAAGATGCTGGGGCATTTGCGGACTGGGCCAAGCGGACCATACCTTGACGGTTTTGCCGCCGTGCTCGATCGTCAGGGCTATAGCGTTGGCACGTCCGTGCGATATTTGCGGGCGGCGGTACATCTCGGCCATGTCATGGCGCGGCGGGGGGGCAATGCCGAGTGACATTGATCCGGACGTTTTCAGCGAGCACTTGCGCACGTGTCGATGTCCACGTGCTATGGGAGGGCGGCGCACCCACCACACCATTTTCGGTGCCAGGCTCTTTCGTCAGCACCTTGACCTCCGCCTTGAACAGGCCGTTGATGGTCTCGGCCAGGGCATTGTCATAGCTGTCACCCACGCTTCCGACCGAGGGTTCGATGCCTGCTTCTGCCAGTCGTTCGGTGTATTTGATGGACAAGTATTGCGATCCGCGGTCCGAATGATGGACGAGCCCCATGCCCTTGGTCGGGCGCCGTTCATGGACCGCCTGTTCAAGGGCATCGAGAACGAACCCGGCATGGGGGGATTTGCTGACGCGCCACCCGACGATGCGCCGGGCATAGGCGTCGATGACAAAGGCGACATAGACGAACCCTTTCCATGTGGCGACATAGGTGAAATCCGACACCCAGAGCATGTTCGGCGCGGGCACCCGGAACTGGCGGTTGACCGTGTCCAGCGGACAGGGCACCTTCTTGTGCGGCTTGCCCCGGATAATGCCTTGAATACCCATCTCCTTCATCAACCTCGCGACCGTGCAGCGGGCGACATCGACCCCCGCACGGCCCAGCTGATGCCAGACCTTGCGGACGCCGTAGACCTTGTCGTTCTGCACCCAGACGCGCTCGATCTCGGGTCGCAGCGCCTTGTCGCGCCTGGCCCGATCCGACAGCAGATCAGGGTTCGCCCGCCTGGCCATGTGATCGTAGAACGTTGACGGGGCAATCGGCAGGTGCTTGCAGATCGGCTCGCCCCCGATATCCCTGTTCTCTTCGATGAAGGCGATCATGTCCTGGACCGGCGGTCGAGCTCCGCCTGAGCAAAATATGCGTTCGACCGTCGCCAGTGGGGCTCGGACCAATGGCGCCACCACTGGCAACTCCTCGGACCAATGGCGGAAAATGGTCTCACCCTTGCGCAGGATCTCATTGGCCTGCTTCAGTTCGCGGTTCTCGCGTTCCAGCGCCTTCATTTTCTCGGTCATCTCGGTCGTGACACCGGGTCGCTCGCCACGATCCATCTCGGCCTTCTTGACCCATTCGTTCAGTGTCTGCGGCGCACAGCCGATCTTTGAGGAAATCGCACGGTAGGCCGCGTTGTCGCTCGTGTAATCAGTCGGCCGTGTACTTCGGGGTTTGCTTCTTCGATTCCATAAGGGGCATCCTTTGAGATTTTTACTCTCTTGGAAACCCGGGGCGGTTCAAGGCGCACCTTTCGATTTCTTCCCGCGCGGATGGCATCCTCGCCAATCCCCTTTGTCGAAAGAAAAAGGGAACGTCCTTTCATCTGGGACGTTGGCCCCCCGTGAGATCAAGGACGACCGGTTGTCGGTCTGGCCCTTGCACAAGGAGGATCTACGATGAACAAGCTTCTATCCACCACGGCACTGGCACTGGCGCTCGGCCTGCCATCCATGGCGCTGGCCCAATCCGCGGCAGAGACCAACTCTGAGAACTCTTCCACGATGCAGACCGAATCCGGCGAGATGTCCGGATTCATGAGCGCGCGCAGCCAGTCCGATGTTTTTGCATCCGAACTGATGGGCCATGATGTTTATGCACGGAGCACGTCCTCGGACCAGACCATGACAGAAGGTCAGGGCGACGAAAACAACGGTATGGCGATGATGAACAGCGCCGATATCGAGGATATGGACAATATCGGTCAGATCAACGAGATCGTGTTGTCGAAGGACGGTGAGGTCCTCGCCCTCGTGATCGGTGTCGGCGGCTTTCTCGGCATGGGCGAGCAGGATGTCGCGGTCGCGATGGATCAGGTTACGATCGCATCAGATCAGGACGACCGGACGCAGATGTATGTCGTCTTGAACAGCGGCTCGGATACGCTCGAAGGGGCACCCGCCTACGACCGTTCGGCGATGCGCGAAGGCGACTCGATGGACGATACCGGCGCGGGTGACAGCGATCGTGCGGCAATGGACGATGGCAGTGCCACGGACATGTCCGACACGAATGAAATGGATCGTGCGGCGATGGACGATGGCAGTGCCTCGGACGGATCCGGCGCGCGGGAAGAGGATCGCACGGCATTCACCAGCCCGGATGTGGAACGTGAAGGCTACAAGCGGGTCGAGGCGACACAGGTCTCCAGCGATACGCTGACAGGCCAATCGGTTTATGACCCGGATGACCAGTCGGTCGGTACCGTCGATGATCTGATCGTTGGTGACAACGGCGAGATCACGAACGTGATCATCGATTTCGGTGGCTTTCTCGGGATCGGCAGCAGTCAGGTTTCGCTCGATTTCAATGAACTGACGGTGATGTCGAGCGAGAACGGTGACGACGTTCGTGTCTATGTCGATGCGACCGAACAACAGATTCGCGACTTGCCGCAATACGAGCCGATGAACTGAGGACGGTCTCGGGGCGGGCCCCATACAGGGTCGGCCCCGCAGAACGATATCAGACTTGAAAAAGGCCACGCACCAAAGGTGCGTGGCCTTTCCAGTCAAGTCCGAGCCATGGTTTCAGCCAACATTATGCGGCATGGCTTTCAGGCTGTCTTTCGTGGCGTCCAGATAAACCCGGACATCTGATCCGTCGGTCTTGCGCAGGACGGTCAGGTCGCTGAACGGTACCTTCACCGAATGCGCGCCCATGCCCAGAAAGCCGCCGACATCGATGACGGCATCGGTGATCTTGCCATCGGTCCCAACCTCGAGCGAACTGATCGAGCCGAGCGTATCGTCATCGTGGCCAAAAACCGTGGCGGTTTCGACATCGGTGTTTTTCATTTCCTGGCCATTGGCCTTGGCATAACCGTCGCGTGTGAAGACGTGGGCATCGCCACGGGGCGCTCCGGTGAGCATGGTTGATGTGTTCGACATCGTGTACTCCTTCGTCCCAGGGTATGGGAGGTCTGGTCGCAGGTGCCCCCTGCAGGGGTGTGCCCGACCGCACCGACTCAAGGCCGGGGAATACGGTATCACATCACTCTGCCTTACGGTGAATGATGGACATTCCTACATCTTTTACGGACCGGCATGGGTCACGAATAGTCAACGCGGCACCAAGACTGCCGTTCCCTCCGTCTCAGGCGGTCACGGCTTTATTGACAGAAAAAAGCGCACCATTTCACGCAAGGCATCAGGCCCCCTTGGATCGGTGAAGGATCCGCGTGACGTGCCACCCGACCACGCGTGACCGGTGCCCTTGATCTGCCAAAGCTCAACGTCGACGGTGCCATCCGGGCGCGTGTAGTCACTGCGCAGATAGTCCCGTCCTGACGCGGATTTCCGGCTGACCCGGGCCGGTTCTCTTCCGCCGACCACCCGCGCCACGATCTGCGGCGCGGTCGCGCTCTTGCGCCGTCCGGGCAGCGCGGCGGGTGCATCCGCCCCGTTGCGCATGTCCGGGATGCCGTGCCCGCCGGTTTTCGCGGTTTCTTGGCGGCCTTCGGCTTGACGGGGGTCACGGCGGAAAGGGTTGGCAACGACGCCATTGCCGTCTTGACCATCGCCCCGCCGAATGCTGTTTCATGGTCTTCGATGCGGCACGGGATCTGCGCGCCCGCGTCGATTTCAGGGCCCGGCGCATTGCCCCTGAAAAGGTGAAGGCCATCGATATTTCCTTGGAGCTGATTGTCCGGAGTGAGAGCGTTGCGTGCCGGAACGATCGATACCGTCGTTTCAAAAGGCGTCCGGCCCGCGGCAGCACCCGTGATCTCCGCACGAGACGCCAGATAACTAGCGACAGCCGTGAACCAAGGCGACGGCTGCGACATCGGCGCGTTTTCGCTGCGCCGCGGCATGCGCCCCGCCCGATCTATGCCTTCAGCGGATGCCCGGCGGCGAGCGCGAGGCGCACCAGATCCGGCAGCGAGGTGGCGCCGGTCTTGCGCATCACGGCCGCCCGGTGGTTTTCGACCGTGCGCTGGTTGATCCCCAGATCGTGCGCGATGACCTTGTTCGGGGCCCCGGTCAGAACCTTCGCCAGAACTTCGCGTTCGCGTTTCGTCAGATCGGCAAAGGTTTTCTGTGCGACGCGGCTTGCGGTGCTGCGGGCGCGCGTGTTGGTCGACCGTTCGGTCGCATTCGCAACGCTGCCCAGCAGATCCGAGGCACTCGCCGGTTTCTCGATCAGGTCGGCGGCACCTGCCTTCATCGCGTTCACCGCCATCGCGATATCACCGTGACCCGTCAGCACGACGGCAGGCAGGGTCGCGCGCTCTGCCTGAAGCGCTTTCAGAAGGTCCACACCGCTCATGCCGGGCAACACGCAATCGACCAGAAGGCAATCGCCGGCCTTGGGGCGCGGCGCTGCCAGGAACGACTCGGCAGAGGGGTGGGCGACAACCGCCCAGCCTTCGGATTCGAACAGCCGCCGCGTGGTTTCACGGGCGACGGGATCGTCATCCACGACATGCAGCGTTGTGCGATCCGGGTCAGACGACCCATCGGCGCCCTGTGCCGCAGTCACGCGCGCGGCGGTCGCGCGCGCAGCAGTTGCGCGCGCATCTGTCATCAGGTTGGAAATCCGCGCCAGCAATACCTCTGGCTGGACGGGCTTGGCAATCTGGTCATGGGGTGTGGCGGCAATGGCTTGCAGCGTCTCGGTCGTGATGTCGCCGGTCAGGATGATCGTTGGCACCGCACAGCCCAACACATCGGGCAGATCCTGTGCAAGCGACAGTCCCGTGATGCCGCCCGGCAGGTCGAAATCCGTCAGCAGCAGGTCGGGCGGCTCCTCGGCCTCGGCGGCCCAGGCCATGGCCTCGGACCCGCTGTTGAGGGTGACGACGCGTTGGCCGTCGCGTTCGAGCACATCTTCCAGAAGGGTGCGCAGGTCGTCTTCATCCTCGACCAGCAGGATCGTCCCGGTCTGCCGTGGCGTATCCGCGGGCTCCGGCGCGGGGTCGGCCGGAGCCATGTGACCCGCGGCGACCACGGGAAGCGTGACCGTGAACACCGACCCCTTGCCCGTCGTCGAGCGTACGGCAACCCGATGGTCCAGAAGGTTCCCAAGCCGCTGAACGATCGACAGTCCCAGCCCCAGCCCCTGTCCGTTGAGGAAAGCAGGCTTTGCGACCTGATGATAGGCGTTGAAGATGGCCTTGCATTCGGATGTCGGCACACCGATGCCGGTGTCCCAGACTTCGATCGTCAAATGATCGCCTTTCTTGCGGCACCCCATCAGGATACTGCCTTTGGCGGTGTATTTCAGCGCATTGGACAGAAGGTTTCGCAGGATCTGCTCCAGAAGTTGCGGATCCGTCCGCACCAGGACCCTGACTGCACCATCCGCAGCCTCAGCCCCTTGTGGTCGCAGAGCGGCGCGAAATCGTCACGCAGACGCGCCATCACCGGTGCGATGGCGATGTCCCGCAACTGGGGCCGCACGATGCCGGAATCGATGCGGTTCACGTCCAGCATCGAATCCAGCATCATCGTCATCGAATGCAAGGTGCGATCCAGCATGGTCGAAAGCCGCAACGCCTCGGCCGTGCGCTTGCCGCGCGCCATCAGCCCGTGCAGCAGCGCCAGCGACTGCAGGGGCTGGCGCAGATCATGGCTGGCGGCGGCCAGGAACCGCGATTTGGCGACGGTCGCGCGGTCCGCCTCGCGCTTGGCAGACACAAGTTCCGCGTTTATGCGCTTGCGCTCGGTGATGTCCGCAAAGGTGATGACCACGCCTTCGACGCGCCCTCCATCGGTGCGGTAGGGCTGGACCCGGCGCAGGAACCAGAGCCCTTCGGGGCCCGGGATCTCACGCTCGATCGGTTCCGACGACCTCAGCACGGTGCGTGCATCGGCGGCGAGATTTTCGTCGCTGGAAAGCGCCGCCAGATCGGCCAGCGGACGGCCGATATCGGTTGCGATCACGCGAAACAGGGCGCGGGCGGACGGCGTGAAGAACCGGATATTCAGGTCGAGATCCAGAAACAACGTTGCCACGTCGGTGCTGTAAAGCACGTTCTGCAAGTCGTTTGCCGTCTGGCGGTGGCGTTCCAGAGTTTCCTGCAACTGCCCGTTCAGGGCGGTCAGTTCTTCGTTCAGCGCCTGCAACTCTTCTTTCGAGGCCAGAAGTTCCTCGTTGGTCGACTGGAATTCTTCATTGACCGACAGCGACTCTGCACGGTCTGCCGCGTGCCCCTCGATCTCCTGTTCCAGATCGCGCAGGGCCGCGCGCAAATCCTCACGCGTCGCATCCAGATCGGCTTCCAGATCGACGATCCGGGCGGCCTCGTCATCCGTTCCCACATCATCGGAGCGGGTCGGCGCCACGACCCGCGGGGCCTGCACGAAGCAGGCCAGCAAAAGCTGTTCCGCGCCCATCTTCACGTGGCGCAACTCTATGTTGAACCTGCCTTCGGTTGCCGAATGTCCGCCCGGCACGACGACATGCGGGTTGGAGGTGTCGCAAGACGCGGCGGCTGCGCGAAACCGGGCGTGCAGGGCCCGGGGAAGCATGCCCAGAAAGCCGGGGTCGGGATAGCCCTCGGTCACGCTGAGGTACCGCTCGGTCGGGCCTAGCAGATAGAGGCAGTCGAACCGGCGGTTCAGCAGGACCGCCGCGGGGGCGTAGCTGTCCAGAACAGCCCGCCGGCACAGATCGGCAAGCGCGGTGCGGCGATCCATGTGCGGGTCCGGTTCATGGGGCGTGCCGGTCCGCGTTCCGGGTGTGACGTGCAGGTCCTCGTGGCGACCCCGCCCGATACAGCGCCAAAGCCGGGCATCCTTGTCGGCAAGCTCGAACCGGCCATCCGCCGGGCCGGGCGTCTCGGCCGATCCCAGAAGCAGCAGCCCGCCCTGCCTCAGCGCAAAGCAGCACAACCCGATCACGCGCCGTTGGGCCTCGGGTTCCAGATAGATCAGCAGATTGCGGCACGACAGCAGATCGATTTTCGAGAACGGCGGGTCCGACAGCAGGTCGGCCACGGTGAAGACGATCACATCGCGCAGCTCGGACCGGACCCGCCAGCCGTCGGCCTCCGCGTTGAAGAACCGCGCGAGATAGTCGGCTGGCACCCGTGTGTCGATGCAGCCCGGATAGAAGCCCTCTCTGGCGGTGGCGATCGCGTCGGGGTCGATGTCCGAGGCGAAGATCTGCAACCCGGCATGCGATCCGGCGGCCTCCAGCGCGTCGATGCAGAGCATGGCGAGGGTGTAGACCTCTTCGCCGGTGCTGCATCCGGCGATCCAGACCCGCAACGGTCTGTCGGACGGGTGATCCGCGATCAGCGCGGGCAGGGCGGTCCGTGACAGATGCGCGAACACCTCCGGGTCGCGGAAGAAGCTGGTCACGTGGATCAGCAGGTCCGCGGTAAGCTGCGCAAGCTCGGCCTTGTCTGCGTCCAGCATGGCCAGATAGCGGTCTGTCTCGTGCGGGCCACAGCCCGCGATCGCCATGCGCCGGGCGACGCGGCGCTGGATCGTGCCGGTCTTGTAAAGCGTGACGTCCTGCGGCGCTGTTGTCGCGACATAGGCGATGATGGCATCGAAGTCCCGGTTCGCCCCTGCATCGAGGGCCCCCGTCCGCGCCGCAGTCCACGTCGGATCGGCGTGGCCCGTCAGGGTGCTGCGCGTCTTTGACGCCGGGGTGTCGGCGCTCAGGTCAAGCAGAACCGCGGGCATGTCCCTGATTTTCAGGACGTGATCCACCAGACCGGTCGCGATGGCGCTCTCGGGCATGCCGGAATGGCCTGCCTCCTGCGGGTCCTGCGCGATGATCACGCCGCCGGCGCTGTGGATGGAGGCCAGCCCGCCGCTGCCATCGGTGCCGCTACCCGACAGGACGATACAGGCCAGCACCGCCTCTTGCGCCAGCGACCGCAGGAGCACGTCGAAGGGCAGCCGCACCGACTTGCCGCTTTCGGGTGCGGCGGTGTGCAGGATGCCCTGCGCGACGGTCAGAAAGACCCCCGGCGGGATGACGTAAAGATGGCCGGGCCGAAGCGCCATGCCATCTTCGGCCGGAACCACCGTCAACGCCGTGTCGCGGGCCAGAAGGTCGACCATCATGCTGTCATGCGTCGGATCGAGATGAAGGATCAGCACGAAAGCCGCCTGCATGTCGTCCGGCATGACCTTCAGAAGGGCGCTGCATGCCTCCAGCCCGCCCGCCGACGCGCCGATGGCGACGATCGGGACGGAATCGGATGGCTGGTCCTGGGTTGCCGACATGACCAGCTCCTGCCTTTGTCACGCAGGACACCCGGCGCGCGCCTGTTCAAGGCGGACGTGATGATTGCCTCTGCAGGATTTACCAAGTCAAGCATATTAACTTTTACGATTGAACAAAACCCCTCTTGCACTCGCCAAAGCGCGTCATCCCGAAAAATACGGCGTGGCGGCAACCGCCCGCCCGTCGCGGCATGAGATCCGTCTGAGTAGATTCCGGTGGTATATACGCCCGAGGCGGCGGTCTAATCTGTCAAGGCGATGCGTTGTTGCGTGCGATGATGTTGCTTACTGGTATAACTGCGTGTCCGGACAGCCGGAAGTGACGCATTCTGGTGCCTTGCGACCCCATTCGTACGGCATCGGGTGTACAGCCCGGCTGTCCAACCACCTTGCTCCGTTACTCCATGATGAATGGCGCGGCGCCAGCGCCGTGCGCAGCCCTTGGCACCCGGCCCGGACACCTCTGTCCGGCCCGGTGCCGCCACGCAAAACCAAGGACATACCAATGAACATGATCATCTACATCGTCGGGGCGGTCGTCATCGTCATCGCCATACTCAGCTTTGTCGGACTGGGCTGACGGCAAGGCCGGGCTGACCACACGCCGCAGATTTGAAGGAATCACTCAATGATATCGGATACCCGTTCCCCTGATCGACAGCCCAATCGACAGCCTGGCCATGTTGTCGCGGACCACGCGCCACCCAGCTCTGGTGTGGCCGGCTCTTATGTGGACTGGGCGGCCATTCTCGCCGGGGGGGTCTTCGCGCTGGCCCTCGGCTTTCTGCTCATCAGCTTCGGCGCGGGGCTCGGCCTTTCGCTGACATCGCCCTATCGCGGCGACGGCGTCTCGGCGTCCTGGCTCGCCATCGCGGCGGGGATCTGGTTTGCCTGGGTCATGGTTACCAGTTTTGGCGCCGGTGGCTATTTGACCGGCCGGATGCGCCGGCATGCCGGCGATGCATCCCCGCCCGAGGTCGAAGTTCGCGATGGCACCCACGGCCTGCTGGTCTGGGCCACGGGCATGGTGTTCAGCACCATCCTTGCAGCCACGGGTGTTGGCGGCGTCATCGGCCTTGGCGCAACCGCGGCGGGCTCGGCCTCTGATCTCGCGTCCGAGGTGGTCGATTCGGAGTATTTCGCGAATGTCATGCTGCGCGGCACGACTGCGACCGACGAGGGGGCCGATGAGGCGACCGACGCGGCGGCCACGACAGCCGGGCAAGACACCGGACAAGATACTGCCGAGGGCCAGACAGACGGCACCCCGACACCGGCGGCGCAATCCGGCCAGTCATCGCGACAGACCGAGGCGCCCGCGGCATCCGGGGCGATCGATCCTGCCGTGCAGCAGCAGATCGCATCGATCATCGTCCGCAGCGCCGCAAGCGGTGAGATGGCCGAGCGTGATCGCGACTATCTCTCTCGCGTGGTGGCCTCGAACACCGGTCTAGACCCGGACCAGGCCCGGACTCGGGTCGACGAGGTGACCGCCGAAATCGATGCCGCCCGTGACGACGCGCTCGCCGTTGCCGAAACTGCGCGGGTTGCGGGTGTGGTGTTCGGGTTCATCGTTGCCGCGACCCTGCTGATCGGTGCCGTCGCCGCGTTCTTTGCCGCCGCCGCCGGTGGTCGCCACCGCGATGACGGTCTGGGCTTTGACATCTTCACGGCGCGTCACTGATGCGCCGCATCTTCACCCCAATCCCGAAAGGATAGGCACATGCCTGCGATCATTGCCTGGCTTCTTGGCGCACCGCTTCTTGTTGTCATCATCATCGCGGTCCTTCTGTGAGCCCCTGAAACCCTTGTCCGACAGCGACCCTCACTGTGGGAAGGAGACCTTCAATGCAAAACCGCCGACAGGCCGAGACATTCATCAGGACCCTCGAGGAGATGCTCGAGGAAGACCGTGAAATCCGGCGCGCCCGCCGTCTGCGCCAAAGCAAGGCTCTCGCCCGACGCTATGTCCAGGCATTCCCGGCCGCATATGACGACCTCCGGTTCTGGCCCGATCGGGCGGAGTGGGACACCCGATCAGTGCGGCAGGTCTTGCCGCAAATGCAGTCGGACTGATCCGGCTGTTCACCGCTCAAACACAGTGGCACATTATAAAGGACTGATCCCATGACACTCGAAACCCTTGACGACCTCTTTCTGCACACCCTCAAGGATGTGCTCTACGCGGAACGCAAGATCCTCAAGGCCCTCCCGAAGATGGAGCGCAAGGCGACCGATCCCAGGCTGAAGGCGGCGTTTTCAGATCACCATGACCAGACCGAAGACCATGTCGTGCGGCTCGAGTCGGTGTTCGAAGCGCTCGGCAAGCCGGCCCGCGGTGCCAAATGCGACGCGATGGTCGGGTTGATCGAAGAGGCTGACGGCCTGATGGCCGATATCGATGATGCCGAGACGATGGATGCAGCGCTCATATCGCTTGCGCAGGCGATCGAACATTACGAGATCGCGCGCTACGGAACACTGATCACCTGGGCAAAGCAACTGGGCAAACCGGAGGCCGTCGTGCTTCTGAAATCGACGCTGGATGAAGAACAGGCCGCCGAACGCGCGCTGTCGCATATGGCAGAAATGCGCCTGATCGCTGCACCAGCAGCCTGAATGCCCCCCGAATCCTGACCACTGCGAAACCTGTCGTGCTGGCGCGCATCCGGGATATTCCTTCGAAACATGTCATCGCCCCTGTCACTCAGGCCAGTCGCTCAGGTCGGGTGAGGCAAGACATGCTCACGCGCAGATGGAATGCCGCGGGACCGGTCGCCGACCGGACCCGTGCATATTGCAAAGGTTGAAGTCCCATGGCCGATTGTCATCCGTTTCACCACCAGCTTTGTCAGCACGGTGTGCCCTTGCGTCGCTTCGCGATGAGGTTGACGGGCAACGAACACCGTTCTGAAGATCTGGTGCAGGAAACCTTTCTCAAGGCGTGGGCCAACCGCGACAAGTACACGCCGGGCACAGAACTGAAGGGCTGGCTGTTCACCATCCTTCGCAACACCTTCTATTCGGATTATCGCAAGTACAAGCGTGAGACCGAGGATGTGGATGACAGGCTGGCGTTGCGGCTTTTCGAGGAGGATGCTCAGGATCATGTTGTCGCGCTGAAAGAGCTGATTGCCGCCGTCGCGAGGCTGCCCGAAATCCAGCGCCGTCCGCTTGTCCTGATGGGCGCGTACGGGTTTTCGCAGCTCGAAGCAGCCGTCGCCTGCGGCTGTAACGTCGGCACCATCAAGAGCCGTGTCAGTCGCGGACGCGCGACGCTCGATCGCGCGTTCGGGCGCGAGTCAGAAACTCCGGTACGCACCGCCATGGCCGTGTCAAACCGACCCACCGCCAAACCTGACTTTCTTGCCCCACGACATGATAATGTCAGCAAGAAGATGGCGATGGCCGTACATGCAGCTCCGACCTGAAGGCAATCGTTTGCAGAACCGCAGTCACGCCAAAATGCGCGCGATTTATCCTTGGTTCTGCTGAGATCGGATGGGCCTAAAGTGGCATGGTGAATGTACTTGCCGCGCTTCGGAGATCAGGCGGGATTTTCCTGCCCGTGTCGGCGTTCCAGGTGCCCGTCCGGGGCATCCCGGCAGCCACAGCGTGGCCATCCGACGTCGGAAAATGTGCTGCGACCGTGGCAGCCGAAGCCGCGTGATTCAGGCGCGTCTTTGCACGAACCCCCAAACGGCAAGCACGATCACGGCCCCGATGACAGCCCCGATGAAACCCGCCGCCTCGCCAGCCCCGTACAAGCCCAGGCTTTGGCCGAGAAACGTGGCCACGACGGCGCCGACAATGCCGAGAATGGTGGTCAGAATGAAGCCGGACGGCTCGTTGTCTCCCGGCATCACGAACTTGGCGATGACACCGACAATAAAGCCGATGAGGATGGTCCAGATGATCCCCATGTCGGGGTTTCCTTTCAAGATTGGTGACGCGTATCGATATTCAACGCGGCACCGGGGATATGGTTCCATCACGACCCGCCGCATCAGGGCGGCGGATCACGGCCATAGCAGGTGACGGCAGCGTCATTGCTGTCCGCCCTTGTGTTGCAGGAAGAAGCGCAGCATCTCGCGTGATGCATCGGGACCGGTCGGGTCCGTGTAACTGCCGCCGGCCTGACCGCCGGACCATGCATGTGCGGCCCCGTCGATTTCCCAATGCTCGGCCATGCTGCGACCGCTGCGCGACATGTGGCTGGTGTGACTGTGCGTACGGCCGCCGGCGGTTGCTCCCCTGACGGTTCTACGCGTCAGGTTCGGATCGATCTCCACCATGCGGTCAAGCACGGCACGGCCATTGGCGGGATGAACCGTTTGGTCCGATAGCCCGTGAAAGACGATCGTCGGCACGAAAACCGCTTGTGGATTGCCGGGCGCGCCAGTGCGCATTGCGGTGAACGCGGACGGGATATCCTGCGCCCCACCGGCAGGAAGACCGGAATGCACGCCTATGGCCGCGAATATGTCGGGATAGGCGTTGCCGAGGATGGCTGCCGCGGCACCGCCCGCGGACAGTCCGGCCGCATAGACCCGCGCCGGATCGACAGCGTGGCGCTTCAGGATGTCCCGCGCGATCCCGGCGATGATCGCCGGTTCGCCACGCCCCCGCGCCTGATCTTCGGGCCGGAACCAGTTCCAGCATTTCTGGGCATTCGCCCCGGCGGGTTGCCCCGGATAGGCGACCAGACATCCGAACTCTTCGGCCAGCGCATTCATCCCGGTGCCGGTGGCGAAATCCTCGGGTGTCTGCGTGCAGCCGTGCAGCATGACGATCAGCGGCATCGGAGCATCGGGCGCATTCGCCGGAACATAGAGACGGTAGTCACGGCTCCCCGCGGCGGAGACGTGAGACAGCGACAGGAACGCCGCCCCGTCCGGCACGCAAGGTGCCTCGGTGGCCCCCGGCGCATGACCCGGCATTCCACCCGCCGCGATCTTGCGCAGCACCTCGCTCAGCGGGCGGCGCCCAGAGCGAGACCCAGTGCGAGGCCCAGAACTTGGCCCCGTGCTTGGCCCCGTGCCGAAACGGGCATGTCCGGCGTTCCGGGCCTTCGGTGTCGGTGCCGTGTCGAGGTTGATGAAATCGCCTTCGATCACATCACCATCAATCACATTGTCTGCGTCGGACATATCCGCCGGGGCCTTGCCCTGTTGAAGCAGTGACTGGATCAGGGCGGTCGCCTCTTGCAGGTTGCCGGATCTTGTCAAGCCGGTGGCCCTGGCCAGACCTTGCTTGAATGAGGTGTTCATCGGATACTTTCCTTTATTGGAGAGACGTTCAGGAGATCCGGTCCGAAAGCGCAGCCTTGACCGTATCGCTGGCCTGAAGGGCGCCCAGAACCGAGAGGGACGATATCGTGTTTCGCGCAAGGTCTTCGGTCACATCGGGGGCGATCACGGCCAGGCCAAGAACCCGGATATCCAGCATTTCACCCGCGGCCTGAGCGTCCAGCAGTTCGGCCTTGGTGAGGTGCCGCACGCCAAGCTCGACGCTTTTGCGGATGATGACCTGGCGCACCGTATCGGCATGCCGTTCGATCTGATTGCGGATCGCGGTGCGAATGAAGTCGGAGCGGTTGGAATAGAACCCTTCCTGCACGAGCAGTTCGATCTGGCCGAGATCCACGAACCCGAGGTTGATCGTGATCTTTTCGGAGTCCGGCACCTTGCCGACCGGGCGTGTCACCGTGGGCTTAACCATTTTCTTCTCATTTTAACATCCATACAGATGGTATATGGATGTTTCTTGGATGCTTGCAAGCGCAATGTCGACACTGCCTGTCGATTTGCACTGGGCGGGGCCTCGACCCGCGCTGACCGAGTGCTGCGTCGCCAGTCTCCCGGGGCCGGATTTGGTTACTGCGCCCTCAGGTCTGGAAATTCGTTCGAGCCGCGGGCCATGAGCCTCTGCCGGCGCGCGCTCCGCAGGGGCAGCCCATTGTGGTATTCCATGGAGTTGCAAACCAACCCTGGAAAAGCGCGAATGGACAGACGGAAGGATGCAACCTTTGGGGCGATCCTGGAACATCTGATCGAAACGGGCCCCGGTGAAGTCACCGGGGTGGTGGCCCGCGTCTTCGATCTGGCGATGCGTGACGCGAGCGCGAGCGCTTTCTCGGGGCCGGGCATTGCGAGCGCACGCCCGGGTGCCGGGGCTACCTGCTGTTCAGAAAATCAGGATGACTGCCGCAAACTCACACTGATGGTTCCGTCGCTTTCCAGGATCAGCGTCTCGATATCGACAAGCCTTTGTCCGCCGGAAGAACGGACGGCGCTCATCGCTTCGTCCTGTGTTACGCGTGACCGTTTCATCGCGGCGTTACAGAAAGTTCCGTCTCTCGCCAACAGCGTCGGTTCGGAACGGACGATTTTGGCAAATTGCTCTGATCTGACCGAGGTGAAGGTCACAAGGAATTGCATGAAAATCAACATTGCGAGGGCAGCCGCTCCCTCGGCGAGGGGGACCGATTTCTGCAAGATGATCGCGGCAAGCGTGGAGCCAAGCGCGACTGTCACGACAAGATCGAACGCATTCAGCTTTGCAAGCGTGCGCTTTCCCGATATCCGCAGAAACAGGACAAGTGTGAGATATGCGAGCGCACCGACAAGGATCGTGCGGATAATCCCCTCCCACCCGTGAAAAAACATTTCTTCCCAGTTCATGTCCTTCACTCCTTCGCATGGGTCCCACCGTGGACGAGGTCAGCGCGCCGTGATGTCGGCCCCCGCGCGAAGATTCAGTCGTCGGAAGAGCCGGCCTGTTCCACGCAAGTCCCGGCTCGTCCCGGACCGATGTTTCGCACCGGCGAGATGGCGATGCACCCTCGTCCCGGATGTCGGGCGCGTGCTGTTTCGCGCAACGCGGCCCCTATGATCGCCTTTCAGCGGATTGAGGCGAATTGGACGGGGACTTGGACGGGGACGAAGACGGTTTTCGGTCGTGCGAGAACCGCTCTGCGTCGCGCACGGAGGCGGTATAGCCCGCGACACAAATCGAAAGCAGCACGCCAAAAATGAGAAGCGCCACGACATAAGACATGGTGATCGTCCCTATCCATACATTCGTAGAGTCAACGCCATCATCAGCGATACGTTCCCGATGATTATCCTGCATCGGCGGCGACTCTGGCCGGTTTCCACGCAAACCGTGGCGACTGGGGACCACGACCCGACAATTGCGTTGTTTTTGAGTGCACAGCTACCGGTGTCCGCCGACAGTCGTACGCATCAGTACGTGGGTTATGTCTGACCCTCGGGCAGGGCGCCCCTACGCCACCGTCTCGCCCAGCATATGCTCTACCCAGAGCTTCTGTACAGCGACCATCGCCACGATGGTGAGTGGCGCCGCAAGGATCAGCCCCACCACCCCGAACACGACGCCGAGAAGCACCTGCACGGCGATCAACAGAGCGGGTGCAAGGTTGACCGCCTTTTGCTGGATCATCGGCATGAGGAGGTTTCCCTCGATGCTCTGAATCACAAGATACCCCCCCAGCACGATCAGCCCGGTCTGCATCCCCTCGGAAAATCCCACGGCAACGATAGGCACCGTCGCAATGAGCGGACCGATGAACGGGACAATGGTCAGCAGAGCTGTCAGAACCGCAAGCCCAAGCCAGAGATCGACGCCGAGGATCAGAAAGCCGAGCCCGACCGTCGCCCCGATGAACCCCATGGACACCAGTTGTCCGAGAAACCACCAGCGCAACGCATGGGCGATCGCGGACAGTGTCTCATCCACCGTACCCCGCTGGTCGGACGGCACGAGGCGCATCGCGCCCTTTCGGTAGAGTTTCGGTCGCGCCGCGAGAAAAAGCGTGAGAACGACAATGATACCGAGACTCGTGATCGCGCCGACCGCCGTCATTCCCCAGTTCACCGCCTGCCCCGCCAAGGTGCCCGCGGCACCGGCGAAGCCCTCTCCCTCGCCATCCATCTCGCCGAGAAAGTCCAGTGCGCCAAGTTCCGAAAGCCGGGTGTGAATCGTTTGCACGAAGTCGATCATCGTCTCGATCAATGCACGGAACTGCTCGATCAGGCGCGTCGCCGACAGGCCAAGGGTCGCGATCAAGAGCGACGCGACCCCAAGCGTGATGCCCGCCAGCGCCCAGCCACGAGAGACAGGCAGCCTGCCAGCAACCGCACGCGCCATTCCATCCAGCCCGACCGCAAGAAGCACCCCCGCGAACACAAGAAGCAACACATCCCCGAGGAGGTATCCCAGCAGAAGCAGCCCCGCCGTAAGAAATATCGTGTCGGAACTGATCCTCGACGTCGCGTCCATGCCTCTGCGCCCCCTCTGCAGCGCGGCTCGATGCCGCAACCCGCTATGCAACGTCCTCGACTTCGTTTCGTTCCAACACGTGCGCGCAAGAATGCGCTTCGCTGAAAAGGCGCTTGGGATCCACGGGTCGAAGGCCGGATGCGGGACCTGTTCACAGGACCAAAGCAGAGGCTTATACCAAGCTGCGTGAAGGCTGACTCACGGGGGATTCCCAAGGCGGCGAAAAACTGACTCTACGGTGAGAGTTGGGGAGGACGTGGCCATGGGTGCAGCAATAGAATTCCGGGCGGGTTTTGACGGCGCGACATTGAGGTGCCTGGCCCGGACAACGAAGAACGCGATCCAGAGCCGGAGGCTGCTGGCGCGCTGACCAAAATCTACGATGGCGGCAGTCGGGGCGATGCGGCGCGGATTCGCGCCGAGCGCCGCCATAGCCGGCGGGATGAAAGCCCATGCCGGTCATGATGCACCTCCCTCGTTTTCGTCCATTTCTGTCGGGGAGTAAGCGGCGGCTGAACCGTTCGGTACCCTCACCCCATCCGAAGGCGAGGCGTCGATTTGTCCCTGAGTATTCTCAGGGCTCGTCGAAGCGGCGACACGATTGCGCTTCAGTGTAGCAGCGCGGTGCGCGCGTTCCTCTGCGTTCAGCGGCGCACGCCAGAAGCGCGCAATTCTGCGCAGGTGTTTCCGCCCCTCTTTACGGCGCAGGGATGGCCCGCGCGAACTTTAATGCGATTTTGTGTAACATAGTTCCTGCGAGTTTCAGGCCGCCTCACAGCATTTCGACAAACGGCACGATCACGAACCAGGCAATATAGAGAAGTGAAAGGCCAAGCAGCAGGTCGATGCGCCGTTCCGGCGCCCCCTCGCCGTGATAGCGCAGCAGAAGCCAGGTCAGCCCGGCGGCATGGGGGATGGCGATGAGCGCCAGCGCCGGCCCGACCGGAACCGGCCCCAGGGCAACGGCCAGCGCCCCAAGTGC
>Ga0307966_1000988_pt1 | contig 23191 bp, 21 predicted proteins | sample OrgLakmetagen646_FD_203141 | JGI IMG/M metagenome (GOLD analysis project Ga0307966, IMG submission 203141) | Saline water microbial communities from Organic Lake, Antarctica - #646 | ecosystem: Environmental > Aquatic > Non-marine Saline and Alkaline > Saline | place: Antarctica: Organic Lake... | reverse complement strand
CGTCCCGCTTCCTCTTTTGATTTTCCCTCTTCTGACTTAAAGAGCGCCTCACCCACCAGATAGATCGACAGAGCAAGTGCAAAGAATTCAAAATACCAGCCGGGAATTTCAAATCCGCTGAGTCGTTTCACAATAGCATAGATTCCGTAAATCAAAAACCCCCACAGAGGTCGTATACCTTTCAATATTTCAATTAGAGAGGCATCATTTACGCTGCCGGGCACATTGGATGTATCCGTTTTTTCTTTTGCTATCGCATCCTCATATTTGCCGTATCGACCCAGATATTTCGGCTCTTTGATAAAAAGAGGAGGTATAACCGAAAACACGAATACAAGGATCACGCCAAAATAGATCAGCGGAATATTCCCGAATACCGCCCCGATAAAGTAGGAGAGCACGCCAAAGGATCCGGATATGGTTTGCATCCAGGTAAATCCTTTGGTGCGTTCACGGCCTTCAGGAGTTACATCAGCTATTATGGAGCGGGTGGGGTTGAACGATACATTAATGGAGAGATCCAGAATCATTGAGATCAGGATAGTAATGCCGAGGATGCCCTCGAGCCCCAGTCCTGCCTGAATCACACCAAGGTTCGGCAAAGCTAAAAGCATCATGGATGCGAGCGTGCCGCCAATGACGATGAACACCCGCCGCCGGCCGTTCCAGACCCAAACGTTGTCACTGATGATGCCGATGATGACCTGGCCCAGGATCCCCGCAATAGGGCCAGTTGCCCATACCAGCCCGATATCAGATATTTCAAGCCCGTATTGGTAGGTGAGAAGCCAGCTGAGAGCCGCTATCTGAACCGAAAGGGCAAATCCCATGGCCGTGGACGGCAGGGCAAGCAGAGCATAAAACGTATTAGAAAGCCTTTTTTGAATATCGAGCATACGGGTAGTGCTAACTTATCGTTCGTTTATGGATCAACCAACGATACTAAATGAAGAGGGGAAATGATAGTGAGTTAGTTCTGAGTTTTTAGGTATAAGTTTTTAGTTGTAGTTTGTAGATGCCTGCGTTTAGATAATTTCTCTCCTTCCACAGGGAGTGCCGCTTTTTTGGCCGACGGGGGGGAGGGCCATGGTGGGTCAGAATGCCTGAATGTGGTTAATCTGTTATTTTACTCCCATCCAAAATTATACCTTTGAGAAATTCTAAGCTATCTTTTCGCAGATAGAAAACCTGTTGTTCGACTATACATCTTCATAATATCGGGAGGAGAGTGCTTTACGAATGTAATATGAAAGATTCGCAACGGCTATCACAATCACGCCGCCAACGAACGTGTAAAGCGGCCAGGCGATAGTTAGTCCCTCTCCCGGCAAAAATTCCTGAAGGGGGCCTTCAACCATAAAAAGAAGCGCAATCAGACCGCTGAAGAAGCCGATCATGGCGTCTGTTTTACCCGGCTTATCAAACAGACGTCCGAGCATGAAAATCCCCAATAACCCGCCGTATGTATACGAGGCAATGCCGAGGCCGAGCTCAACAATTGCGGGTTGCTCATCGCCGCTGAGCTGCAGCCACGTAAACAGAAATGCCGATCCGGTGAGCATCACACCCCACCCTATCGTAATCAGTCGTGACACCCACAGCTCTTTGGCATCGTCCCAGGCTGCGCCAAACAGCGGTTTAAGTATATCGTAGGTTGTGGAGGATGCCAAGGCATTCAGTGATGAACTAAGGCTGCTCATGGCCGCGGCAAACAGGGAGGCTACGATCAATCCGGCCACGCCAACCGGCATGTTATCCACTATAAACATCGCAAAAATTTCGTCCGCCGTTCGCAAATTCAGTTCCGCAACAGATGCTCCTTCATAAAACACATAGAGCATCAACCCGATGAACAGGAAAAGCCCAAACTGAAGACTGGCCACAATACCGCTCCATATCAACGCTTTCTGGCTTGATTTAATGTTGCCCACCGACAGCAGACGCTGCACAATCAGCTGATCAGTTCCGTGTGAGGCGATGGAGAAGATTGCCCCTCCAAAAATAGCCACCCAAAATACGTACGGATCGGCAATAAACTGCGTCCAGCTCAGATCGCTGCCCCAGTTGAAGAGCTGAAGCTTACCGGCATCATCGAGAACGGAGAAACTTTCTGACAGGCCGATTGGCATTTTACCCAGCATAAGAATAAGCGCAAAAAGAGCGCCACCGATATAGACAAACATCTGAACCACGTCCATCCAGATGACCGCTTTTATTCCGCCAAAAAATGTGTAGATAAGCGTGATTGCTGCTATAACTGAAATTGCCAGAACGTACACGGCGCCATCACCCCAGGCCTCAAACACACCGGCGAAACGAAAAATAATAGCCAGAGGAATTGCCGTTGCGAAGAGGCGGACGCCATCAGCCAGCAGACGGGTTACAATAAATGTTGAGCTCGCTGCTTTCCTCATTCCCGTACCGAATCTTTTTTCAAGAAACTGATAGGCGGTCGTAAACTCGCCTTCAACATATGCTGGTAGAAACCAGAAAGCAACAATTATGCGGCCGATGATATAACCAAACGTGAGCTGTAAAAACGTCAGATTGCCTCCGTAGGCCACGGCGGGAATACTGATAAAGGTAAGCGTACTGGTTTCCGTGGCGACCACAGAAAAGAGAATAGCCCACCACGGCATATCGCGTCCACCCAGAAAATAGTCGGTCGTGGTATTTTGTTTTCCGGCCAACCAGATCCCAAATACAGCCACTGCAACCAGGTAGAGAACGATAATAATGCCATCAAGTAGTGTAAAACCCATAGCTCCGATTTATTTGATCAATCGGTATAAGAAAATCATTTGACCGATTGAATCAAAGCCTGATCGTGTTGGAAACGATTCCTATTTTTAGATCATCCAGGATGAAATATGGAATTAAACGCATGGTCAATACACTTTGATAATCATAAGAGTACCAACCCCACCTTCAACCAGCGCCTTTGCGACTCTGCGGTGAAAAAATGACGCTGTTTACTTTTACCTCAGGGGCGCTGAGACGCCGGGAGAAGAGATGCCCTCACCGGATTATCCTCCTGTCCGGATATAGGATCAACTTCAGCGATCATCCCGATGTTAGTACCGTCAAGATCTGAACGCATGATGGCGTTTGTCTTCGCCCAATATAGTTTATTGTTAACCGTATCCACTGCTACATCAGAAATGCCGGAGGTCACGCCATCCGAATCTCCTGCAATAATAATTTGAGGATTTGACCCGTCATAATTCACAGAGAGAATACGTCCGTCATTCAGGCCATCAGCTATATAAACGATCATACCGCCTTCATCCAGTGCAAGTCCAGCTGGTGATATATCATTGACCGGCAGATCATTGTCACTCAATATCTCTTCCATGCCGGTGCCATCCAGGGATATTTTTTCTACAGTTGGATTGAATCTTGATGAGACGTTTGAATAGAAAGGAAGCCCTCTCGTGGTATCAACCGCCAATCCTTCGGTCGCCTCATCCAGAAACTCGGTGGGATTCAGACCGTTGATATCGGTTACCTGAATTTGCTCGTTACCTCCAAAATAGAACTGTGCTTCTGCTTTAGGTAGCTGAAAAAAAAAGTTAGAAGAAAGCTACCCATGATAAGTGGTTTGAGTGACATGCGCATATCATTGATTGTTTATTCGGATTAGGGGCGATCAATCTTCTGAGATTGTGCCGTTCATCCAGATATGCGGATTTCGTACTAAAACTTTGCCAAATTGGATTTATATAAGGCCTTACAAAACCGTGCTTTTGCCAGATTTCGTCGTTATCACTGCGTTGGAATCGCTGCGCTCGGTGCGTAAAATTGAAATCCTGGTTTTGCAAAGCCTTCTTAATATATTTTTTCAGAAAAACTAAGTGTATGACATCTTTATTGATCCTTCAAAAACGATAAAAAAGCCTGCATCGCCTTTCCGCGATGGCTAATTCTGTTCTTATCATCGCTATTAAGTTCGGCAAATGTTAGATCATAACCCTCTGGAACAAATACCGGATCGTAGCCGAATCCTTTTTCTCCTCTTTTTTTAGCTATAATCTCACCCCGGCACACTCCCTCAAAAAAATGCTGTTTCCCGGATGGATCTATAAAAGCAATGATGGTTCGAAATTGAGCGGTCCTATCCGATTTCCCTTCCAGTTCCTTCAAAAGTTTTTGAGTGTTCTCTTCATATGTGGCCTTTTCTCCTGCATATCGTGCGGAGTAAACTCCAGGCGCACCACCAAGCGAATCAACCTCCAGACCTGTATCATCTGCAAGAGATGGCAGCCCTGTTTTTCCGTACCAGTACTGGGCTTTCTTTATCGCGTTGCCTTCCAGATCCGGGCGGTCTTCGACCACCTCTTTTGCATTTGGGTAGTCGAGCGTAGATTCCAGTCTGATATCAAACGTACTGAGAAGAGCCTGCATCTCCTCAATTTTATGAGGATTACCGGACGCAAGAAAAATAATGTTCTCCATTACGACTCAATCTCAGGAATGACGCTCAGATTTCTGAACTGTTTGTATCGGTCGTAGATCTCTTCCTCGGTCAGATTTTTCAGACGATCGGGACCAAATTCTTCCACACAAAAACTTGCCATGACAGATCCCATAACCACTGCCCTGCGCATATTTTCAGGCGACAAATCATCGGTGTAGGCCAGCCATCCGAGAAGTCCGCCCATGAATGTATCTCCCGCACCGGTCGGATCAAAAATATCAATCACAGGGTAGGCGGGCGCAGAAAAGATCTCGTCACCTGTAAATAGAAGCGCACCGTGCTCACCTTTTTTAATGATCAATGAATCCGGCCCCATCTCCCGTACTTTTTTTGCGGCAATAATAAGATTGGGTTCATCAGCAAGTTCGCGGGCTTCCGAATCATTTATCACGAGCAGATCCACTCCTTTCAGTGTTTGTTTAAGTGCATCCGGCGTCCCTTCAATCCAGAAATTCATGGTATCCATCACGACAAGAGCCGGGTCTGTAACCTGCTGGAGAACTTTTTCCTGAAGGCTCGGCTCGATGTTGCCAAGCGCCACAAATCTGGCGTCTTTATAGGAATCCGGTATAACAGGATCAAATCGTTCAAATACGTTCAGTTGTGTATCCAGTGTATCGCGCATGTTGAGATCATGATGATACTTCCCTTTCCAGAAAAAGGTGTTGCCGCTTTTATCAATCTGAAGTCCTTCAAGATCAATATTTTTCCTTTTGAGCAGCTCAATATCATCATCACTAAAGTCTTTGCCAACCACGCCAACCAGATTAATCTCGTCTGTGAAATAGGAAGAGGCAAGAGAGATATAGGTAGCCGATCCGCCAAGAATCCGGTCTTTCTTTCCAAAAGGCGTTTCAATTCCATCGTATGCAACCGATCCCACAACTAATAGTGACATATAAATATCTTTGATTTAAAAGTGTAGTTTCTGTTTCAAGGGGCGAAAAATACTGAATATCTGCCACCTTTGTACGCAGAATCTATACAATATCAATCACTCAAATGTTCCTTCCACAGAAAACAGCCCAACAATTGATCATAAATTAAATGGGTATTGGTTGTTCGGTCCGCATCAGATACTTTACGCAGTGTAAATCAAAACAGAGCACTATAATTATGACAAAAAAGTTTATGCACCGCGCTATTCATCTCGCCCGTAAAGGGATGAATGATAATCACGGAGGCCCGTTTGGCTGTGTGATTGTGAAAGACGGAGACATTATTGGTGAGGGATTCAACCGGGTTACCACTTCCAACGACCCGACCGCCCATGCCGAAGTTGTAGCCATCCGTAACGCATGCGACCATCTTGGCACGTTTCAGCTGACCGGCTGTGATATTTATACCTCATGCGAACCCTGCCCTATGTGCCTGGGTGCAATATACTGGGCGCGTCCCGACCGAATTTTTTATGCTGCCAATCGCCACGATGCTGCCGACGCCGGTTTTGATGATTCGTTTATCTATGATGAGCTCTCTGTTCCAGATAATGAGCGAACTATTTCAACCACATCCATAGAAAGGGAACGTGCCATTCAGCTCTTTGAAGAGTGGCAGAAAAAAGACGATAAAATGGCCTATTGAAAAGGCTCCGGTTCCTTCAGTATTTAACAGCCGGCAATCTGAAAATTATTTAATGTTAAAGAATGATATGTTCCCATTCAGAGTTCTGTCAGTTGATACTTAACACAACACGATTCGGAACATACTCCAACTAACATATACATCTTACCATAAGTGATACTGCCGACTTACGTATGAATCATCTATTTCAAAACTACTTAACAAAACGGCTTCAGGAGCCACTTCCCGGCAGAAAAGCTCAGATGAAAATGATGCCTGAACCAGTTGATTCTAATGTGGGCGTTCCTGAAAAATCAATTGACAGCAGCGGACATCCAAGTGGCGTTTTGGTCCCCATCTACCCTGACGGCAACAACAATCTAAATGTCATACTGACGCTTCGCACCGATTCCATCCGGCACGCGGGGCAGATCAGTTTCCCTGGCGGGAGATCTGAAGAGAGTGAATCGATCATCGAAACAGCATTGCGGGAAACACATGAAGAGATTGGGATTGAAACCGATGAAATCAATGTGATGGGATCACTTACTCCCTTTTACCTCTACCGAACCAACAACCGGATCACGCCTATCGTGGGGTTTCTGAAACATAAACCGATCATGCAGCGGAACCCGAATGAGGTTGAAGAGATCATCACCGTAAAGCTGGATACACTTATTTCTGATAAACAGATTGAAAAAGAGCGCTGGGACCTCTCCGAGAACAGTTTTTATGTGCCCTACTGGTCATTTCACAGAGTTCCGCTCTGGGGAGCCACCGCTATGATGATGAGTGAGTTTTTAGAAATTTACAAAGAGTATCTGAAAAACTCAGATGATGTATAAGACTCTGTACCGGCGACACTCCCAATCTTGCACATTTATGACACCGATACGCTGCATACTTACACACCTGATTTGCCCCGTCATTCTGAGGAGCGTCTTTCGCGACGAAGAATCTTTAGTGGTTTTTAATTCATCAAGAAACAGCTCTTTCATCACTGAAAAGCGCCCTATTCGACGAAGAACCTCTGATGACTTCCAGTGCTCACCCCTCCAGACACTCAACCACCTCTTTCGCAACCTGCATCCCGATCGCGATTCCCATGCCGCTCAGGCCGGCGGCTGCGTATACAGTCGGTTTGATCTCTTTGATGATCGGCTCCTTGGTCTCTGTCATCCCCATGATGCCGCTCCATTCCTGTTCTATACTCCACTCTGACGGCAGTTTCAAAACATCATTGGCAAAATCAATCAGCCAAGACTTGATCGTCTCATTTGTCCCAAATTGATCGGTCGTCTCGTCCTCTCTCGCAATATTTCGTGCTCCTCCAAGAAGCAGACGGTCGCCTACATTCCGAAAATAGACATATCCCTCATTGTAGTGATATGTGCCCTTCCACCGGAGTTCTGGAATAGGATTCGTTACAAAAATATAGCCACGCGCCGGTTTCACCGCAAGATCAGTCAGCTGTGATGCAAATCCGTTCACTGCCAATACAGTCTTTTTAGATTTCAACTGGACTCCTGACTCAAGCTCAATGGCTCCCGGTTCTACTGACGTTACAGGACAGTTCCATAACGTTCGAACTCCGGGTTTTGCAAGTCGGTCGTGCAGGCTCCGCATCAGCTTACCGCTGTGGATAGCTCCCTCTACTCTGTTGAAAATTGCCGGATATCCGTTATGCTGTTTTACTGAATAGACATCGTCCAGGCCCAGGCGATCCTGAAGATACGAGTTCATTAAATCAATGTGATCCATGCACTTTTCGAAAATCTTTGGATCGGTAAAAATTTCGTACCCGCCTGTATTCTCATATGCAATCTGCGTCTCTCCCATTGTCTCGCGAAGCAGGTTCAGCCCGTTCCAGCGCCGCTCAATCCGATACAGTATTGTCTCCAGTCCGGCGATTTCAATATCCGCCAGATGTTCAGAAATTGACCCTATACATGTAAATCCTGCGTTTCGGGTACTGGCGCCCAGCGGTGCAATGCCACGATCTACAATCAAAACCTCATGACCGGGATACTTCTGTTTGTAAAAAAGTGCCGTGGACGCACCGACAATCCCACCGCCCACGATCAAAAGGTCAGGTGGATTCAGCCATGCGTCACGTTCCCAGATGGAGTGCTGATATTTCATAACCCGGAATTTTTTTTATGCATCTGTTTCATCCATATCTCTGATTCGGGGTCCCCTTCTTCCGGCGACCAGTCGGCAAATTTTTTGTCAGTATCTGCATTATACGGGCCTTTTTTGCATTCAAAGATAATAGTGTCCTTTTCCATGACCAGGAAACTATGCCATACGTTCGGTTCTATATCAATTACGGCAGGCAGCCGACCTGAAGAGAGCCTATCATCAGACAAGCGATTGCCTTCATCATCAAAAGTGAAAAACCGGATGGCGCCCTTCAGCAGAACGATCGATTCAGTAGCATGCGGCATCGGATGCTGATGCGGACGTATGTAGGTGCCCGGCTGCATGAAATTGAGAAGCCGCTGAACCTGTGACTCCTGGGTTCGCTGAACGGGAAAAATTATCCGCTGACGGCTGTTTGTCCTTGATGCCTCAAGCCCTTTTTCAATGATTTCGTCTGTTAAATTGAAAAAATCGCCTGAAGGATTTCCGAGTGCTTTCTGAGCCATGAAACCTCACTTTATGATTGATTTATGGAGGGCTTTGCAAAACTACCTCTACAGTCATTCCGCACTCTGATGCGGAATCTCCTAAAGGGGTGTAAGCAAAATAACGGTTATCAAAGTACCTGATTTAATGCATAACCAGGTTTTGCAAAGTCCTATTCTGTTACAAGATACTTCATGGTATTAGCTGAATTAATACCATGATCCGGAACTCATCTTCAAAGCTCAAATCAGTGCCTCTAATCGCATCTGCACATACTCTAAATGCGTTCGGGCGTATCGGTCTGATGTGCCTCCTATTCTATTGTCAACATTGTCTTTAAGCATCTGCAGCTGCTCAAGGATCAGCGGTCGAATATCCGACTGTTGAATGTGAAAATCGGTTCGAAGATTTTCCATGCCAACATCGGGCCGGTAATCGCCCGGTGGATTCGGAGCGTCAGCGTCAGCTTCGGCTTCCGTCAGCAGGTATTCCATTCGATCAAGCCAAACTCGCTGAAGATTTCGCCGATATGTATCGGGCACATCTCCCTCGCTGATTTCTTTCCATATACTCTCTCGCAGTTCGTCCAGCATCTCGGCCGGACCGTAAGCAGCATCACCCAGCATGGCGTGCTGCTCCACCAGCCTTTCCAGCCGGTGCGGGGCAAGCAGTGCGTTCAACCCTGTTGACTGATACCATCGAACGCGTTCCACCGTACCAACGTGTTCGAACCTTCGAAGCAGATCCTGATCGAGCAGCCACTCAGGTGTAGCGAACAGATGCTCATCAAGAAACGCCATGGAGCGCTGCTGTTCTTCTTTTGAAATTGCCGAATATACCGGGCCTTCCTGGCCAAATCGCTTGTGCTCTTCGCGAGACCCACCAATAGCCGTAATTACCCGCTCAGTCATACGCCCCCAGTGAACGAACATCTGCATGTAGCGCATTTTCACTTCATCATAGGGTTCGCCCTCCTCCCCCATCCAGTCAAGCAGGTTAGGAACCACGCGATGAAGGTTCATCATGCCAAGCTCACTTGCCCGTACCCAGTCGTTACCAATTGATTCGGTGGTTTGCGTAGGATCAAAATCATCGCGTCCGTAGCCAAACTGCATGGCGGGATCATCAGCACGATCCAGGACCCATTCGTTCAGCAATTCCTGTTCGTCTTCAGCCGAATCAAACTGGGGAAGGTACGAATAGGCCCACTTCACCGCCCAGATATCGTACTCGCCAACACTTCTGTGTACGCGAACATCGCCGTCTTCAGGCTGGGCTACATAGTTAAAACGGGTTCGGCCAACCACAGAGGAGGAGTTGCCGTACTCATTGGTAAATTCCGGAGAGCGTAGATCTTCAATCGAATAGGCAGTGTTACCGCGCTGATTGTGGGGATAACCAAGCGCATGGGCGAGCTCGTGAGACACCACATACTGAAGGTATTGACCCATCTCTTCGGTGGAAAGATGAGGTTTCTGAACCTCTGGGTTCCTTGGACCTGTCTGACTCATGGACCACCAGTGTAATCTTTTCTGCACGTTATGATACAAATTCATGTGCGCGCGAATGGTCTCGCCCGATCTCGGGTCGATCACATCCGGACCGGCATTTGCTGAGTGGACCGGATTAGCGACGTAACGGATGACTGAATGCCGGGCATCGAGCAGACTGAAATCGGGATCGTCGACCGGAGCCATTTCCGCTCGTATCGCGTTCTTGAACCCCGCCTCCTCAAAAGCGATCGTCCATTCATTTATTCCATCGATGATAAATGGCCGCCACTTCTCAGGTGTGGCCGGATCAAGATAAAATACAATGGGTTCTTTTGGGTCAACAAGTTCCCCCCGCAGATATGCCTCTTCATCAGAGGGCTCCAGGCGAAATCGAGTCACGTACCGCTTTGTTTTACTGAACTGTGCCTCGGCGCCATAATCGGTTTGCGCTATGCTGATCATCGCCACACGCTCGTCATACAGGCGAGGACGCATCGGCTCTTCCGGAAGAAGAACCATGCTGTGATTCACCTCCATTGAAATTGATCCCGTCCGGTCCTGTGACGGAGGATTATCAGCATTATAGGTGAGAACGGTTCGAACCTCGATGTTCTCCGGAAAGCTTTTTACAAATTCCATGTACGATCTGTCACGATCGAGTCCGCGAACGGTATACTGCTGACGTTGGCGATTTTGCAGTCCGAATAGTCGGGAATCACTCAGATACAGATTACTCACGTCAATCCTCACATGCCCCTCCTTCTCCTCAATGATATCAAACGATTCAATAATCGTGGGAAAATTGGAATTTTGAACCGCACGGTAGATCGGCCGATTTTCCCCGGCAGTGTTGCTGTAGGTTACACCACGCAGCAGTACCTTCGCCCCTCGTCGCTCCCACTGCACCACCTGCTGACCCGCCAGCCGGTCGCCTCCCCACCCGAGGCCCTCAGCGGTTTTTGCAATACGGCTCATAATTGCCATGTCACGGCCAAGAATTGAATCCGGAATCTCATAAAAGATGTGATTATCTGTTTGATGAACCGTGAATAACCCGTCATCAATATCATCGGCTGATGTAGCGGCAGGCCTATCCTGCTGGCTTATCGCAGATTGAGTGGATTGGCAGCCTGCCGTGAAAAATGAGATATAAAAAGTGAAAAGAAGGAGCAGAAAAATGGAAGAGGATCGTTGCATGAGGTTCAGTTTTAGGATTAAAATCAATCCACATAAATATGAAGAACCGCATGTTTCTGCAACAGTATTTAATACCTTTAACAAGATATCATCACGCCGGTTACCCAATCCAACACAGATGATCGTCTTTCCAAAAAGACTGAGTGCTGAATCAACATCTGAGTTCAATCCTTATTTGCAAGGAAAAACTCATTTCCAAAACTCCGCTCCAGTTCTCGAACAACCGATTCCATCAGCCGTTCACTGTTATCGGCAATCAGCTCATCTGCATGTTTATTGAAGTTGATTTTGACGAACCGTTTTTCTGCTGAAGTCCGGTTTCTGAACGATGAATAGATAAAACCATTCCTTACGTCGATCAGATACACATCCAATGAGCTTTCAACCTCGACACTGTTTCCAGGCACAAAGAACATCGGAATCAGGCCTACATAGGTAAGCGCCAGAGCGTTTGCGCCGCCTTTGATTTCGTGTGTGGGCTGAACATACAAGATGAGATCGCTATGCGATTGAGCCGCCAGGGATCGGAGTTGCATCAGGTCCACACTCTCTGTTGAATACCTGTTGCTATACCCGAAAGGGCTCTCTCGTATGGTTCCGGTAATCCGTAGCAAACCCGGCGTGATGTAGTTCACGTGCATTACATCTTCAAGCGTCTCCAGGTCACCGGCCATATGCCATGGATTTGGACCCGCGTCGAATACCGAAATTTTGATTGGGACACTGATCTGCGGCATCATCTCAAAATACTCTGCGATGGTGCTGTCAGAGTACTGATACTCCACTTGGTCTTGTTGAATTATATTCTGAGACGTGATGATTTCAGATGAGCCGCATTGAATTAAAAAAAGAGGAAGAAGTACTAAAGCAGTCAATTGTAACCATTTTTCCATAGTTGATGAGATTTATTAAGGGATTCATTTTATGAATTGAAATTATCTTCCAATGTTCCCGAATTTCATCAAACCGCGCACAGAAAACAGTGCAATTCACATGAATATGCGAGTCAGCCTTGCAGCACATAAGTTATTGATATTATTTTATTTAATTAGTTTAATTTTTCAGGAAACTAAGAGAAGTTGTATCCGTTAAAACATCAACAAACTAACAACCAAACGGGTACAGCCATGAAAAAAACAGTCAAATTCTTACTCTCAGCCATAGCATTCTTCTTACTTTTAACCGGATGTGGCGAGCAAGGCCCCGTAGGACCACAGGGGCTCGAAGGACCGGCAGGCCCTACCATTCTTCCAACATCCTTTGAATTTGAAGTTGATCTCAATCAGTCCAACAACTTTGAATTCATCAACGGAATACCGGCAGATATTGAGGTTTTGACCTCTGACGTGATGCTCGCTTATGTTTTTGAAGACTACATTGAAGAAGACGATCTGGAGGTGTGGCGAAAACTTCCGCTTACGGAGTTCAACAGCAATGGCACATTGTTATACGACTATGATTTTACCGCCATCGATATCCGGATATTTCTGGATGCGAATTACACACTTGGGCCGTCAGACCAGTTTGAGAATCTGCTGATCAGAGCCGTTCACGTTCCATCCGATTTTCTGAATACTGGTAATATCAAGACTCAGGCAATGGAAGCACAAACCTATGGTGAACTGAAAAAGGTACTGGGATCTAACATTCGTCGCCTCGAGTGATATAATAATATCTCTAATTTTGAGAGAGACTGAAAAAGAATCGATCTCAAGATTTTTTTTCGGTATTTTGACGCAATACCGAAAAAAAATAAATCCTATTAAATGAAAATATCGATTCAGCGACTCAACGACGCCGTCCACATGGAAGCAACAAACGAAGATGATGTATCGCTTCAGATGGACGGTACAGGCGAAATTGGGGGCATTAACGGTGGCTTTCGCCCAATGCAGATGCTTTTAGCTGCTGCCGGTGGATGTTCGGCTATTGACGTAGTGGGTATCCTGAAAAAGCAGCGCCAAAACCCTGACGATCTTAAAATCGAAGTCACAGGCGAGCGGGTTAACGTAGATGATTATTCCGAGTTTAAAACGATCAACATCCATTTTATAATGAAGGGCGACCTTGACGAAAAGAAAGTAGCCAGGGCGATTGATTTATCGCTTACGAAGTATTGCTCTGTTTCTAAAACACTCGAGAAAACGGCTAATATTACGAGTAGTTTTGAGATTGTTGAGTAGATAAGAGATGATAGATTAAAGATTTGAGATTATAGATTTCAAGATTTGGTACGGACTTGGCATCCCCTCTCGAGAGGGGACAGATTCACGAGCGTTTAGCAAGTGGATCAGGGGTGTGTTAACGACGTGTTGATTTATATAGAATTAAATTTAAGCTTCCGGGCCTCTCAAACACACCCCTGGCTGCTTTTTTATTCCTTTAACCAAACACCTCCCGTCCCGCTCAAGGAGGGATTTAAAAGTATCCCAAATAGCTATACGTAAACATGCCCGACAAAAAACACCATTTCGAAACCGACGCCATACGCACTCAAATTCCCACAACAGGCGAGCGCGAACACTCCACACCTCTCTATATGACGTCGAGTTTTACATTTGAGTCGGCCGAACACGCCCGGGCAGTGTTTGCCAAAGAGATTGAAGGGAACGTCTACAGCCGCTACTCAAACCCAAATACCGATGAGTTTATCGCCAAGATGTGCAAATTGGAGGGTGCTGATTCGGGTGTGGCTACGTCATCGGGTATGGCCGGTGTATTTGGATGCCTGGCAGGTATTTTAAAACAGGGGGATCACGTGCTGGCATCGCGCTCACTCTTCGGGTCATCTCATCAAATTCTGAGCCAAATCCTTCCGCGTTGGGGCATCAGCTTTACCTATGCTGATGTTGATAAGACAGAGACCTGGGAAGAACTAATCAAACCAAATACACGGATGCTCTTCCTGGAAACGCCATCCAATCCGGGGCTCGACCTCATTGATCTTGAGTGGGCAGGAAAACTGGCCAAAGCTCACGATCTCATTTTAGTGGTAGATAACTGTTTTGCCACGCCATATCTGCAGCGTCCCATCGAGTTTGGAGCTGACCTGGTTCAGCATTCAGCCACCAAATTTATTGACGGTCAGGGACGTGCGATCGGTGGTGTGATTGTGGGCAGTGAAGAGACGATGGAAGAGATCCGCTTTTTCACCCGGCATAGCGGACCGGCACTCTCACCGTTTAACGCCTGGCTTTTTAGCAAAAGTCTTGAAACGCTGCCTGTTCGGATGGACCGCCACTGCCAAAACGCTATGACCCTGGCAACATTCCTGGGTGACCATCAACATGTCAATTTCGTAAAGTATCCCTTCCATAAAGACCATCCGCAGGTAGAGCTTGCAAAAAAACAGATGGATCAGGGAGGCGGTGTCGTCTGTTTTGAGATTGAAGGCGGCTTTGAAAAGGCTAAAAACTTTATCGACAAAACCACCATGCTTTCACGATCCGCCAATCTGGGTGATACCCGTACCATCGTCACACATCCTGCTTCCACTACTCACTCGAAGCTGACGCAAGAGGAACGGGAATCAGTGGGCATCACGCCTGGACTTATTCGTATTGCAGTGGGACTCGAAAACAGCGCTGATATTATGGGAGATGTGGAACAGGCGTTGGAATAGGTATAGAACTTCTAGTTGTTATCTCTTGCATAAAGATAAGGTATCAAACTTTGATTTTTGATTTGTTTTGAAACCACTTCTAAGGCACTCTTTGATAACTTCAAACCTTGCATCTCGGATAATGATTTTAGGAGATTTATTATATTCTCTTTTCATATACTTGCATAACCATCTCCTCGAAACTCCAACCTCTTCTGCCCAGGTTTGTACATCTGGAATTTCATCAATATGCATTTCTAATAAACGAATAGCTTTCACTACCTTTATGGATGTTAATGTTTTAGTAGCCTGGTTGGTCGATTGTTGGGTATTATTTTCACTCATTGATTTCAGGTCTTGATTTATTGTTTGTTTACATGTGTATGAACAAAAAAAAGACCGTTCCTTACACTATTACCTTTATTATTATTTTTGAATGATTGGAATATTTTTCACCAATAATCCTGGTAAATGCAACTCAGAGATAAACCGAAGCTTACTTTAGAAATCACTCCGGGACTCATTCGAATTGCGGTGGGACTCGAAAACAGCGAGGATATTATAGGAGATGTGGAACAGGCGTCGGGGTGAAATCTAATAGAAACAAATTTCGTTTTTACCTCATTACAATCCCAAAAAACTTTCAAAATTTTCCGGAGTTACGGTCTCGATTTTTGAGTCATACTCTTTTTCGAACGAAGCGAGTTGTTTCTTTTTTGATTTTGGGTTCCATTTCATTTCCCAGGCACGTACAGATCCTGCATCTGTTTCCACATAGTCTATCTCTCTTTGATCTGTTGTTCTCCAAAAATGCATTTTTGCCCTGCTTTTTGAGTAACTCAAAAATTTTAATCGCTCAGATAATAGAAAATTCTCCCACAATGCTCCTTTGTCAACACGCAATTCCAGGGGGTTGAAATTTGATATGATTGCATTACGAACACCAGAGTCATAGAAATAGATTTTCTTCCCTTTTCGAATTTCTTTTCTCATGTTTTTACTAAATGATGGTATCGAAAATATTACGTATGTCTTTTCGAGAAGGTCAATATATCTGGCTACTGTATTCTTATCAATTTGTAAAAGCTTTGCGAGCTCATTGTAAGAAACTTCACTTCCTACCTGCAATGCTAATGCCTGCAGTAGTTTTTCGAGCAGATCTGGTTTACGAATTCCATTAAATGCCAACAGATCTTTATATAAGTAACTATCACTCAATTCTATGAGCACATCATACTCCTCTCCAGAATTTGAAATCACATCAGGATACATACCATACAATAAGCGCTGTTCCAGTTCTGATTTTGCCCCGATATATCCTCGGAATTCCACAAACTCAGACCAACTAATAGGATATAACTGATATTCCCATTTCCGTCCTGTTAGTGGTTCATTTATCTCGTTTGCCAAATCAAGGGAAGATGAACCCGTTACTATTAACTGGACATCATCTATATTGTCGATGATAATCTTGAGTGTGAGACCAATATTTTCAATCCTTTGAGCTTCATCAATAAATACTATTTTGTTTTTTCCAACTACTCTCTTCAAGTCAGACAAATTAGCATCCGTTAGTGTTTCACGAACTACAGGCTCATCACAGTTCAGATGAATCACTTTCTTTTGGTCATCTAACATACTCTTTATTAAAGTTGTTTTTCCGGTTTGCCGTGCACCTGTAAGTACAATAGCCTTACCTTTAAAGAGTTTTTTTTCGATATTCTCTCTCTGCGTTCTGCCTATCATAATGAGTATATTTAGTGATTGTATTCACTGAATATACGTATATTTAGTGAATACAATCACCAAACTTCCTTTTCAATCATAAAAAACCCGATGCCTTATGCAGGCGCCGGGTTTTAGTTCACTCCTATTACACTCTTTCTATCAAGGATTTTGCGCAACCGTTGCGCTGTTGTTCGACTCATCATGCATCTTTTTACTGGTTAGTGCCGTTTCTTTACGGATCTGGATACCAGTAGAAACATGCCGATCATAGTGATCCGATGTAATATTATTATGTCGTCCACTCTAATTTTACCAGATAAAAATACTCGCTGCTTTCACAGTGAGTTTTAAAATTTCTGAGTTAGCTGAAACTTAGTTGCTTTGTGAGATAGTAGCGCTATTGTTGTTACCAAGGATTGTCATAGTAGCCTGATTGTAGTCACCAGTCTGTGTGATAGTACCTACGTTACCATCTCCTTGAATACGGAATCCATCAGCACTCCACATTCCTGTTCCTACAGTGTTACCAATACCTGTTTGGGAAATTGTAAGTGAGTTATCAACTCCGCCTATTTCACCTGATACGAGGTTATCAGATCCACTTTGAGTAGCGGTAAATGATGAAAGATCACTGCCAAGTGTGTTATCGCCAGGACCAGTTCCTCGTGAGTTGATGTAAAGAGCGTTTCCACTTCCGACTTCTTGTGTTACTGAGAATGTGTTACCATCACCTGTAAGTTCTACACGTTGGCTGTTATCATCACTTGTTTGCAGTTGTGATACAGTGTTGCCACTTCCTGCTACCCACTGAGTTCCTTTGTTTCCAACTGCTCCACTCTGAAAAACTTCACCAGCGTTATCGTCTCCGTATTGTTCAATACGTGATTCGTTATCTGAACCCTGGAGAGTGTTAGCGTTATTATCATCCCCAACTTGGATTATCGCTCCCTCGTTACCACCACCGAATGCGGTTGTTTGAGCCCAGTTATCATCACCTGTTTGTGTTACGTCACCACTGTTATCATCCCCTCTCATTTCTGTGTAAGCAACGTTGTCATCGCCTGCCTGAACGATAGACCCGTATGAGTTTGTAGTTAGTAAATATTGGTTTTGCAGGACCTTCGCGAAATTACCATTACCCGTTTGAGTGGTTACTCCTTCATTATTATCTCCTCTTTGAGTAACAATACTTTCATTGTCTGCTCCAGCCTGAGTAATTGCTACGGTATTATCGTCGCCTTTAGAGTAAGAATCGGCAACGTTTCCTGATGTTTGTGCAAGTGCCATTCCCGCTGAGACCAGCATAATTGCAAATAGTGTAATTAACTTTTTCATAGTTTTATTCTGTTTGTTTTTTTATGGTAGTTTTACAGGAGAGAAAAGCGCGGTCTTGAGCCAACTGTAGTTGTGTTGTCATCAAAGCATCGTTGTGGCAGTCACCTCCCATCATTTCTGATAAGATTCCGCAGCGTTGCTAAGCGATTTCCGTCTCCGGATGATTGAAAAATTGTGTACATGTTTTGTTCTGTTTTCAATCCGCTACGAAGTAAAGAATTATTCGATAAAGGAAAAAATTAGTAAAGATTTATGATAAGGATCTGCACGCTTTTTAATATTACATATATCTAAAATTAACAACTACTTAACGTATTAAAATACTTTTATGATCATTACTTTAAACAGCTTCATTATAAATGATTAACCGGATAATCCATGTGGCTACTTTTGAAATTTAAGATGATCATGTACTACTTTTTTAATTATGATTTAAATCAAATCAACTCATGCGATCATCTTCTCGACACCTCACCTGTTTAACCGAGCTCTTCCATCCATTCCCGGCTATATCTCAGATATTTTCCTGCATTAACTCACCAGGATTTAGGTCGACCTCAATTTCATTTAGAGCGGCGTTAGGAAAAATGCGATGGCATGTATTGAGGTAAGTAAATTATTCAGCTTGAATTAGAAACTTCAGATCATATGTTGTCTTATAACCAGGCAAGATAGATCAAAGATTGGCCTGTTTGATACACGGTTTTATTAGTCTGGCCTGATGTAATAAATGGAAATGTGACCACGTCCCCTGGCTTTTGCATTAAGTGGCTACCAGGCTAATTTTTCATCTAAACATAAAAAAAATCCGGTACCCCATTTTATCGGGCATACCGGATGTAAACTTGTTCTAAACTTGTATATAGCTTAGTTGCTTTGTGTAATGACAGCACTGTTATCATTTCCGGTGGCTGTCACAGTAGCAGTGTGAGCAGAACCAGACTGGTAGATATCGTAGAAATTACGGTCGCCTGTGATGCCAACAGTAGCGGTGTGATCCATTCCGTCTTGGTAAATGAAACTTGTGCCGTTGTTAAATTCGTTATTTCCAACACCTTCAACACTCACAGTTGCTGTGTTCCCATCGCCATACTGCACAGCTTTAACACGATTGATTCCGCCAATCAGATCTATATCCATAACGTTACCGTCTCCATCCTGCATCAGTCTGGCAACGTTGCTGTTTCCACCATCCTGGAGTACAGACATGCTGTTATTGTCTCCGTACTGATCTACATATGCCTGGTTCCAGGTTGACAATTGAGTGATCTCCATTGTACTTCCTGATCCGGACTGAGTAGCCAGTTTACTAGACTCTGCTGTATTCCACTGATCACTAAATCCTTGCACGCTATTCTTATTATTCTGAAGAATAGTGGCACTGCTTGACCCGATTTGGCTCAGGCTTACAAAAGATGAAGATGCATCAATCTGGTCAATATCAGCTGTAGCACCGTCTTCTTGTGAAAGTGAGGTATAGTTCAGATCGCCAGCTTGATCGATCGTAGCGCTATTGTCATCTCCAACTTGTGAAAGAATTGCTTCATTGCTTTGTGCAAATGCTGAAAAAGCACTGAATAGTAGTGCAGTTGTTATTAATATTACTTTTTTCATTAATCTATCCTGTATGTTTGTTTTATGGTAGTTTTACAGGAGAGAAAAGCGCAGTCTTGAGCCAACTGTAGTTATGTTGTCATCAAAGCATCGTTGTGGTGGTCACCTCTCATCATTTCTGATTAGATTCCGCAGCGCTGCATGTGCGTTTTCCGTCTCCGGCCGATTGAAAATCCAGTGTACATGTTTTGTTCCGTTTTTCAATCTGGCACTAAGTAAAAGAATATTGGTTTAAGGAAAAAATTAGTAAAGCTTTAGGATTGGAAGCCATACACTTTCTAATATTTCATAAGTCACTGATATCACTATGATTTATACGATTAATATTTCTTTAAAAAATCCCATAGTAACCTTTTTATTATAAAGTATTAACAGGGTTTCGGTCGCAATTTAGGTATAAACCAATGATGATAAATATCTATTATGAAATTTATGACTCCTCGGTTTTTCTAATTTTAAAGCAACGGATAAACTGTGGTTGCTAATCTGAAGCTGATCAATTACCAGAATGTTTGTAGACATTCAATGTGATATCCCCAATGTCGTCCGTTTCTGACGCAAACACATAACCTTGATGAAAGCTGATAATTTGGCCTTCCATTATTTTTTGGAAAACCCCTTCAATCTTACCCTCATCAGAAATAAATATCCATTTCTCCTCTTCATCATTAAGAAGCTCAAGCCAGATACCTATCGGCAGATCACATTTGACTCTTTTCACCTGTGGTTTGTAATCAGGCATTTCGGATATTAGCCGCGCTTTTTCATCATTACCCCAAAAATCACTGCCTGATTCAAGAATTCGATCAACTTCTCTCTCTTTTTCTTCGTTGGTTATCCGTTCTGATGGCTGATTATATATAGCAGAAAGCACCTCCTGCCCATCATCTAAATTATACGCACGAAACCCAAGGCTGTCTGTTCTAATGTGATACAGACGATCACCATTGGAGCAAAACTCATTTCTGGTATGGAATTGAGTTGTCGTATTTATTGTAAAATTGAGTCCCCCAAAACCTCCGGATAGAGTGATCACTTCTTGTGCAGGAAACTCCCGAATAGTTTGTATCTCATCACTATTGTTGAGATCTACAATTTGAATAGAGTCGACAAGCTTTTGCACGCTATTTGTTGTTGATTTCCATAAGACCAGCTGATCTTTATTTATCAGGTAAAAATCACTGATTGATGATTCAAAAGCGACGTCTGTGATGTGTTCTAAATCTTCATCGTTTAACTGAAACAGTGCAATCTTATACTGCAGGTAATCATCAATTGCAATAATGTTGTCCTCAGTGGTTCGCAACCTATTCGAGAGATTCTTTACTTCACCCGGGCCCCTTCCCTCGAACTGAAAAGTCTTGACGAGTTCTCCATTTCTACTTATGAGATGAAGAGCCAACAATTCATCGTCCAATACCACAACCCTGCCATCAGAAATAAATGTTATATCGGCGATGTTTCCGAAAAAAATATTGTCGCTCGGAGAAATTGATAAAAAGGGTTTAGCTTCGATCACCGGTGCCCGTTTGATATCGATATAATCAGTATAATCTGTCTTCTGTTCTGAAGTGCAGGAAATTAACAGGAAAAGAAGATTTGAAATGATTGCTTTGAAGGCTGTGAGAGTATTGGTCGGTTTTGTTTTCATTCCTTGATATTTAGTTTTTAATCGGAGCTTTATCCCCTGTATGAGCCCAAATCCCGATTAGACTTACAGTTTTTTTGATATTCAGGCAGTATCATTCAATTATCTTTCCTTTATCCTGAAAGCGCTTTTCTGTATCATAATTACTATATAGATACTATTAAAAACAAAAACAGACGGAGCAACTTGTGGCTGATCAATCAAAAGACAGAAAACGGTCCTGGGCAGAACCTTACAAAATTAAAATGGTGGAACATGTCCGCATCACAACCCGAAAAGAGAGAGAAGCGGCCCTTGAGGAAGCGGGGTTTAACACGTTCCTGCTGAGATCGAATGATGTATACATCGATCTGCTGACCGACAGCGGTACATCGGCAATGAGCGACCGGCAATGGGCCGGTATGATGATGGGAGATGAGGCCTATGCCGGCAGCCGCAATTTTTATCACCTTGAAGAGGCTGTTCAAGAATACTATGGCTACAAACACCTTGTTCCTACCCATCAGGGACGCGCTGCTGAACATATCATTTCACAAATTCTGATCTCAGAAGGTGACATCATTCCCGGAAATATGTACTTCACCACTACCAAACTCCATCAGGAGCTGGCAGGTGGTACATTTGCGGATATTATTATTGATGAAGCTCATGATCCGGATAACACACATCTTTTTAAAGGAAACGTAGACCTGAATAAGCTGCAAGCACTGATTGATAAGCATGGCGCCGATAAAATTCCGTATGTCTCTATCTCTACCACCGTGAATATGGCCGGTGGACAGCCAATCTCGCTCAAAAATCTGAAGGATCTCCGGAAGCTGTGCAACAAGCACGATATCATAATAGTGCATGATATGACCCGCGTGGCCGAAAATGCCTATATGATCAAGAGAAATGAGAAAGAGTATTCGGATTGGTCAGTCAGAGATATCGTTATTGAGATCTGCGACCAGACCGATGCGGCTACAATGAGCTCCAAAAAAGACGCCCTGGTAAATATCGGCGGATTCCTGGCGGTGAATGACGATGATATTTTTGATAAGGCCCGCAACATGGTTGTAATCTATGAAGGACTGCACACCTACGGCGGCATGGCCGGACGCGATATGGAAGCTCTGTCGATTGGTATTACAGAATCAGTTTCTGAGGATCATATAAGGGCGCGCATAGGACAGGTAGAATATCTTGGAAATAAACTTTTGGATGCCGGCGTCCCAGTCGTAAAACCGATCGGTACCCACGGTGTTTTTCTTGATTCAAAAAAAATACTGTCGCATCTGTCGCAAGATCAGCTTCCAGCTCAATCACTTGCCGGAGCCATCTATCTTGATTCCGGCGTTCGAGCGATGGAACGCGGAGTGGTCTCAGCGGGGCGAAACCCTGAAACAGGCGAGCACAACTACCCTAAACTTGAGCTGGTCAGGCTTACCATTCCCCGGCGCGTTTACACTCAGGCTCATATGGATGTGGTTGCCGAATCGGTGGAAGAGGTATATAAAAACCGGAAATCAATTACCGGGCTCAAATTCGTTTATGAACCGGAATACCTGCGGTTCTTCCAGTCCCGGTTTGAGCGGTTGTGAGGTTATTATGACTGATCCTGTGTTTATAATCTCAAGTTAGCGAAATGGATAGACATGCTTTCTGCGGAGGGGAACGGTTTGAGCAAGAAGGCGCTGCTGGACTTATAAAGTTATGTAGTGTGTTCGTTCCGGAGTGAAAAGTAATTTTCGATAAATTCCCATTTCTATGCTAAGGAACACACCCCTCGCTAACCTCATCCGGCTTCACCGGTTCGTTTGCACATTTCCCCTCTTGAAAGGCTGCGGGAAAATTGATTTCCAAAGAAATGGCGCCTAAGTAAATTAAGGTTTCTGTTAAATTCAGCACTGCAAGTCTTTCAGACT
>Ga0307966_1000987_pt1 | contig 23204 bp, 21 predicted proteins | sample OrgLakmetagen646_FD_203141 | JGI IMG/M metagenome (GOLD analysis project Ga0307966, IMG submission 203141) | Saline water microbial communities from Organic Lake, Antarctica - #646 | ecosystem: Environmental > Aquatic > Non-marine Saline and Alkaline > Saline | place: Antarctica: Organic Lake... | reverse complement strand
GGTTTGGTACTGAGATGTATAAGTTATCATATGCAAGGTTATTTGCCCAAAAGGTACAAAAACCCTGCATAAGAAGCTATGAAAATGACATCTAACCTACTGTAATTACATAATTTAGATTGGATCTTAGGAAGCCTTACTTATTTACAGCAGATTTCTAAAGAGTGGGCATTATTTAAAGAACAAGCATACAAAAGAATTATAAGATTGGCTACCTGAAATTTATAGTTTAAGCCATGTATATAATCGGTTACGGTTTAATAAGTAGTAGACTTTTTATGAATCAGCTGCTCATATAACGCTTCTGTCTTTTTTACTTGTTTGGAAATATCGTGTTCCTTCTCAACTTCAGCTCTTCCGCTTTCACTGACTTTTGAGACGAGCGCCGGGTTTTTATACAGCTTGAGAACGGCATTCATTATAGCATCAGAATTCCGGGTGGGTGTCAACATACCGGTGTCTTCGTGTTTTATAAGTTCAGGTAAACCGGCATGTTCTGATGCTATAACTGGAATTCCGGTAGCCATGCCTTCTACAGTAGTTTGAGGTATGCCCTCACGGTCTCCATCTTTGGCCTGTACACTTGGCACGAGGAGAATATCATGATCGTAAAGGGCTTTAAAAACATTCGTGTTGTCTGTGAATCCGTGAAATGTGATGCAGTCACTTATGTTGTTTTTATCAGCGTAATCTTTCAAATCCGGTAGCAGTTTACCGTCACCGTATAGATCCATACTAATATCGGGAATCTTACTTTTGAGTTGTTTTATAGCTTCAAGCGCGTATATAAACCCCTTTTTTTCCACGCATCGCCCAACCATCAATAGTTTTGGCCCCGCTTTTTTACGCTGTACAAATTCAATGTTACCGACGTCTACGGCCAGTTTAATGACACTTATTTTATCTGGATCAAATCCAAGCTTTATCAAATTTCGTTTCATATCCTCTGACCCGGCAATTGCCCAGTCCATATGCTTTTGAAGCCGCTGGTACCTTTTTTTCCAGCCAAATTCCCGTGGCAGCCGAATCACATCATGCCCGTAAAAATTAACGATCAGCGGGATTCCGGTTTTCTTTTTCAGGGCTATCAGCCTGTAGGAATCGAGCCCGAAATGACCGTGAATGATATCAGGTTGTTCTGTTTTGGCTGTATCAAAAAGAAATGACGGGCTCATGTTAAACTTAAGCTGTAGCGTATTAACCAACCCGATGATTCCCTTGTGTGGCATCTCATATAGATTCAGATGGTCAGTGAACTCTTTAGCGTAGCATGCTGCAATGACAGGTTCAAAATTTTTGTGGTTTCGAACCAGGCGATCAATGAAAGTTTCTGATGGATTCAGGTATTTGGTTTTAAAATGCAATACTTTCATTTATGAAAAAAGGTAGTGAGAATAGTTAATATTTTTGTTTTAAATTATTGAAATATAATGTTTTAAATTATCCATTGGAGACTTTACCTGCATTAATATAATCGGGGTTCAATATTTACAGTAGAGACGTCGTATCATGGACTATCTGTCTGAAAAAATCGTAAAGAGAATTTTTATATTCTTTCTTATATATCTTCCATTGCAATATGCTGTGGTGGGTATTGTGGGGTATTACTCATCCGAACCGTGGCCTGCGTTTGTATTTCCAGGGTTTAAAAGTATATACGTTTATGGAGACACCTACCAGATCAACCAGTTTATGGTAGAGGTAGAAAGTCCGGATGGAACCGTCCTTCGAGAGTTCACCCCTCAGCAATTTTTTTATGAGATTCCCAATTCACAAGTCACCGGTTTTCTAAGGTCCAATCTCGATGGCGCGGATGATTTTGAAGCGTTTGATACTGAAACCCGAAATTGGTTTAGAGAGCGTGCTCAGGCGTTAGTCGGTGTAAGCCCAGGAGATCTCTATTATCTGCACAGGCGCCAGTATATGACCAGATTTGATAACAAGCTGAATATTGATTCGGTTAAGGTGCTAAACAGATTTAAGATCGCCGAGGGAAATCTGTGATAGCAAACGATCGCTTTAGCAAATGGATATTTGATAGCTACCATCCGACTGCGAAGGGGCTGGCTCTCTACCGTATTTTTACCGCGTTGATGTTTCTTATCTTTTTGATGCCCGATGCAACTTACTATTCTGATATGGCCGATTTTCCGGATGAATTCTTTTCTCCTCCGCCCGGCCCGATGATGTTCTTTAGTGAATTTCCATCCGCGTGGTTTTTTTATACGATACACGTATTGCTGGCACTATCTTGGGTTGGAGTTCTGCTGGGTTATAAAACCCGATTCTGCTCCTTGGCAGCTGCCGGTTTTATGCTGCTACTGATGGGATTCATCTTCAGTATCGGGAAAGTGAACCATCAGATGCTACTGGTTCTGGTTCCGGGGTTCATGGCATTTTCCAACTGGGGAGCCACATATTCGATTGATTCGAGCAATTCTGATATCAAAGTAAAAGCAGAGGGATGGCCGATTGTGCTGCTTGCGCTGTTTATCGGGTTTATGATGTTCACCGCAGGCTTTGCGAAAATACTCGGCGGCTGGCTTAACTTTGATACGTTTGCTACAGAAGGGCATCTCCTAAATCAGTATTTTGTTCGGGGCCGCACTGAGCTTCTATCAGGGTTTATGGTTAGGCCCCAAATGCCATGGATGTGGGGACTGCTTGATTGGGCAACCGTTATGTTTGAAGTCGGGTTTCTTGTTGCCGTATTGCGTTCCGGATGGACCCGTCTCTTTGTTTGTTTTGCCGTGTTGTTTCACTTTTCCACTATGCTAACACTGAATATCGCATTTCTTGTAAATTTTCCTGCCTATGCCGCGTTCCTGCCATGGGATAAAATTCAGAGATACTTGAAGACCCGATTATCTTCATTCAAGATAACCGATTCCTTGCCTCTGGCTTTTGGATCCACTTTTTTTATACTGTTTGCAGTGATCAAAATTATTGATAAGTCTGCGGTTATCATGACCGTAGGAGAGCCGAGCTTTGATGAGATTACAATTATCGGGATAGCGTTGATCATTGTGATCACGCTTGGAATCGGAAAAACAAGGGAATTAATAACCACCGTCCGGTCGTAAATCTTACACTATTCGTTTCAGCAGGTCCGGCGTTGATTTGATATAGCGGTCGAGCAGTATGTACCAGGGAAAACCCACAAGTATAAGCTGCATCACAAACGCATCAAACCGAATGTTCATAGTCATGGTTATTCCCATATGCATACCTATAAGCAACAGAGTAGTAAAAGGGCGTATCTTCTTAAACCACAATGTAAACCCGATAAGCTCGGTTAGCCACCCGATGAGAAGAATCACAGAGGCAACAAAGGTACTTTTCAGTGCCATTAACTGAAGAAAATTGGGGGCGTATTCACCCTCTCTCGAAAGTATATCGATGCTTTTTTCTCCAATCCAGAGCCATAAATGACGCCCGTCGTTCCAGCTTAATCCTGTTCCGATGAGCTTTGCAAAAAAAGCAGAGGTGTAGCCAAGTCCAATAAAGAAAACTATCGATCCCATCACAAACCGCGGCATTTTCTTTTTGTCCGGGAAGAAGATTGCACCGATTGCAAAGCATAGAACCGCCATCCCAATCAGGTTCTGACTGTGCGGAATTTCACCCTGAGAGAACCGGGCCACATATTGTACGTGAAACAGTACCATGACAACCATATACTGCCATCGAAACCCAAATCTTAGGTAACTCATGATGGAGAGCAGCGTGATGAAAGCAGCATTGATGATGGCCAGCTGGTTCTCAAAGAAGATCGATACGTCAATGTATTTTGCCAGGCCAAGCGGAAGCACAACTTCGATATTTCTAAGGTCTGTGTAAATCCCCCATTCCCAGGCAAATTTAATGGTGTAGAAGACCACAAAAAGTTCAAAAAGTTTGAAGAAGACGACTTCGCCGGGAGACTGGTCTCGGCCGGGATCAAAGAGCTGATTTCCCAGTTTTTCAGTCCATTTCATTAATTCAACCCTCCATATTCAGTGTCCGGAAGGTTTGGATTGATAAACGTAGAATCGGCGGTTAGTAAAATAAACGGTGTGATCTCAATTGAGACTGAATCTCTGCCGATCAACTCTCCGCGAACTTTGGAAACCATCCAGCGGTCTCCTGAAATCGAAGACGGGCCAAACATCTCTTTGAGAGCCTGCCTTCGGGAATGTGTCCAGTCTCGGGTTTTGACCACAAAATTAGAGAAGTCAATTTGATCTACGCCGTACTCGCCAACGGCAACAACGTCAGAGCTCCTGTTTTGCAAAAGTTGCGGCTCCCAGAGGTCAGCATCGGGTTTTGATGTTACATCGAGCACCATAGCTCGTGTCCACGGATTTCCTGCCTGTGAGAACATGGGATAAATGCTGAGCGGCCAGAATTCTCCTTCATGCGGGGCGACGAGCAACACATAAACAAGTAGAGTAGCTCCGATAATTTTCATGCTACGTTTTGAAAATGATGAATCCATTGAGAGGTAATTTAGTTTGTAGAATTGGTTCGTGTGAATTTCATGGTTATCGTAAATTGCGAACCGGGAACTATCTTCGGAGAATTTGATTGAATATGATTATATATACGTTGTGTAAAGCGTAATCGTTTTAGATGCAAAAAATAAGAAATATTCTTAATATTTAGGACTCTGAGACAGAATGTATAAAACTATTTTATCTACGCTATTTTTTGCAGGCATTTTCGGGGTAACAACACTTCAGGCGCAGGAAGCAATTAATTCTGTTCGTTTTGGCGACAACGGTGTTGTATACCTGGAAGACTTTGAGCATTATGACGTAGGAAGTATACCCGATGAGTGGTATAACCGCGATGGAAATAATATACCGGCTACATACGATGAGCTCTATCGCAACGACTATAAGTACAAAGTTGTACAGGAAGACGCGAAAAAATTTTTGAGGTATGAGGGAACTGAGGCTAAGCATCTGAACTTTCCTTTGATTGATAAAAAGGAGATCAATATATTTGAAACTCCGATTCTGAAGTGGGACTGGCGAATTTTCGACATACCCGAGGGTGGAGACGAAGACAGCAGTTCTCAGAATGATGTTGCCGCAAGCGTGTACGTTGTGTTCGACACCAGCCGTATTCTCTTTCAGAAAATCCCGGTAACAATTCGCTATACATGGAGTTCCAAATACCCGGTGGGATCTATTTTCTCAAAGCTGCGCGGTCGGCAAAAGATTATGGTCATTGGAACAGGTGAAAATAATCTTGGTAAATGGCAAACGTTTGAACGCAATCTTGTCGAAGACTACAAAAATATTTTTGGCAAAACTCCTCCCCGAACTCCCATTGCAATTCTTATATTGAGCGATGCGGATGATACCCGCTCACACATAAAAGCTGATTACGATGACTTTGAACTTCATCCTGCCCGTTGATTATTTTTGGGGAATGATAGTTCTGTTTGCAGCTGTTTATCAATTTTTATCATGGATGTGAGGTAATCGTCTGTATGCCATGGCTATAATCTCAGTAACCCACTAATTAATACGCAACGTTTTTGGACTCAGAAGCAAAACCAACTCACGGCAGCGAAGGATACGTTTTCAGCAGCTACGGGAAAGAAAAATATCTGAAGAGTGCATTTGTTTCGGCGAGCACAGTCCGGCGATATGACAAGGATCGCCCCATTGCCCTGATATGCAGCAGTGAGCATGCAAAACGAATTGACGACTGGGGCTTGAATGAGTTCTTTGACCGGATTGAAATATTGCATGAAGACCACCAGTCTATTGTAGGGTTCAAACACAACTTGCACTTTTACATGCCCTTCGGTTACAACATGTATCTGGATTCGGATATGATCTGGTGTAGAAAACCGGACAGCCTGTGGCACGCATTAAAACCATTTGGCTACACAATAACGGGACAGGAATCAGCTGATATTTATTACGGTGCTCCAAAAAACGCTAAAGTATTTTTAGATCTTTTATTGCGAAGACGACAGCGCACCCTTAAAAAATTTGATCTTCCCCATCTCTACCGCGTTCAAACCGGCATCATGTATGCGGCAGATAAGGATTTGACGCAAAAAGTTAATGAGCTTGCATCCAATTATCTAAAACAAAAAGCCGAGACTCACTTTGTTAGCAGGACGACTGAAACCGGGCGAAGTCTGGAGAGCTGTGAGTGGAGCCTGGGCATGGCAATGAGCAAACTAAAATTATTTGTATATCCCTGGTTCCACGGATACGAAAGTCCCCAGCTCGATTATATTTACGGTATGGTGGATCACGATCGGGAATTTAAGGACGTCTCGGTTCAATATTACTGCAACCCATTTATCCAGGGATTGAGGGGGTTAAAAACAGCTGCTTTACGAAAGACCATGCTCTCTATTTTCTCACTTTTACCCAGAAGCTTGGATCATATGTGGGTGACACCTTATGTATTGCATTTCGGCTGGAAACATCAAAAAAAGCATTATTGCGATTTTGCTGATCACCAGTGGGAGGCACATTTTCAGGATAAAGTAAAAAATGTCGCGCACGTCGATAAATAGCCGGAAAGTTCCGGAGAACCCATCATGTGCTGCAGGTAACTCTAATTTTGATGAACCCAACTTCTACAGATGAAAATTGTTGATGTCGCAGAATTTTATACGGATACCGGCGGCGGAGTAAAGACCTACATCAATCAAAAGTTTAAAGCTGCCCGTAGGCTTGGTCATGAGATGGTTGTGATTGCCCCGGGTACAGAAGCTGGCGAAGAGGAACGTTTTGGCGGACGCGTTCTATGGGTGAAAGGACCAAAGCTGATCCTTGATCCCAACTACGTTGTGCTCTGGAGGAAAAAGGAAGTTCACCGTCTGCTTGATATCGAACAACCGGATGTCGTCGAAGGATCGTCCGTCTGGACAGGGGGGCATTTTGCCGGTACCTGGAGTGGAGAGGCTGTTAAATCACTCGTTTTTCATCAGGATCCAGTGGCTGTATACCCTCAAACATTTCTGAATTCACTCTTCTCGCTCAATACACTGGACAAAATGTTTGGCTTTGCCTGGAATTATATCGGGAAAGTGAGCCGCATGTACGATACAACCGTCGTAAGCGGCGACTGGCTCAATGAAAGACTGCAGTCATTTGATATTCACAATCCAACAACGATACGTTTTGGCATTAATAAATCATTTTTTTCACCTCAGCGAAGAGATCAGGAACTTCGTAAAAAACTTCTGAAAGATCTCGGGCTTGGTGTAGATGCCTCGCTGTGTATCTGTGTGAGTCGCTTCCATCCGGAAAAGAGGGTGGGGACAATCATTGAAGGATTCGCAAAAGCATCAGAAAAGAAACCGATGGGCTTGATACTCTTCGGAGGCGGACCGTTCGAAAAATGGGTGGCACGAAAAGCGGATCGAACTAAACACGTGAAACTGATGGGCTTTACGTCAGACAGAGATGAACTGGCGAATATCATGGCAAGTTCGGACTATTTTCTTCACGGATCTGCGGCGGAAACGTTTGGTATTGTGGTTGCAGAAGCGATTTGCAGCGGTTTGCCGGTGGTCGTGCCTGATCGCGGAGGGGCTATGGATTTTGGTAATCCGGATTATTCGGAAGTGTACAAAACAGGCAAGAGCGACAAGATGGCTGAGGCGATATTGAGAATCGTTGGCAGAGATCGAAACCTCCTGTCAAGCGCATGCCAAACTGCTTCCCGGAACTTTGTCAGGTCTGTAGATGATCATTTTGATGAACTATTCTCATATTACTCGTCTCTGGTAGAAAAACGGCTCAAACAAAAAGTCTCTGAATAGCCGTTGATAAATTCAAAAATTAATAATTGCGGAGAGTGTGTTTCTGGGTTGAATCGATTGAACGTTCCGGTAGTGGATATGATTTTATTGATGAAATTTATTCGCTAACAGGTCTGTAACTGTATACGCAGAAAGTGATGGATTTCGGAATCTTTTATTACAAACAATACAACAATTAGATTCTGAAACTTTTGTACTTTAATGAGTTAAACTTGTTGCGCGTGCACATTATATCTACGTAGAGTACTGTTTATTCATGCAAAAAATTATTGAGTTTCTTGAGCCGCTTATTCAGCTGAATATCAAGCGCCCCTACTGGGTACTTTTTATAGCCCTGATAACAGCATTTGTAGGCGGTTATTTTGCTTCAAATCTGACCGTTGATACGGATATTGCCAATCTTTTACCACCGTCTAACCCAAACGTGCAGGCTCTGGAGAAGCTTCAGGAGACGGCAGGAGGCGAAACGTCTATGGAGGTGGCTATCAAATCACCCAGTTTTGATGCGAATGTAGAATTTGCAAACAAACTTGCTGAGGAGAGTTTAAAGCTGCAGTACGACCGCTATAATGGCCCTTTTTTTACGGGTGCTGAGTTCCGCAGGGAAACGGAATTGCTGAAAGACAATGCGCTATACCTTGCTACGTCTGGTGAGCTCGATAGCATTATACAGTATCTGCAAGACGAGATTGATCAGGCCAAGCAGGAAGCGAACCCGTTTTTTGTGGATTTTGATGATTTTGAGGACGATGAAGAAGTCGCAGCCAATGAGGAAGAGGATTTAGATCGCTTTAGAGAAAGCTACGATATACTGGTCCCTTCTGAATATCCCGTCAATGAAGACAGCACATTAGCTATTCTGACGCTCTATCCAAGCGGGTCGCGAAGTGATATTACCTATCTCGAAGATATGTTTTCCGAGTTCCAAGGTTTGATCGACAGGCTCGAACCAACGACATATCATCCGGAGATGGAAGTGAGATTCGGCGGTCGCCTGAAGCGCCACCTCTCAGAGCTTGAATCCATCATGAATGATGTCTACAACAGTTTTGCAACGGGGATTTCGAGCGTGATAGTGCTGGTGATACTATACTTTTCAATAAAAAAATATCTGGTCTATAGGCGTACCGACCCCAGGCTTCAGAAACACTCGCTGTTTCAGCATGTTATAAGGGCGCCCGTTCCGATGTTGGTCATTGGAATACCGCTATTGGTTAGTCTGATGTGGACCTTTGGAATTACATCACTCTACCTCGGAATGCTTAATACAATGACGTCCGTGCTGTTTGTTATACTTTTTGGGCTCGGTATTGATTATGGAATTCACTATTACGCGCGCTATATCGAGCTGCGATCAGAAGGTGAAAATGTAGCCGACAGTATACTCCTGTCTTATAAGAGAACCGGTACGGCAATTGTTGTAAGTGCAGTCACAACGGCATCAGCTCTCTTCATTTTAATGTTTGCCGATTTTCGCGGCTTCTCAGAATTCGGGTTTATCGCCGGTATGGGAATCATGTTTGCCCTGATCTGCATGTTGTTTGTATTGCCGTCTCTGCTTGTATTGTTTGAACGATGGAATTGGCTGCTTCTGCCTCCGCGATCCGACGATAGTGTGCCTACACCAATGTTCTGGCGATTTCCACTGGCGCGAACAATTATTGTGTTCAGTGTTGTAACTGCAGTTACGGTGGTTGCTTTTTCTGGGAATCTCAAGTTTGAGTACGACTTCGGAAAACTGGAGCCAGAGTTTCCGGAGTATGATGAATTCAGGGAATTTGCCAGCGGGGTGGATGAGAGTGATCGCCGGAACCCTGCATTTATAATTGTGGATTCAAACGAAGAAGTTTTCGAAATGCTCGATACCCTGAGGCAGCGAAAAGAATCAAACCCGGAAACCATGATTATGGATATTGAAGCGATTCAAGAACGTTTCCCGCCGTTTGAAGAGATGAAAGATCAGAAACTTCAGGATATTTCGCGGATCAGAGATTTACTTCGTGATCCGTTTATTGAAAATCAGCAGGGCGAAAATCTGGATATTTTACGACGCTCGTCTCAGACCCGTGAAGCGCTCAAGGAAGAACAAATTCCTGATTTTCTAAAGAACAGGTTTATTACCCGTGATGGTGACATTGGCCGGTTCGTAATCATTTATCCGAAGTCAGGGCTGTCGGATGGATTAAGGTCGATCGCTCTAAAGGATGAATTGTCGAATATTCAGCTAAATAATGGCAAAACCTATTACGCCGGCAGTACATCTATCGTGGCTGCCACAATGCTTGATCTCATGATAACGGAGAGTCCGTATATGGTTTTTGCAACATTTATTGTTGTGTTCATCTGTATCGCACTGTCATTTCAATCCATGCGCTGGACATTAATTGCGCTTATTCCGCTCATCATTGGTCTTCTATGGCTCTTTGGTATTCAGCTTCTTTTTGGTCTGAAATTCAATTTTTACAATCTGGTGGTGCTTCCCGCAATTCTTGGGATCGGCTGTGACAATGGTGTTCACCTTGCCCATCGATACCGGGCAGAGGGTAAAAAAAGCATGTGGGAAGTTTTATCAAGCACAGGGCAGCACATTACCGTAGGGTCTTTCACAACTATGCTTGGGTTTGCTGGTTTGCTATTTACGAACCATCCGGGACTTCAGTCTATCGGTGTGATGGCAGTAACGGGCATTGGAATGACACTCTTGACAGCTCTTACATTCCTGCCGTCTATGGTCCAGTTTCTGGAGGACAAGCACCTGCTTAATAAATCAGGTGAGGATAAAGATATCTGAGAAGATCACTGTGCAAGTATTTCTGTAATCCACCTGCTATGATTGTAAAATCTGATGCCATTGTACTGAAGACAATTGATTTTAGTGAATCAAGCATCATAGCTACGCTTTTTACAAAAGAAAAAGGAAAGGTGGCGGTCATCGCAAAAGGAGCCCGAAAGCCAAAGAATAAATTTGCCGCTTTCCTGGTAGTGGGCCAGCTTCTGGAAGTTGTTTTTTACAGCAAGGAAAGCCGCTCTGTACAGACGCTCTCTGATGTTTCGTATAGCGAAAAATTAAATTCATTTCGTGTTGATATCGAAAAGATGGCGATCATGATGGCAACTACGGAATTTGCAAGTCAGGTGCTTCACGATAACGAGGTAAATGTACCGCTGTTTGATTTTTTAAAGAGAATGCTGGTATGGGTCGATAAGCAATCTGACGTTCCGGCACAGCTCTTTCCCTACCTGCAGCTGCGCACTGCAGAGTATATTGGAATAGGCGTACAGTATATGAACGACAATGGTGCGGATACCGGCTACCTGAATATCAGTTCCGGCTTGTTGTCCTCTCACAAAGAGGATGAACATGCCGAAAAGCTTACGGCGGCACAATTTGCGTTTGTGAAAAATTCACTGCATTCTACAAACGCTTCTGTACTTCGAATCGTTATGGATTCAAATGTGCTAAAACATCTGATACAGATATTAGATAAATATTTTATTTATCATGTTGAAGGCATGAAACCCCGAAGATCAGATAAGATCTTCAATCAACTATTGACTCCATGAGCTCAGGAAATAAATTTCTCACCGCCGTTCTGCTAATTCTAATCGGGGTTGTTCTCGGTATCATTTTTATGTTTTATCAGCGTGATACAGCAATGGCAGATTTATCAGAGGTTCGATTTACTGAGGTAAACCGAAGCGAAACACCCTACTGGACCAGTGAAGAACTGGAAAAAATAGATGACCGGTTTGTATTTCGGAAAGTTGCCCGAAGTGTGACACCTACTGTCGTTTATATCGAAACCATTGTGCCAACCCGAAGCCAGGATTTTCGCGGATCTGAGGATGAAGAGGATGATTCAATCTGGCGGCGATTTATGCCGCCACGGGCGCAAACAGTCGGATCGGGAGTCTTTATATCGCCCGACGGGTATATCCTGACAAACAATCATGTTGTTGAGGATGCTGTCAGTGATGGCATCACCGTCACACTGGAAGATAAGCGGACGTATGAATCCCGGATAGTGGGGCGCGATCCCAGCACCGACCTTGCCGTGATCAAAATTGACGGGAAAGATTTCCCCAGCGCCACCATCGGAAACTCTGACAGCATTGAGGTCGGAGAGTGGGTTATGGCTGTTGGAAACCCGTTTCGGCTTCAATCAACCGTCACAGCCGGTATCGTGAGTGCATTGGGACGCGAGGTGGAAATAATTAATGACCTGCTTCGGATCGAAAGTTTTATCCAAACAGATGCGGCGATCAACCGTGGTAACAGTGGCGGTGCCCTGGTGAATACAAGCGGGGAACTTATTGGGATAAACACTGCTATTGCAACTCAAAACGGAAGCTACCAGGGATACGGATTTGCTGTTCCCAGTAATTTGGCCATGAAAGTTGCCAGAGATTTAATCGAATACGGCGAAGTTCAGCGGGGAATGCTGGGTGTTCAGATCCGTTCAATGGACGAAGATCTTGTGAGCGAAACGGGTCTCGACCGAATTCGGGGTGTTTATGTTGCAAATGTAGATTCTGAAGGCGCTGCAGGCAAGGCAGGGCTCAGGCAAAGAGACGTGATCCTCGAAGTTAATGACCAGCCTGTAAACGCGTCAAACAAACTGCAGGAGAAAGTTGCAATGTATCGGCCGGGAGATTCGGTAAACCTTTCAGTCTGGCGAGACGGGGACATTCTATCCCTTAATGCAGAACTCAATGAACTTGAACGGACGGAACCTGAATCTGAAGAGCTTTCGTTTGATATTCAACAGATACAGCCTGATGATGATGCTTTCAGGCCGCAACCTAACCGTGATAATGGCGGGCTTACAAATCACCTTTTCGGTAGCCTTGGTCTCCAAATTCAAGGGCTTTCATCTCCGGAAGACCCTGATCAGATAGATTTTTATATTGATGACGTCTCACCCGATTCACCGGCGCACCACAGAGGCATTCCGCTTGGCGGAGAAATTAACGAGATTAACGGTCAGGATATCTCAACTGCTGATGAGCTGGAACAAATTTTGAGCGAATCTGTAAAGAACAGAACACCTATTGAATTTAAAATTACGACAGACCAAGGGTCTGTTGGCTATTACATTTTGACTCCATGATGAAAACTGTAGTTACGTACCTGATATTTGGATTTTTCTTATACTCATGCAGTTCGGCTGAACAAATGCAAAAGAGTACGGCCAAATCACAGGCTGTTGAACAATCAGTGAGTGAAAACAGTGCACCATCGTGGTACGATCATTCCAACCGGACCTACATGGATTCTACAGAATTCGCCGGTACCGGTACGGCCATCGCTTCTGATTCTGTGACAGCCATTAAGAAATCTGTTGAACAGGCCCGGAACAATCTAGAGTACACCATAGATCTGTATGCAGAGGAACTTCGGCGTGAACTGTCTAAGGAGGCCTCCGGCAGTGGCTTCAGTTCAAGCAGTTTTATACTCTCTCTGAGGCAAGCAGTTAGAAACCTGCAGTTCTCTGAAAACGATCTTAAAATAGAATCTGATCACACTGCACTTGATGGGCCGGTACATCGAGTCTATTCTCGGGTGAGTCTTGATAAAGACCGTGCGATAGATATGCTTGCATCTGCAGTTGGTAATGATCTATTTTCGCGGTCCTTAAGAGACCAATCCTCAATGTAGTACCTGCTGGATCAAGCGCTAATTCACGTCGATCTTTCCATCACTCCACTCAATCTGAGCAGGCTTTTTCTTGTCGATGGCGGCTTTCGACCGGATCCATTTTTCGTCTTGCCAAACACGTGCAAACCCTCTCTCCAGCGGTTCATTAGGATTGTGCTTTCCAAGTTGATAAACTATATCGTTGAAGCGGCTTCGTCTGTTCAGAAGCAGGGTCTGTTGCCTGTGCAGCATTTTCTCCTGCAGCGACATCACCCGGTTGCGAAGATGGACCATCCGATCCTGTACTTTTAACAGGGAATGCGAGTGGCCAAGCCGGTAGACATACTCTTTATACTTTTCAATTTTGGTTTTCAAAAAGCTCTCTATCCCTGTCGCGTAATCATCAATTTGCATGCGCAGGTCATTGATGTCGGGGGCTGCAATCATAGCAGCCTGAGTAGGTGTTGCTGCGCGGGAATCTGCTACAAAATCACTGATGCTGAAATCAACTTCATGGCCTACGGCACTGATGACAGGAATTTTACAATTATAAATCGCACGTGCGACTTTCTCCTCATTAAACGGCCAGAGATCCTCGAGTGACCCACCGCCTCTGCCAATAATCAAGACTTCGATGCCGGGCGTCTCCTGCATGGTTTCTATTGCAGCAACAAGCTCTCCGGCTGAATTTAATCCCTGTACACTGGCGTGATGGAGATAGAGCGTTGCCAGAGGCCATCGCTGCTCGAATGTAGACCGGATGTCGTGGAAAGCAGCACCGGTTGATGAGGTAATGACGCCGATATGCTGGGGAAAGGGGGGCAGAGGTTTTTTATGAGCGTCATCAAACAGCCCTTCTTTCTGAAGTTTTGCTTTAAGTTCCTCAAACTTTTGCTGAAGGCGGCCCACACCGGCCTGCTGAACCAGCGATACAATCATTTGATACCGTCCGTGAGGAGCATAGACCTGAATATCGCCACCAAGGACAACCTGTTGACCATCACTCAATTCCACATCGAGGCGCTGCGCGGTGTTCCGCCAGACAACGCACGGAAGCTGGGCGTTATCATCTTTCACTGTAAAATAGTAGTGGCCATTTCTGCTCTGATTCACATTGCTGATCTCCCCCTCAACAAGAACATCCCTGAATTTGGATTCCAGCAGCTGTTTGATTTGGTTGGTGATATCACTAACGGAGGCTACATCAAAAGAAAATGGAATTTGATCAGGCATAGGTGTTGCAGTAGCGTGGGTAACGTTGCAGATGAAAGTTATAAATTGATCCGGCAGGAATTCTATTTACCGAGCACCGAATCCACTATTGCAATCGCTTCTTCCTGTATTTTTTTAAGGTGATCGTGGCCTTTGAAGCTTTCTGTGTAAATTTTATAGATATCCTCGGTCCCTGACGGACGGGCGGCAAACCAGCCATTTTCCGTCTCAACCTTAAGGCCGCCGATCGGTGCATCGTTTCCGGGAGCCCGGGTCAGTTTCTTTAAAATCGGCTCGCCGGCAAGTTTGTCGGCTTTCACCTGGTCTGGTGAGAGGTCTTTCAGAATACTTTTCTCCTCGAGTGTAGCGGGTGCATCCAGCCGTTCATAGACCGGGCTGCCGTATACTTTTTCAAGCTCTTGATAGTGTTGTGATGGATCTTTCCCGGTTTTTGCCGTGATTTCCGCCGAAAGCAGGTCCATAATAATACCATCTTTATCGGTAGACCAGACGGTGCCGTCTTTTTTGAGGAATGACGCTCCCGCACTCTCTTCTCCTCCAAAACCGTAAGATCCATCAAGCAGGCCATCAACAAACCACTTGAAGCCAACCGGCACTTCAGCAAGCCTTCGGTTAATGGATTTTGCCACACGATCTATCATACTGCTCGACACAAGTGTTTTGCCTATCGCAGCATCTTCACTCCACCCTGGCCGGTTCTGAAACAGATACTGAATGGCAACGGCAAGGTAGTGATTGGGATTCATCAGCCCGCTTTTTGTGACAATTCCGTGCCGGTCGAAATCGGTGTCATTTCCAAACGCAATATCATATTTGTCTTTCAAATCGATCAGGCTTGCCATCGCGTATGGAGAGGAGCAGTCCATTCTGATTTTGCCGTCTTTATCTACTGTCATAAACCGAAACGTGGGGTCTACCTCTTTATTTACCACATCAATATTCAGCCCGTAAGTTTCAGCGATAAGCTCCCAATAATTAACACCGGCTCCGCCCATCGGATCTGCTCCAATTTTAAGGCCCGACTCCCGGATCACATCCATATCGATGACATTATCCAGATCATTTACATAGGGTGTAATATAGTCGAATGCTGAAACACTGGATTTCTTCAACGCATCTGTCAGCGGTATACGCTTAACATCCGATAGCTGGCTTTGAAGGTAACGGTTCGCATTTTTTTGAATTACATTGGTGATGTCTGTTCCTGCCGGACCGCCGTGCGTTGCATTATATTTAAAGCCTCCGTCTGAAGGCGGATTGTGAGACGGCGTAATGATGACACCATCGGCTTTCTTTTTGTTGCCTCCGCGGTTCCATGCAAGAATAGCGTGCGATACTGCAGGCGTAGGCGTATATCCAAAATCTGTCTGGTAGCGGACTTCCACACCGTTAGCCGCAAATACTTCAAGGGCTGACACAAGTGCAGGCTCCGAAAGCGCGTGGGTGTCCATACCGATAAACAGCGGTCCGGTAATTCCGTTCTCTTCACGATAATCGGCTACAGCCTGGCTCACGGCAAGAATATGGTCTTCGTTAAACGTGGTGTCTTTCGATGATCCGCGGTGGCCGGAGGTTCCAAATGATACCGCCTGAATCTTATTAGCGGGATCCGGCTCTTTGGTATAGTAATTTGTTATGAGCCTTGGGATATTTTCAAGAATAGAATAGGGCGCTTTTTTTCCTGCAAATTCATGATCAGCCACTGTTAAACTCCATATTTTGTTGTGTTTAAGAAACGAGAAAGAAAAATGAAAATGACAGATAATGAACTAAATGGCAAATAAAAAGAGAGTCTATTGAGTCAAATCGTTTCCCGCCGGAGTCCTTTTGTTGACATCCTGTCTTTAAAGCGGCCATATTCTCATTAAATATTCTTTGGAATGATGCTTGCATGTAACTCATTGTATCACCTAACTCTTTGGAATACAATATTTTAAACTTCGGTTGGTGAGAAATTATCCAATCGGATGCGAGTATTTTTAAAATTTAAAACAAGTTGAATATTTATGAGTAAAAAAGTTGCGCTATTGGGATGGAGTCTTCCTGCAATTGAAAGTATGCAAAAAATGGACAGGCCATTTGTTGTGGTCAGTTTTCCTGAATTTGCTGAAGCTGCGAAGGAGAACAATATCCCTTTTGTAGGCTGGAATTTTAAAGATTGGAATGAAAAATCAAACAGCCTTCAATTGAAGGAGCTTTTAGATGAACATAATGTTGATTTTGCAGTCCCGCTATATGAAGAGACGGTTGAATGGGCAGGAGCGCTCAATTCTATTTTCAGAGATGATCCGCGGTTGCTGAACCGGGCATACCTGTTTCGCAATAAAGCCATTATGAAACGTAAAGCCTTACTGGCAGGATTACGAGTGGGGCTGTTTGAAGAGGTGTACACCCGACAAGGCGTGCACGATTTTATGGATCGCCTGAACGAAGCAAACCTGCAGCTGGCTGGTGAAGAGGATGCATGGGTACATTTGAAACCTTTTAGTGCTGCCGGTACTGTTGGCCATAAACTGCTTCGCTCTAAAGATGACGTCGAAAAGAAAGTGATCGATAAAGACTTTCCGTGCATGGTAGAGAGTCATCTGCCGGGCAAAGAGTTTTCATGCGAGGCTTTTATCCATAACGGAGAAATACAGTTTCTGAACATCACGGAATATGTTAAGCTTGGTTACTCTAACTTCGTACCGGCCGGTCCTGAGCTTGAGGCGAAGAGGCCACTGATACGTGATGCCATGGAGCGCTTGGTGAAGTCCTTTGGGATTGAATATGGCATGATTCATCCAGAGTGGTTCCTTACTGCAGATAATACTCTCAACTTTGGAGAGGTAGCCTGCAGAATTCCAGGTGGCCACATATTTGAGCTGATTGAAAAAGCGCACGGATTTGATCCTATTCAGGCACTCGTGCTCTGCAGTGATCCGTCGGCCACAGAAGAAGAGATTAAAAACTTCTTTCCGGATAAGAATGTAGATGATGATCAGAGCTATGCCGGAAGCGTTATGGTCTATCCAAAACCCGGCCGGATTACGAAACTACAGATTCCGGATGAACTGAAAGAAGATTCATTCTTTGAGGATCATACGCTATATGCGCCATCAGAACATAAAGTATCTGACCAGCGGGAGGGGTTTGGTAACCACTACGGTACAGTTTTCTTTAACGGAGACGATCCTGACCGAATGCGCGAGCTTCTGCGTCACTACCAGGACGTAGATTTTTATGCATAGATCATATGCTTATGTAGCTTACTATCAGCAATAGCCTGTAGTAAGCAGACCGCTATTTATTTTGATTTGCAGTTTCATCAGATTTTTTGGTGAAGCTGCAGATCATTTATTTATACGAGATAATATTTGTGTGCAGACTTGTGAGAATGATTAGACACCGGATTACACGTTTCAATACAAAAAAAGATATCAAAAAAAAAGAGTCCGACCATTGAAAAAAAATAGCAAAACTATAACTAAAGGTGTTGAGAAGAAGTTTTACGAGACACTCGAAAACTACTCGGAAGCAACACCACTTTTAGCAGAACCACACAAAAAGAAACTTCTCAGTAGCCTGGATGTTCTGACCGACACCGAGGTGGGTATTCAATTTTTGTATGAAAGGATTGATAAACTCGTTGACGCCGGAATATTCACAGAAACCATGTGGGATGATCCGGCTCGGCTTGTACCAACACTTGTTGGCGGGACACTTAAGGCGGGTGGTCAGAACACGATAGTCGAGATTATAAGTGAATTGCGCATCATTGCTATTGCCAATGAAAAAATTAGCTACAAGAATTTCTCATCCGCTAAAGCCCGTACATTTTTGGAGGATGCCCTTGTAAATAATTTGGATCTTATCTTTCCGGGGGGATCGGAGGAGGACCGTAATCTTGAGGAGAGTACGCTTCGAAAAGTCAACCTTTTGTTTGATTTCCTGACGGATCAAATTCCTATCAGAAACATCAAGGGTCGTCTGGCAAGGGAAATTGAGCTCATTTGTGCACAACGGCCGGTGGTGACCGATCGTGTGCTGGAAATCATACGCACGGTGAAAAAAGAAATTGATCTTGATCCTGAGAGCGAGGAAGACAAGCGGCTCAACAAGTACGTAAAAGCGGCCTTTGCACCGTCTGAAAAAGCCGGTGAACTTAGCCCTGAAGAGTACGACCGGTATCTCGAGACGGCCAAACGAAAAGAGATCATCAGAGAGTGTGAAGAACTCGCGGATACGATGCACAGTACGGGGCTTGCGGTGGCCTACCATGCAGTACTTTTACGCCATGTTGCTGATGATGGGCCTCTTGTTAAACTTGCGCTTGGCCTCGACAGCGTTGGCAAGGCCGAGCATGATAAACATAAAAAGTTTGTTACTGAGCTCATCAAATCTGTTATCTATCCCGAAACGGCACGGTCGTGTTTTGGACTTGCAAAACTTCTGGAGCGATCTCTGCTGTCTCACCAGCCGGTAAATAACGGGCTTCGGCGCATTTTAGGAGTCACCCCTGATCCCGCTGTTGCAGAAAATATTCAGAAATCACGAAAAAACAGCAGTCTCAATTCCACACAAATTCTGACAGCAGAATGCCTCGGTATTCTGGGTCAGCCACTTGGTGTGGGGCAGGGCTGGAATCCAACGTGCCAGTCAGCAAGAGGTATAAGTTTGTGGAGCAGCCATGCGCCGGGTAAGCTCCTGCGCATGATTGAAAGTGCGGCTAAAGCCAATAGTTTATGGATGAGATTCGAGGGAAATATCATAAAATCTGAAGTGCTGGGTTTGGGTCTGGTTAAGGAGCTGGACTACAACCTGGATGCCGTTTCGGTGGTACTGGTGCCGCATCTTGACAAGATTTATAACGAGATGATGAGAAGGGCATCGAACCGTGCAGACGATCCACATAAGTGGGTAAATCCTGCGATGTACGGCCAATGGATCCCTACCGGGTTTATCTCTGCGTATGACTATCTGACAAACTCCATCAAGAACTACGAATCATTTATCCGAACGTTTTATATCACCCATCATCCGGACTATAACGGCGGTAATGACCTTGCCTATCCCAATCCGGTAGGTATTTTTCTAACATCATCAACCGGCAAGCTTATTGGATTTCACGCTGTTTCAATCTTGCGGGTCCGACGAGTAAAAGGGCAGGTTCGCGTCTATATCCTGAACCCCAATAATGAGGGGCGGCAGCGCTGGCAGGACAACATGCGTCCGACAGTTGCCGGCAATGGAGAACGCGCAGGTGAATCATCTCTGCCATTTCATCAGTTTGCCTCCCGCCTGTATGCGTTTCACTTTAATCGGTCTGACCTGAATGATCTGAAAGAAGTGAGTGAAGAAGAGGTGGAAAAAGTGTCGAAGCTGGCAAAAAACAGCTGGGGAGATTCTTACCAGTGGTTGGAAACAGTGGGTTTGGCACTCTAAGTAAACAGTTAAGAAGTTTAAGACTCAACAGACTGATAGGTTTATTACATGGTAAGGCACTCATCCAGAATTGAATTGAGCCAGATGGCTCTTCAGCAAAATCTGAACTTTATCCGAAAGAAAATTGGTCCTGATACGATTTTTTCATCAGTTGTTAAGGCAGATGCGTTTGGCCACGGCATCGGTACATTTGTACCAATGGCCGAAAAAGCGGGCGTCAGACATTTTTCTGTTGCCTCAAGCTATGAAGCGTGGGAGGTAAGTGAAGCCTGCACGGAGGATAGTACCATCATGATTATGGGTATTCTGTATGATGATGACCTTGAGTGGGTGATTAATAACGATGTTGAATTTTTTGTGTTTGATATTCCTCGTCTGAAAATGGCTAAAGAGGTGGCTGAAATACTGGGTTCAAAAGCTATTATCCACCTCGAAGTGGAGACGGGTGGAAACCGGACGGGCCTGGACGAATCGGAACTGAAAACTGCGCTGGACTATTTGAAGGAGCATAGCGATCACCTGATATTTGAAGGGTTTTGTACTCATTTTGCCGGTATTGAATCTCTCTCAAATCAGTTTCGGATTCAGAAGCAGAAAGATAAATTTCAGGAGCTTTACGAAATAGTTGAACGTGAAGAGTTATCACCAAATTTGAGACACACGGCATGTTCAGCCGCAGCGCTCGCTTTTCCTGAAACGGTAATGGATCTTGTGCGAGTGGGAACGGCTCATTACGGTATGTGGCCCAGTCCGGATATTTATAACATGCATCTCCAACAGACCGGCAAATCCAGAGATGCTCCGCTAAAAAGGGTTTTAACCTGGAAGACGGATGTAATGCACATCAAAACAGTGAAGAAAGATCATTTCGTGGGGTATGGCACAAGTTTCCAGGCTCCCCGGGATATGTCAGTAGCTGTGCTGCCTCTCGGTTATAGCAATGGCTACCCACGAGCGCTGTCTAACAGGGGAGAGGTGCTTATCCGGGGTAAAAAAGCTCCGGTCGTCGGGCTTATAAATATGAATGTTTTCATGGTGGATGTAAGCCAAATCGACGATGTAGAAGTGGGTGAAGAAGCCGTTTTGATTGGCCGCCAGAATAAGCATGAAATAAGCATTCGCTCATTTTCAGAGGTTACAAATGCCATTAATAACGAACTGGTGAGCCGACTGCCCCAAGCTATTCCAAGGGTTGCGGTAAAATAACCGAAACAATTCTATTTTCTGAAAAGGCCGGGGTTCTTGTTGATGAATTTATTGATCCACCTATCGACAAAAAAGGACTGACCGGTTTTCAGATACCACCATCCCGAAAAGCTGATGATAAATGCGCCTACTGCATTTACAATCATATCCCACATGGTGTCGGTCAGGCCAGAGGGGTCGCCAAACATTGGTTTTTGCATCGTTGTCAGAAAAATCTGATCCATAAAAAATTCCAGAATCTCCCAGAATGTTCCGATGGATATGGCGAACAGGAATGCAAAGAAAGCGATGAATCCGGACGTTAATTTCAGCCGCACCCGGTCTGTTTCATTCAGAATATAAACCATCAAAAAACCAATAATCCCCATCAAAAGGCCAGCAGTAGTGTGCAGGGCAATATCCCACCACCAAAGCCTTTGGTAAAATTGCTGAACTTCCCCCAGGTAAAGAGCAGCGAACGAAAACGAAAGGGCGGATATGTGAAACTCTACAGGCACAATCACATTCAGTCGGTTCCGAAACAGAACAGGAGCCAACAGGGTGAAGATGATTAGCAGCACAAGGAAAAAAGAGAGCCACTGATGGTTGTAGAGCAGGTAAGCTCCTTCGAGCGTCATTACCAGTAGCAAGATGAGAACCAGTATGTTATGGAAACGGTTCTCCTCCGGCTGACCTGTTCCGGATGCAGAATGAGGAGCGCCGGTATCAGTCATTTTTAGCGATGATCCAGATGGCATGGATAATTCCGGGAATAAACCCAAGGATGGTCAGCAGTATATTCAGCCAGAATGCAGGCCTAATACCTACGGTTAAAAAAACTCCCAGCGGCGGCAAAATGATTGCAAATAGAATTCGGAGGATGCTCATAAGTGTTGTTTGTTGATGAAAGAAGTGTCGTACGGACTACAAATAACAATTTTTCTCAGACTTTACCTACCTCAGTTAATTTAGATTTTCATTGAATGCAGGCAGATTCGCTACGTTTTGTGCATCTTCACATCAAGCGGAGATATATTTAGCACTGTTGAAACATCGGAGCTGATTGTAAATCCATGCTTCCGAATCGCAATTCGGTAGCTGTTCATTACGTATGTCCTGATTAAGGCAAGTGTTTTCTCCTGGTCTTTAGCTTTGATCCAGATAAACATCTGCAGTTCTATAAAGCCTGGATCAAACCCTTTTATTTCTACGTAAGATTCAGGCGATTTCAAAACTTCTGCTACATTACAGGTTGTTTTCAGGAGCAGCTCCGCATCTGCGCCGGAATCATCTCCATAGTCGATTCCTTCCGTAAAAGAACCGCGGCGAAGTCCGTCTCGGGTATAGTTGTAAAGCGGTTTTGTAAAGAGCTGAGAGCTTGGTACAAATACATCACACTCTTCTGCCGTCCTCATATGTGTGTGCCGGAGCTCTATGCTTTCTGCCATTCCGACAATTCCCTCAGTTTCGATCAGATCGTCAGTTGTAACGGACGGTTAAATGCCAGGAAGAATCCTGTCAGGAAATTTTCTCCGATGACCTTGAAGGCAAAACCGAGCATTACTGCGGTCAATCCTCCACTGGCAACAAGGCTTGCTACAAGTGTATCGTAGCCAATGAGATTCAGAAATACGATAAAGCCAATCAGAACAAATATCCCATTTACCATCTTACTGAAAAAAGCGTGATACGTTTCCGGAAAGTTTCCCCGCCGGATAATTTTACTCATTAAATAGAGGAGTATAAATACAACCAGGCCCACAAAAAGACGGGGCAGAAAGTTGAAAAATTGTTCAACTTCAGCATTAATTGCGTTGAGCAGGGAATCAATCATCGAGATGAACCGAATGATTAGTGGGAGTGAAATCACAGATATTGTAGGTAAGTAGTATCTGAATGATGGCGCGAAATACCAATTCCGTTACAAGACACGATGATTAA
>Ga0307966_1000986_pt1 | contig 23207 bp, 17 predicted proteins | sample OrgLakmetagen646_FD_203141 | JGI IMG/M metagenome (GOLD analysis project Ga0307966, IMG submission 203141) | Saline water microbial communities from Organic Lake, Antarctica - #646 | ecosystem: Environmental > Aquatic > Non-marine Saline and Alkaline > Saline | place: Antarctica: Organic Lake... | reverse complement strand
ATGCAAGGTAACATTTTTTCTTATTCCTGCTTTGGCCACGGCTTGTTTCAAAACACTTTGTAGGCTTTTAGGCGAATAAGACCTACCTACCTTTTGCCCTTCAAATAACCAGTTCTCCGGACGATACGCTTTATAATACGCTCGTAAGGGGTCTAGCAGCTTTTGTGGTAAGGGCACAATCCGATCTTTGCGGCCTTTGGCTTGACTAATGGTTAGAATCCCCCTGCTTGAGTTTATATCTGTTAGCTTTAGTTGTAACAACTCACCGCTTCTCAGTCCACAGGCATAGACTAAACTTAGCATCATTCGATGTTTGATGTTCCCATGCGCATCTAAAATCGACTTTACTTCTTTTTTGCTTAATACTTTGGGTAGTTTTCGACTCCGCCGCGGCCGATGGAGGGTGTCGAGGTCGATGGCATAGCTTTCCATTTGTGCAAAAAATAACTTGATCGCATTCACGATCTGATTCTGATACGAAAAGGAGTAGCCGCGCTTGATAATATACTCATTATTAAATATAACAACATCCTCATTGGTGATTTGTCCAGCCTCCTTCTCTTCGAAAAAACATAAAAAGGTGCGAATGGCCTGAGTGTAGGTCTTGATCGTATTCCTGCTGTATCGTTTCGAACGCATCCAGGCGGTAAAGCGGTGGACTTTCTCTCGATCGATGTCACTTATTTTATTTCTTTCGGGCTTATGGTCTATTATTCCAGGCTTAGCCTTCAAGCGAGTTATTTCTACTATACCTGCACAATGCTTATATAGTCGTTCTTTGTTTTTCTCACTATGGGCCAAATAAAAGCAGCCTAAGGTGCGCGACCATCGCACCCCGGATAATCGCATCAGATGATTTTTCAGCGACCGGTGATAGGGAAAGCGCAATGCGATTTGCTTTCCGCCTTTATGCCGGACAATGTCGGTTTCAATGGGAGGTAATGTGGGTGCAGAATTTGTCATAAAATAATTAATCAATCAATAGAAGACTTCTAATATAAGGTTTTTTGGGATAATACCCAATTTTTAACGCTTTGGTTGAATGGTCACAGGTCACAGGTCACAGGTCAGAGGTCCAAGGTCACAGGTCACAGGTCAGAGGTCCAAGGTCACAGGTCACAGGTCAGAGGTCCAAGGTCACAGGTCACAGGTCAGAGGTCCAAGGTCACAGGTCACAGGTCACAGGTCAGAGGTCCAAGGTCACAGGTCACAGGTCAGAGGTCACAGGTCACAGGTCAGAGGTCCAAGGTCACAGGTCACAGGTCAGAGGTCACAGGTCACAGGTCAGAGGTCCAAGGTCCAAGGTCAGAGGTCCAAGGTCCAAGGTCACAGGTCACAGGTCAGAGGTCACAGGTCACAGGTCAGAGGTCCAAGGTCCAAGGTCAGAGGTCCAAGGTCCAAGGTCCAAGGTCACAGGTCACAGGTCAAAGGACGAGAGTGCTCACTTCTCCGGATGGGTGGTTGGGCGGTAACGGATATTTTGCGTAAGCGCTGAGAGGGGGTCATCCGGCTCCGCCGGATGAGATACCGGCGCCGCCGGTAGCCGAGCTCCCGACCATAGCGACCGCCCGAAGCGGCCTCAGCCGCAAGGGGGGTTACGCCCTAATCCATATTTTCCTTAAAAATATTGAGAAATAACGTCATAGAGTATGAAGATTCCGCTGAGAAAGAGTACAAAAAGGACCCATTGTCGAAATTGTTTGGTAGATAGCCGGCGGAGGATGCGGTAGCCAATGAGATTGCCGACGATGGCGCCGAGTCCCAGGGCAAGGGCATAAATCCATATTTGAGGACTGAGTACATCGAAATAGGAATAGCTGGCCATTTGAATGATACCCATGACGAATGAATTCGCGGTTTTTGTGCCGATCATGGCTTCTTTTTGAATGCCTGCATTGAGATAAAAGGGATTGAGTACGGGGCCCATCGCGCCGATGAGGGAGGAAATGAAGGAGATGATAAATCCCAGGGGGGCGAAATAGGGTATGCGCATTGGAAAGCTGCGTTCTTTTTTTCCCCAGCGATATTGCCAAAGGGTACTAATGAGAAAGAGGGCGGTGAGAATTCTCAGGCCGGGGAGCTGGAGACCGGCAAATAGAGCGACTCCACTGATGCTGCCTAATAGGGTGAAGGGAACATAATAAAGAACGACGCGCCATTGGATTTGAGACCAGTAGAGATAGAGACGCGAGGGGCGGCTGATCCAGGTACCTATATTGAGTATCTGAGGTGTACTGCCGGCACCGACGAAGGCATGACACAAGGGAATGAGGAGTAAACTGCCGCCACCCCCGCCTAAAGTGCTGAAAATAAAAGCTATAATCCCCAGTAGGAAGAGGGCGATGGTAACATTATCGATAGAAAAGGAATCGATTAAGCACACAGGAGCACCATGTCAGCAAATTCTAAGTTGAATGCGATATAGTCCTTGAGAATTTCTGCCTGTGGGAGGGGTTCTTCATAGCTCCAGGCCAAATCGCTGATGCCACTCCAGGACCAGGCATAGGCAGTGCCTTTTATTGGGCATTGTGTCCGTCCGCCGGGTTTTTCATGCATGCGGACATATACATCGCTTTTAGGAATGTAATACACTGTATCGTAGAGGGTTCGCCCGCGTTCATTGAGGATGATCGGGGCGTAGGTTTCTGCCATGAGCATATCCTCGATGCGAATGCGTATATGTTGTTGGCTTTTCCTCAGAATAGCGTAATGGTCGGGATCCTTGGGGTTTATCAGTCTCATTTTGATAGCTTTACCCTTGAAAGATAGACAATAATTTTGGCTCTGCACCCTGCGGAGAACGCTTTTTTATTTTTCCCGGTGTATTTTGTGTAGCACTCGTTTATTTCGCAGCGGGCAAACTGCTGAGTCGATCAGCTGCCTGTTGGAGGGTATCTGTTTTTTTTGCAAAGCAAATTCGGATGACGTGTTGCTCGGGTGGCTGGTCGTAAAATGCGGATATGGGAATGGTGGCTACGCCAATGTCCCGAGTGAGCCGGCGGGTAAATTCGACATCCGATTCTTTGCTGATGGCAGAATAATCATACAAGCTGAAATAAGTGCCGTGGCAGGGTAGCGGTCGCAAGGCTGAACGCTCTAGTGCATCGGCGAGCAGGTCGCGTTTCTCCTGATAAAAAGGAGCGAGTTGAGCGCGTGCGTTAGGTACTTTTTCAAGATACTTTAGGAGACCCACCTGGCTGGGATGATGGACAGAAAACACATTAAACTGATGTACTTTCTGATACTCTCGCATAAGTTCTTCCGCTCCTGCGATATAGCCCACTTTCCAACCGGTAATATGAAAGCTTTTCCCGAAGGAGTAGGTCGCTAAGGTGCGATCCCGTAGCCTGGCGCAAGCCAGAGCGCTGTGATGTTGTTGCCCATCGAATACGATTTGGTGATATACTTCGTCGCTCAAAATTACTGCTGAGCTATCTTCCACAATATCGGCGAGTCGCTGCCAGTCGGCGGGTTGCCAGAGCGTTCCGCCGGGATTGTGCGGAGTATTCACGATGACCATTCTCGTGCGAGAACTAAATTTGGATTGCAATTGATCCCAGGGTACGCTAAAGTCCGCCTGAAGTCGAATGGATACGGGTTCTGCCCCTGCCAATCGGATAGCTGGCTTATAGCAGTCATAGGCCGGATCAAAGACGATGACTTCGTCTCCCGGGTGAACTAGTGCTGAAATTGCTGTGAAAATCGCCTGAGTGGCACCTGCAGTTACGGTGAGGTTGTGTCCCGTTGTAAAGTTTGTACCATTTGCAGTGTTGAGCGCTTCGCATAAAAAGGCATTTAAGGGTGGCCAGCCACTCATGGGGGCGTATTGGTTGTGTCCCTGCTCCATGGCTTCCCGGGTAAATTGAAATATTCGCGGGTCGGGTGAAAAGCCGGGAAACCCCTGAGCGAGGTTAATCGCCCCGTGCTTTTGTGCCAGGGCTGTCATCACAGAAAAAATACTGGTTTCTATAGCCCCCAATTTGCTTTTGATCATGAGCCCATGGATTCATATACTTTATCAATAGCATCAGCCAGTTCTCGGTCTTTGTCTGTTACTTTATCACCTGCGTCATGAGTATTCAAGGCAAAGGAGACAGTGTTATAGACATTCGACCAATTGGGGTGATGTTGATGCGCTTCAGCTTCGAAAGCTACTCGCGTCATAAAGCTAAAGGCAGTTTTAAAATCAGAAAATGTAAATTCGGCGCGTAGCGCATTATCTTTTTCTTTCCACATAATTTATTGCTTTACTAATCTAATGTTCTGTGCGCTGAATTGTTGACTTTTGAAGTGGAAGATCCCTTAGCTTTTATGCATGGGAACTAAAGATATAAGCCTCCAATTACTAAACTGAGCGCGAACAAAAAGGTGCTCGTTGCACTGAGAATAATCGTGTTTACATTTGATTTTACCAGCTCCCGGGAATCGTAGTCTTTCACGACGCGATTATAAATGATGCCTCCGAAAATGAGCGTATATGCTGCAACGGCGAGGATCAGGTAATTTTGTCCGTCTAGCCAAAAAAAGATGCCGATATAAGAGGCCACAGCAGCAAGCAATATACCGAGGTAAATACCCACGCTTTTTTCCATGCCGTAGGTAACCACGAGGTGGTTTTTTCCCGTGGTAGCATCAGAAGCTGCATCCGGAAATTCGTTGATCAACAAGATATGTGCAGTGAGCAATCCCGCGGGCAAACCGATAAAAAAGGCCAACCCACTCAGTTCTTGTGCGAGCACGTAATGCGTTCCAAGGGTAACTAAACACCCAAAGGCCAAAGCGATGGTCAACTCGCCCAATCCTTTTCTAGCGACAAGACGGAGGGGAGGTGCCGTATAAAAATAACCGAGGGCGGCGCCCAATAAACCAATGGCTAGCGTTATCCAATCGGTCAAGTAGGTGAGGTAGAGGCCAATGGCGGTGGCACTAATCAGCAGGGCAACGGCCAGGCGCCAGGTACCCTGTAGATCGATGAGCCGCAGCTCTATAGCGCGACTACCTCCGGTAAACTGAGTAAAATAGCTATCATTGGCGGCGTCAGTTCCATCTTTTACATCGAAATAATCATTGAATACATTGCTGGCCAGGTGCAGTAAGGCCAGGCCGATCACCGTTAGTGTAAACCACCAGGGATTAAAAGCTTCTCCACCAATGGAGTAGTGATAAGCAAAAGCGCCGGCGACAAAGGCCGGGGCCAACACTGCTGACAAAAAGGGCATTCGGGTGATCGCCAGCACCTTGATGAGGTGGGTCGACCAATGAATGGGAACATCCACCTCCCGATCGAGCTCTTCAGTAACGCCACAGTAGCCTGTTTGTCCTTTGTCTTTTCCATCTTTGTAGGTGGGGGTAATGCGAATGCGAGCGGGAAATTTTTCGCCGGATTTTTTTAGAAAAATAGTTTCTGTGACGTATTCTCCGTTTTTCCCCGCTTCCTCTAACCAGGTGCCTACATTTTGAAGAACGATTTCGCCGGGGGAAAAGAGTGACACGCGTTTTGACCCGATGATTTCCTCTTTGGGATATTCAAACATTTCTTCTGCTCCGGAATTGAAGGTTTCTATGACTCCTTCCATATCACAGGTAATTACGCTTTTCATAGTTTGAGTTTTTTGAGTGGATAAATTAGGTTGCATATGCTATGATGGTTCGTGAAACAAGAAAGGCTGAGTCATTGCTCTCTCTATCCTTTCCTTCATGATTTCTTCATCCTCATTGTTCTTCGGTTTGATTCTATTTGAAGACCAGTCAATGTCGTAGTCTTCGACCCATTCCAAATGATGTTTGCATAATGTACGAATACTATCCACAATATAATGAATTTCTCTGTTGCTGAGGGTAGGGTGAATGGACATTCTTATCCATCCGGGTTTGGAGGAGCAATTGCCACTGCTGATTAAATCGGTGATATCGTGGGAGGTTAGGGGATCAACTTCGAGCAGGAAGTGACCGTAAGTTCCTGCACAAGAGCACCCTCCTCGCGTTTGAATGCCGAATTTATCATTGAGAAGCTTAACCCCGAGCAGGTAGTGAAGTTCGTCAATATAGAAGGAAATGACACCGAGCCGATGGCGGTGTTGTTCGGCGAGAATATGCAGGTTGGGAAGGTCGCTGAGACCCGCCCATAGGATATCTAGTTGTTCTTTTTCACGTTGTAGAATATTGTCAACGCCCATTTGATCCTTGAGTTGCATGCACATTGCGGCTTTTATGGTTTGAAGGAAAGCTGGGGTCCCCCCATCTTCTCTGGCTTCAATATCATCTACATATTTGTGCTCTCCCCAGGGGTTTGTCCAATCAACTGTTCCTCCCCCGGGATGATCTGGAATGGAATTGTGGTAGAGGTTTTTGTTAAATAGGAGGAGCCCGGAGCTGCCGGGACCACCTAAAAATTTATGTGGAGAAAAATATATCGCATCGAGATCGGCACCTTCGGGCCCGGGATGCATATTGATATCCACATAAGGCCCCGAGCAGGCGAAATCGACAAAGCAGGCCCCTCCATGTCGATGCATGATCTGGGCGATTTTTTCGTAGGGAGTCATAATGCCCGTAACATTCGAACAAGAAGTTACCGCGGCAATTTTGCGCTTTCGGTGAGAGTATTTTTTCACTGTTTTTTCAAAAGTGTCCAGATCTACCAATCCTTCAGTATCGGGCGGCACGACGACGACATCAGCGGTAGTCTCCAACCAGCTGGTTTGGTTGGAGTGATGCTCCATATGGGTGACAAATACGACGGGGCGATCTACTTCATCAATGTGTATTTGGTCTCGAAAGGATTCGTGAATTTTCATGCCTAGAATACGCTGGAACTTGTTGATTACTCCGGTCATACCTGATCCCGAAGCGATGAGTACATCTGTGGCGTGAGCTCCTACGTGATCTTTAATAATGGACTGAGCTTTGTGGTAAGCATAGGTGGTTGACATCCCGGTGTGATTGGTATCTGTATGCGTGTTGGCGATCCAGGGCATGATAAGGTCTTTAAGAGCTTGCTCTATGGGATCGTAATTTCTTCCGCTGGCAGTCCAATCCGCATACACCAGGGGAATGTTTTTGTGATAGGGTGTGGGAATCTGCTGCTCGACTCCAATAATGTGTTGTCGGAAGACTGAAAAGTAACTTTCCAGAGACGGTTTTGAGTCCATAAAATATGCTTATAACTTCTACTATAAAGATAACAAAGAGAATTTATTATCCGCCTTTTTCGCTACCGGCTTCTGATTTTAGACTTACAAGTACTTTATCGATACTGTGCTCGTCTATATCGACGATTTCAATGCGTGCACTCAAGTGTGAGAAGTGATCCCCTAATTCCGGGCGCTTTTGAATGTGAGACAGGACAAATCCCCCGACAGAGGAGTAATCGATAGCATTAAAATCAATGACCAGTTCGGGAATGAGTCCTTCCAAGACTTCAACGGGGGCCCGTCCACTCACCAGGAAAGTACCATCGGCGCGTTGAAAGACGGGTGGTTCATACGGCGATCCGTCGTTCGGGAGTCGCCCCATAATGTTTTCCATAATATCAGTCAAGGTAATAATGCCCTCAAAGGCTCCATTTTTACTCGCTACCAGACAAAAATTAACTCCGCTTTCTCTCATCAAAGAAAGCACATTGCTGGCGTCCTCATCACTGTTTACGAACAGAGGGTTATCAATGAGCAGATTGCGGAGTGAGACTTCTTTACTTTGGTTGAATGCCTGATAGTAGGACCTGAGAGATATGACGCCTTGAATGTGTTGAAGGGAGTCCCGAGCACAGATAACTTTACTGTGAGTAAAAGCTTGAATGTCATTGTGAATATTCTCTGGTGACTGCAGAGTGTTGACCCATTCTACGTTTTCTTTATGAGTCATGAGGTGACGCGCTTTTTTATCAGAAAAGTAGAACACCTTTTCATGAAGGGTTCGTTGTTCTCTGGCAATCACCCCTTTCTTAGACGCCACTTTCACCATATGTCGGAGTTCGGTGCTACTTATTATATCTTCCCTGGCTCGCCAACCGAGTAGTCGAGTGATGCTACTCGTACTGAAGGACAAAATTCTGATAAAGGGGTAAAACAAAATGCTAAAACCTGAGATAATCGGTGCTACGGCACAAGCAATGCGCTCTGGCTTAGACAAGGCTGCCGTTTTAGGAACGAGTTCTCCCAATACAATAGTGAAGTAGGTAATGATGAATATTGTTAGCCCCATGGCCAAAGGCTGAGCAAGATCGGGATTCAAGTCTAAAGATACGAACAAGGGTTGTAAATACGCTGAAAATTGCGACCCCCCAAATAGCCCCATGATTAAAGTAACAAGGGTAATGCCCACCTGAATGGAAGAGAGAAACTTATCGGGGTCATCAGTCAGCTTGATAGCAATGTCGGCGCCGGTGGTGTTCTGATCTTTGAGATATTCCAGGCGACCAGCTCTCGCGGAGACGAGGGCTATTTCTGCCAGAGCAAAAAATCCATTGATCGCGATGAGAACCAGTAAAATTATTACATCCCAAACCACAGGCTATAAATTTTATTGAAGATACCACTTACATACAAGGTAGAGATAATTGGCTATATTTTATGATATGCATCTACGAGAGATTGCACTGCCCGATAGGAGTAGGTTTGAAAATCTATTGTTTTTTCCGGAGTATACCAATCATTTTCTGTCAAAATATACCCGAGTTGCTTCAGTTGCCAGGGTAGGTTACCTACTGAAGGCACTCTGATGGGGATTTGAAAGGGAGCGGCTTGAAATATAACGCCGCTATTGAGATGTTGAGGCCTGGGAAGTAAGAGTCGTTGTGCATGAGATAACCAACTACTCATTTCATCGACACTGAGGTCTCCGGCATTGAGTTTTACCCGAGAATCCAACCATCGAAGTTGTATCTCATTGGCGATCAATTGCGGGTGATTCCAGAGTCCTGGAGCAGGGTGACGTTGTATCAGGTGGGGATATCGATGAATATATAAGCGATCCCACTGCCCACGACTATCGAGATAGTATTTTCTCATCAAATACCGATCGCCCCATGTTCGAATTCGTCCAATGCTAATCCAGCTGCGAGTTCCCGAAGACCAGGGTAGGGATATCGGTGGGTCCAGATTGTGGGGCATAATGTGATGGGGGCAGAGATGGTGTTGGCAGTTCAGAACGCCTGGGTACACTGTTTTAATAAGTTCCATAGAAGGCTTCCCCAAATGAAAAATATGCGCCATAAACTCAAGAACGGGTGTATAAAAGGCCCTTCCTTTCTCAATATCATTCCAGTGAGGTTGAAGGTTGTGAAGGCTGAGAGAAATAGGGTTGCGACCCCGGTAAAAATCCAGTGCCTGAAATAGCTGCTGCTTGCCTTTCTTCAAATGAAAATATGCCTCCGGCCAGTGCATATGAATGGGGGCACCAGCGGGGATTTTCAATTTTATAAAGTCACCTTGAGCGAAAATCACGTTGATTCCTTTGTCGAGCAAGGCCGATTGAAGGGAATATAAATACCTGTTGGGAAATATCCCGGCCCAATACACTTTCATCGCAGTAACTCTTGGAGTCGGTGAAATAATATTTCACTTTGTTCTCTCCACCGATATTCAGGTGACAAGACAAAGTTTTTCTTTTTTCGAAGGGCCCGAAGGTATCGCAGTGTTCGGTAAGGAGCGAGTATTTGGCCTTTTTTTTGAGAAACCCATTCGGATTTGTCGAGTGGAACTCTGATCGTGGGAATGGTCTCTATATTCAGCGATTGCCTCCAGTCCTCCCATTTGAAGTCTCCGGTTTCTCTTTCTGATGGCCGTTGCAAGTAGAATTGAATGCGCATCCAGGGGATGCGGAGACAATCGGCGAGGATGGCTCCGTGCAGAGACTCTGCCAAAATTAAGCGGCTTCGGGCAATATGCTGCAAAGCCGAGGGAATTGAGCCGTAATTATCACTGTATAACACGGAGTACCCATAGAGGGCTCTAATCCAGGAGTAGTAGGCTAAATGACTGGACCGAAAATAAGGAATGAGTGTGCACTCATGATGAACTGGCATCTGACGCAATGTCTGGTATTCAGGTGTAAATTGCAAGGCATAGGCCCCATCAATGACTGATGCTGAAGACTCCAGGCCCAATGCGCGGGAGGATAAGGGACCGCGAAGCGCGCGAATATCGAGAGGAGGGTGCGAGCCGCTTAGCGGCGAGACCCCACTGCGGCAACCGGCACCGAAAACCACAGCCGGCCGATCTGAAGGGAGATGTCGGAAATGGTCGGGGTGCAGCACACTGCCGATTCCAATAAAGGTGCCGTCTTGCTCAAGAAAAGAGGGGGTAAGCAGCCGGGGCCAGAGCCAATGGTTGAGATCATCCCCCAAATTTCCACGAGGGGCCTGATAGGCATATATTTTCATTGGGTATAGGCTTTGATCTGATCATTTAGTGCTTTGGCATAATCACTGTGACTGAGAACGGGCTCTTGCGATAAGGCCAATAATTTTGGGTTGTCAGCTTCCACTTTTACAGGTACTCCACATGCACGTGCTTCCATAACGGCACGTTCACCACCCCCTTGTAGTTCAGCGGGAATATACACTTGGGCGGAAGAAAGGATGATTTTTCTCAAATCCTCAGGAGTCTGGTAGCCCATGACCTCTACCCCGGCGCGCTCAAGTTGGGTTTTTATATCCTTTCCCCTTGGAGTGTTCACCTCTCCGACCACGAGTTTTCGACCCGGTTGGTTAGCCAGACGCTCCCAACGCTTGTAGGGTTGTAATGCGCCTATACCTAAAACATCCCATCGCAAGGCTCTGGTTCCGGGTCGGTAAATATCCGTATGCACTCCAAATGCCCGGGAGGTAGAGGGAAAGTGAGCGGCCCATTTTTCGTACCAGGAGGTTTCGTAAAAAATGTGCTGGTAGGTCTGCACACTCTTATTAGAATAAGGTGGCAGGCTTCCGGATAAAACGAGGAAAAGGGGAGATCGAATGAAATGCTGCCATCGCTGAATGCGTTGGTCGACAATCCAATCCCAATTGCTCTTGACCAATATTGCATCGTACTTTTTTAACACTTTCCAATCCTCTGACTGAGCGGCATTAATGAAATCTATCCTCATTTTTGTGGACAGGATTTGCAATGCACCAGTAAAACCATCCTTCCAATACGTGTATTTGGCTGTTGATTTTGGAATGTAGTAGTACACTCCTATTCGGGAATTACTTTTTATAGAAGACTCCGACGGGAGCGAATGAAAGAAAGGAGGTGATTTACTAATTCCATTTTTCATATGCTCTGTCTAAGGTCTCAGGTACAATAGAGATCCGTTCACTTCGCCTCCTGTTCCGGAAAATAGTTGTCCGTTTTCATCGAACAGTTGCAATTTATAAAAGTATAGGCCATCGGGCAATCCAGGAGGAAGATCTCCTAATGAAATGCGGTGATCGCCTACCAAAAGAGGCTGAGCGTTTTCCATTTCATGAACAATGCGGCCAGCGCGGCTCATGATAGTCATAGCCCACCGACTCGGACCGGTGGGACCGATCAGATCATAATGGAGGAAAATAGGTCCCGTTGTAGGATTGGGACTGAGGTTGGCATAAACAATTTCTTGCTCATCAATGCGCTGAAATTCAATACTGTATTGAACTTCATCAAGCGTGCTGCCGCCAATCGGCCGGTAGGTTACCTCTAAGCGATAAATACCTGTGGAACGTAGGTCCAACTCCTCGATCCATTGTCCTCGTATCAACTTGTCGTTCTGAAAAGATTGAAAATCGACGGAGTCGGTGAATTCATACAAACTCCCGTCGGGTTGGGTAATGCTATACTCCAATTGCTGAATTTCTATGGGGAGCTGTCCATTGATTTTTTTGACTTCCATGGACAGTTTTGGATATCGGCTGACTACTGCTCGATGATTAATGACTCGTCCATCGATTTGAACTTGCAAAATCGGGCTGGCGGTCTCCCGCACGACCTCGAAATTGAAAGCTAAAGTATTATTCGTGTATCGCTGTTCCTCGATTTCTTGTAGAGGGTTGATTTGAGCCGTAAGGTTCAACTTTCCCGAAGGCCAATCCAAAGTCGAAAGGGATACCTCAATGAGAAAAAGGCTATCCGACCAAATGGCCATCACAGTATCCTGATAGGCAGTTTGCCCTCCTTTGCTAATACTAATAGCTATAGGTATAGAGTCTGTATCCGGTCGGTGACTCACATGCCGAATGGCAGATTTCCACTCGAATAGATTGCCGTAATAGAAAGTATCTCTTGGCGCTTTTACTTGATTGGGAGTCCAAAATAAATCGGTAAGCTCGGTTTGAAACAGCCGAATGTGTTGAAAGTCTGGCGCAATGCGCGATTCAAAATTCATTAGTCGGGTCAGTAAATTTAGGTTGTCAACACCTTCCGGGCGTATCCAAAGCAGAGAATCGGATGTAGAGTGAGTAAACTGATTCTGTCCTGCACCATCTAAAGCATCGACGACGACGGAATCGCTGGACTGCTCCTGGATGTAAGAAAGCGAAAACAATAGACTATCTTCTCTTAGAGGAATCTCAGGGCTTAGAAAAAATCCCTCCGGAAGCCTTCTACCGATTGTTTCAGAATTGACAACTACATCCTCAGTAGAGAATAAAAAGTCCTCCTGCAGTCGATCATAACCCGAAGGAGTGTTTTTATAAAAGAAGTTATATACCTGGCGCTCTTCATTCATCAAGTTTTGCAAACTAGTCGCACCTCTTCTTTCCAATGCTTCAATTAAACTCGTGCCTAAATCTGTAGTGTCTTCTGCCCATTCATCGATTTGTAATGCACTGCCCATTAGCTCTGAATCGAAAATCGTGAATACAAAAACATGACTGTGTTGAGGAATAATACTATCTAAAAAGTAGATGGCATCAGCTCGACTTTCCTGAGTATCCGTTCGATAAACAAACGCCCGAGTCGTTTGATTGTCATTGACAGAGCCGTAGAGTCCACTACCGGAATTGGGTTGAAGCGTGAAAATAATAGTATCAATCACACAAATGCCAATACCTTCATCCACTAAATCCCAGGCTCGATTGACGGAACCTACATTGATTCCATTGGCTACAAAATTCGGCGTTTGAGCCCCACCCTTCACTCGGTTTTGTATCGTAATGTTGAGCGCCTCCTTGGGCAGCTCTAATCGATAACGCGAGTGATTGAGGAAAAGGCTGTCGCTTTCCAGCCATTGCCCAATATGGCTCTGATTCCAGCCCTCTTTTCCAGGCAAATGAACGAAAGACGCTCCCGACCAAACGGTATCCTTTACCCCCTGTGTAGGCAATGCGGCTCTCCAGTAGTACACTTTTTCTTCCTCGAGTCTTGAGTCTACATCCCACGCTATCTCTCCCCCAGAAGCTGAAGTCGTGTAGGATCGAAGAAAGGGACTGGAAAAACTGGATACTGTATCCAACTCAAAAATATAGGAGGAGCGATCTGCCATTGGGTTACTGGTGTGGGCTACTAAACAGATGCTGTCGGAGGGAATAATACTGTAATCATAAGGCCATGCTAACTCTACGCCATTGGCAAAGACAAAAAAGGAAAACCCCTCTTCACCACTGGTTTGAAGCTGATTATTATTCCGGGCAGCCAAAGTAGGAAACTCCTCAATCATTTCCTCTGGATCAATCTGAGCTGAAAAGGTATTCAATCCGCCCCAGCTTTCATTCCCCACCTCCCATCGAGTGGAAAGGGACTGACGATGTCCAGGCGTCGCGATGCGGAGTCGCTGAGTTTGGACCTGAACACCATCGGGGCCCTCCCTCCAAAGATCAATAGTGACAGAGTCCGCACTTCTTTGACCTAAATTGACAAGATCAACGGTGATGGTAAGACTATCGGCTCCGATATTCAAAGGCTGCGGACTGATCTCAATACTCTCATTGTCAAAGGTATAATCAGGTCCCTGAGAACTATATAAACGCAGCGCCGGATCTCCATAATACATGAGTTGTTGGACGTGTCGGGGATCACTGTCCTGTCGATGAACCAGCGCTCGCCGAAATAACTCCCCCACTGTTTCATTGTGGGCACTTTCCCCCATCTCGGAATAAAAATTGCGAGCAAATAAATAGAGTCGCGTGACTTCGCCTGGACCACTGGAGGCTATGGATCCGATAAATCCGCCCCCTTCAAAAGAGCTATATATTTCTCCTACACTCAGCTGGGAGGTATTGATGTTGCCACCGTAACAGCCCAGGGCCAATAAAAAAGGATGTCGGGGCCGATTGTCGTATTTTGATTCAATATTTATATCAAAACCCAGGCTATTCGTAGCAGAATGACCAAAAAAGGTCACTAAACTCACGCCCTCGTTGATCTCATCGTAAATTACATCAGTGAGAGGACGCTCGGTAGATGAGCTACTGCCCCGAAGAAAACTTTGCAATTGGGGATCCCAGGTCGACCCCTGCAACCGGCCCGCCATGATCTCCATGTAATTTTCTACTAGTGGTTGAATCTCTCCGCCACCGACTAAGTGCATGACTTTTTTGCGCCAAAATGAGTTTTCTACTGTCGGAAGATCTCGCTCCTGCTCTTGCAACTGTACCTTTTCCAAATAGCTTCGAATATCATCTGCAGACTCGGCCGATAAACGACCCACGGGAAAAGCTGGGGCGGACTGCCCCCGCTCCGCAAGCAGCAAATTATCGGAACTCGGATACCCATAAGTGGGAACGCTAAAACCCCGATGATCATCCGTGGAGAGCTGCTCAGCTGCCCGTATATACCGATATTCACGCCCTTTCCCAATGATAAAAACCGAAGGAGAATTGGGGTTGTGATCTCGTAACCAGGAGGAAAAATTTCGCACGGCTATTGGATGTCGCTGCACTCCATAGCCATAGGCTTCATAGAGGGACTCTACTTCAATAACAGCCACGGAGTACCCGCCCCCGTTCTCACTCCTTCTATAGTCAGCGTATTCTTGTATGGCTTCACTTTCACTCCCCCCATCTAAACGCTGCCCACATAGAATGATGTAGTTGGCCGTCATCCACTGATCTCGCTCGGGCATGGATACCAGTTCCGGAGGCGGCAAAGTATCAATGGCATCAGATTTGATATATTTAAAATTATGGGTGCCCGGAGAGTTGGACAACCACCATTCTCCCTCCAGCTCAGGAGAAAACACATACCTCACTTCATGCTCCAGGTCGTAATAAATGACTTCTTCGGTCGGTGCATTTTCAAAGGAAATAACCACCTCTCCCGTATCTAGGAAACCCTTTACCTGCCCTTCCGTTGGCTCAAACGCCGCCGCATAGCTTAAGGTGCGAAGGGCCAAATAAAAGCGATCCCGGCTTCCATTCATCCCTTCAAAAGTAGAGGTAAAGGCATTTTCCATTATGGTTGGTTCTAATTCTACTTCGACCTGCTCCAAACCAAAGGAGGACCTGCTCTCTCGCCACACTTCCTCATCGTTGATTCGCCATTGAAAGTCGTGAGGATCATAATCCCCTAAGTACCTCAAGCTCAATTGCCCGCCCATTCCCGCATCGTAAAGAAACTTGGGGGTTATCGTCTCTGTGAAAGACTGGGTCAGTTCAGAAGCAAACCCCTCACCGCGTTGAAACTCAGAATAATACAGATTGGCTCCACTCAACTTAAAATATGGCTTGGCCCATTGATCGTTAAATATCCGGCTCTCCTCTCGTTGGTAATACGGGCGACGCTCCGCTTGGGTTGGCGCAGTGACTCCTTCCACATTCGTCCATCTCGACGCCGGACGCTCTGATGACCAGCTCAAATAGTAACTCGCAGTATCTGTAAACATATTATACGCCGGGTTCAAAACGTCCTCAGCTCCCCCCTGGAATAAAAACGAATCCAAGCCCGACCGCTGCTGATTGGCTGTGAATTCCAAAAAATATGCCCCCTCTTCCTCATTCACATACAGTGGCTGCTGCTTTCCTTCCCGCCACAGCACCCAGTCATCAGCTGAAATATCCTCCACGGGCAGTCCGGCGCTTTTTAGCCCTGCCTCAGTAAGTCTATACACTCCGTCCTCACTTATGGCGATGCGGTAGTAAACGCCCTCATCTTGCCACCAATCATCTCCATAGCCCGACACTTGCGCTGCCAAATCACCAGCGAACATCAATAACATCGAACAAATAAAGTATTTAACCATACGAACCACTTGATTTACAACTAATATACAGCCTTTCTTCTTACAATTGAAAGCCTTTCACAGATCAAACACTATTCCTGTCTCTCACTTGCTTTTTTTGGGCGGTCCGCCGGCGAAAAAGGCCTCATCGCACTCACCACCGCCTTTTCGCCGCCGGCGCTATGTCCGGGGCTGTCGGTCCCCAACTGATTGGGGACGCCCTTCGGGCCCCAAGCCTGCGTGCTGCCCTCCGTCCTACTCGGGCAGCACTTGGCCTCCCAGCGCTACCGCAATGCAGACGCACTATTTTCGTCTCAGACTGACCGCTACGGGATAGTGATCTGAAAAGGGCACTTCACCCACTTGATAGTGTTGCGTCTCCCAGCTCTCATCGTGAAAGATGTGGTCAATGCGCAATAGAGGCAAATTGCCGGCGTAAGTAGAACTCACACCCAAACCTTTTTGAACAAAACTATCCATGAGTTTCCGGTTAACCTTTTGATAAACAAATGATTGCGGTCCTTCATTAAAATCTCCCGCTACAATGGTTGGGTAAGGACTCTGGTCTATATGCTCGAGCACATCCAATATCTGATCTCCTCGCATTTGAGAAGCCTGTACGAATCGACCTAAAATCTGCTTGGATTTCTCTATATTTTCCCCCTTGCGAATTTCATTTTCCTGCAAAAAAGGCTGAGTCATATCGCTGACTTGGTTTGATTGCAAATGCACGTTGTAGACGCGGATTACATCGCCCTTTTCCCGCTCTATGTCAGCATATATTACTCCATTCACTGTGTTCCCAAGGTCTATGCAGCCCGAGTTGATAATGCGATAGCGACTGTGAATAGAAGGGCCCCGTGCACGGCATTGATGAAAAAAAGTCAAATTGTCCAGGCCAGATAACTCTACTGAAGTCCCTTTGGGGTTTTCCTGAACACACAAGATATCCAAACGAGGGTAAGTCTTTATAAATTGATTCCAATCCTTAATCGCATCTCCCCAGCGTCCCGACTTTTTTAGAGGTTGAATGTCGTAATTGTGATGAAGGTTATAGCTGATCAGGACCCAATCACTTTTTTGCTGCTCGTAATAGCTGTTGTTGAATTGAATATGATTATTTATCCAGGGCCATCCCACAATTAAAGTTACTGAAGACAGTAAAAAGTATTTTTTGAACCGCAAAACCCAATACAGAAGGAAAAAAAAGTGAAACCCAATGAGGTAAGGAAATACAATACCTAAGAGGGGTAAAAAAGCATGATGAGATGGATGGAAATACACCGAAAAATAGGAGGCAAAAGTGACCAAACTCAAAGCCGCGTTGATCACAATTAAAATGAAGTGGACCGGTTTCAAACTGACTTATTTTTTAGAAGCCTGATATAAAAACTCCCTCTCTTCCTCAGTCAGACTTTCATATCCTTGTTGGGAAATCTTATCTAATATCTCATCGATCTTATCCTGAACATCGGATTGCCGCGGAGGAGAATCATTGGCCGGCTTTCCTCTCATTTCGAAAACCCGAGCGGACTTTCGCTTCTGCTGTCGATTGGAGAAAAGTTGGCTAAGGGTATGCTGCAATCGAATAACTGGTTTCCCAATCTCTGCACCCGCACGTAGACTATAAATATAAAACCACCCCATAGCAGCACCTCCTAAATGTGCTACGTGTCCACCAACATTAGTGGAGCCGGCCAGGCGGAAAATATCCATTAACAAAACAGCTAAGACGATGTATTTCAGTTTGACGCTACCTATGAGAATTAAGCGCATCATGTAGTCTGGAGCAATGACGCCTGCAGCTAATACGATAGCCATTGTGGCGCCTGAAGCTCCAATAGCATAACTGGTACCCGGGATATATCCAATCATGCTGGACGATAAGACGAAAATCAAACCACCAAATAATCCCCCATAAAGGTAAATAGGCAACATGTGATGGTCGCCGATCAAGTCTCCAACGATGCGGCCAAACCAGTACAAAAATAACATGTTCCACAATATGTGCCAAAAACCATCGTGCACGAACATATGGGTAATCCAGGCCCAGGGATGCGTCAGATTATGCATCCAGTGGTTCGATAGTGCGAAGGTGTTTCGAATATCGCTGTAGAGTCCCGGTGCCGTCCCATGTAAAAAAACATACAACAAGTTGAGTGCGATGTAGACGAATAGGTTGATGAAAATCAATCGGGTAATGGTATTCCCCTTTTGAAATTCAGTGCGCATATCTTGTATGATTGATTGAAACATGATTCTTATTTATTCTAGAACACCAAATCAAGGTCGAAAAGTTTTCAGGAATATAGATTTCCGTCACTTTTCCAGTAAATCAGCGTGAGAAAGCCAAAAAGGGCGCCCCCGACATGAGCAAAGTGAGCAATTCCAGATCCTATATTGGCCACGCCTAAAAATAGCTCAATAGCACCAAAAATAAGCACAAAATATTTAGCCTTCATAGGAATGGGGGGAATGAGTAACATTATTCTGGATTCTGGAAACATGTAGCCGAATCCGGCCAGCAACCCAAATACAGCCCCACTCGCACCTAACATGGGAATGTTTTCCGCATATCCGGGCTCACCCAGGTAATTTAACTCTATGTATTTGACCAATAAGTACAGTGCCAATGCACCCAAACCCGTGATAAAGTAAAATTTCAAAAATTTCACGCGACCCCAGACGGACTCTAAGGCACTGCCAAACATGTACAAAGCGAACATATTAAAAAACAAATGTCCGATGCTGGCGTGCATAAACATATGCGTGATGATTTGATAAGGTCTAAAGAAGGGAGAGTCGGGGTAAAACATGGCTAAGCTCAGCCGCCTCCAGTCTCCCAGATTAAAATTATCTCCCATCACGAGAGAAGCATAATCATCGGGTCCTTGTCCCAATAAGAAAATGGTGCCAAAGTACATGGCAACATTGATGAGAATTAAGTGCTTGACTGTTTCTGTTATTCTTAGCATCTATTGTTTCTTACTGAATTTCTTTTGTAAATCCTTTAAGCTGTAGGTGATAAAACAGGGTCTGCCACCCGGGGAAAAGGCCGGCTCATTGCAGGCGAATAACTGAGCGATGAGATGGTCGATCTCATCCGGCTCTAATTCTTTCCCCTTTTTTATGCTGGATGTTCGAGCCAACATTTGAGCAACATTTTTATCGATAGATAGTTGGCTATCTCTGTCATTTTTGTAATCGTCCAATAGCTGGAGTAATATTTGTTCTCCATCGGAATTAAGGAGTCCGAGAGAGGGCATTCCTTGCAAAATGAAGGTGTTATTCCCAAAAGGTTGGATATCAAAACCGAGCGATTGTAAAGTGGGGAGCATTTCCTCGAATAGTTCAGCATCGGCTGCGGAAAACTCTACGGTATTGGGGTAGAGTTGGGTTTGGGTGTGCACCTGTTTTTGTTCTAAAATGCTCAGATATTTTTCGTAAAGTATGCGCTCGTGGGCCAGGGACTGATCGATAATGAGAAATCCGGACCGAATGGGACTGATGAGATAAGATTGGTGAATTTGATACGGTGCTGATGTCGTTGGCCCCGAAAATAACCGTTCCTCTTCCCCTTCTTCGGGCTTGATCTTACTGCCGAGAATAAGCTCATCGTCACTCCCGCCACTTTTTTCGGAAGACCTTAAACCACTGAGAAAGCTCGCCCAGTCATCAGAACCCGACGGCGAAGCCTGTCCTCCTCCCCATTGACTTGGTGATCCCCCGGATTTTTGTGTGTTCGATGATTGAAAAAACCTGTTGTCGGCTTCAAAGTCCAGACTTGGAGTCACTTGGAACTTACCTAAAGCATGTCGCACAGCAACTCGTAAATAATTGTAAAGCGCTCGTTGATCTTCAAACTTGACTTCTTGTTTGGTAGGATGCACATTTACGTCGATCTGCGCCGGATCCATTTCAAAGTAGATGGCATAGACGGGCTTGTGATCCTTAGGAATAAGTCCTTCAAAAGCCGAGTTGAGTGCGTGGTAAAAATACCCGCTTTTGAAAAAGCGCCGATTGACAAAAAAGTATTGTTCTCCCGGCCTTTTCCGACTTTTTTCTGGCTTTCCCACAAAGCCTTTGATGGAAATCTTATCTGTTGACTCTTCTACTGGAATCAGATACTCTGACCACTGCTTGCCCAAAACGCCAACTATGCGAGGTTTAAGTCCTTGACTGGGAAGTTGGAATATCGCTTTTCCGTTGTGCGTAAAACTAAAGCTGACCTCCGGATAGGCCATGGCAACGCGCCGAAACTCTTCCTGAATGTGCTTGAGTTCTACGGGGTCGCTTTTCAGAAATTTTCGTCGGGCGGGCACATTGAAAAATAAATTTTTGACGGTGATACTCGTACCGGGGTTCAACGCACATTCACTTTGCGTAATGAGCGCTGAGCCTTCCATGACGAGATGTGTCGCGGCATCCTGTTCTCGAGTTCTGGTCTTGAGCTCCACTTGAGCTACAGCAGCAATAGAAGCTAAGGCCTCTCCACGGAAGCCCATGGTCCGAATTTCAAATAAATCATCCGAGTTGCGAATTTTTGATGTGGCATGACGCTCAAAACACAAGCGAGCGTCTTCGGAATCCATTCCCGTGCCATCGTCGATGACCTGGATGCTGCTTTTTCCCGAATTTTTTACAATGAGTTCGATTTGAGTAGCCTCCGCATCAATAGCGTTTTCCAGTAATTCTTTCACGATAGACGCTGGCCGCTGGATAACCTCTCCGGCGGCAATCTGGTTTGCAATAGCATCGGGTAACAACTCTATCATTACTCTATGGCTGATTCTATAGCAGGTAAAAACTGAATGAATAAAAAGTATGTCAAACCCACCAAAAGGGCTAAGATAACTAAAATGCGAATATTGCTTATTCGGTTAGAATGCCGGCTAATATTTCTATGTTTTTGATAGCGACTCTTGTAAGAAGACGCGATTCTGGACTTGGATGCTTGAACATCGTGAGCCTTTTCACTCTTAGCCGCTTTCACTCGTTTCTCTAACTCCTCCTTATCGGGATCGTAGTGCTGAGGAATATATTGAAAGCGCAGATGACCCGGTGTGCGAAATAAGTTGATCCGAAACATTTTTCATCATTTGATAAAGCCGAAAGATACGGATTCTCACAAGGTCTCGCAAGACCTTCCCACCTTCTCCAATCTCATTAGCTATAATGGGTCGTGATTTTACTCTTTTCAACGCCCTTTTTCTCATCCTATTCATCCTATACATCTTAATTCCGATGATTGGGCCGGTGCGCTGGGCGCCCGGTTCTTGGCGCTTTTTTTCTTGAGCTATTGTTTTTGCATTCGCGCGCGCCCTATCCCTAAAGGGGAGCCAGCGCGCTACCGCGGATATTATCAAATATTGTATCATTCCGCACCAAGTTGCCGCTGATGACGGTTATGTGTGCGATTCATTTGATATTTGTAGAGACGCAAAATTTTGCGTCTCTACCATGAAAATACAAACTACCATTAGCAATATTATTCTAACCGTTCCCTCTCAACATCACCGTCTCTAAATCATGGCCATCATTGAATCAAATCAATAAGTGGTTCAGACAATTGGCCCACGAGAAAAGCAACCCGGTTCTTGCCGCTCTTTTCTTGGGTGTTTTATTATTGCCTGCACGGTACAGAAAAGGAACCCGGACCCATCACCAGGGATAGCGGCGCGCTGAGCGGTCATTTGCGTGCCGTTAGGTACGCAAAATCGGTAGAAACATGAACCCGAAAATATTGGCGTGCCGTAGGTACGCGACGTGATTGATCAATTTCAAATAAGGTTAGTTAAAATAAAAAGTACCGCCTGGCGGTATTTCGAATCGCCTACGGCGCTTCTCAACATGCAGCGGTAAAAAGCGACCGCGGTTTTGCTATTGCAAAAATCACCTTTGATGAGTCCTTGATTTTTGTTTGCTTTTTGATCAAGCCAGAAGCAAGAAAAAAAAATAAACCTACCGACTTCCCAATGCTGGAGAGCGAGGAAACAGTAAACCCCGCAATCGATAGGTAGGAGGAATAAAGCGGTTGGAATCGTCCCTAATCCTATCCATCCCCTTCTCCAATAAATTCTAATTCAGATCAATCATAAAAACTCATCTTACTTCCAACTAAGAATAAAAACTTCATTCTTTCAGCTTATTTTAAAAAAATACCCCCTTTTTTACCAATTAAAATGTTAAGAAGGTTATCCGTAATTTATTGATAATGAGATTGAAGTATATAAGTATAATTAGTTGTAAAAAAAATGGGAAAAATAACTTGGTCATCAGTTATTATTAATTTATATTTGAGGTTAAGTTTCTATGCGAAGATTTTGCAAGATAGATCGTTTGATTTTACTGCAAAGGCTTTGCAAAGGAATTGGATTAAATAAAAGCAATCCGAATTGTTATGAAAAACCATTACCCCGTGAAGTTCCATTCAGCTAAGCTTGATGCAACAAACTTATCCCATTTCTCTTCTCAACAAAACAAATCCATTATGAATCAGGATGTTTACACACGTTTTCGAACTGCTATTTCTCGTTTTGCCCTGGCGTTACTTACTGTCCTCTTGACAGTCGGTCTAGGGAGCGTGACTTCAGAATTAAAGGCGCAAATTTATGTGGATGCCGATGCTGTGGGTAACAATGATGGGACCACTTGGGCTGATGCCTATACGGACCTTGCGGTTGCTATCGATATGAACTGCCCTGGAGGAGGAGAGTTATGGGTGGCAGAAGGCACTTATTATCCCACGACTGGAACAGTTCGCGCAGAGAGTTTCGACTTGTGTGATAATTTAGAACTGTATGGGGGGTTTGACGGTACGGAGACCATGCGGAGCGAACGGGATTTTGTAACCAATATCACCATTTTAAGTGGTGATATTCAGCAGAATGGCAGTGCTTATGATAGAAGTTATAATGTTATTACAGCCATCAGTGCAGGGGGTAATGCTGTTTTAGACGGATTCACCATTTCAGATGGAGCTGCGAACGGCACATCAGGTGTCAATTCAGAAGGAGGAGGACTCCATGTGGGGAATTTTGCACTAACCATAGGTTCTTGTGTTTTTGATGGGAATATTGGTAAACGTGGTGGTG